>Ga0247742_10002791_pt1 | contig 11303 bp, 8 predicted proteins | sample UWRJL208509C2_FD_180944 | JGI IMG/M metagenome (GOLD analysis project Ga0247742, IMG submission 180944) | Plant litter microbial communities from Arlington Agricultural Research Station in Wisconsin, United States - UWRJ-L208-509C-2 | ecosystem: Environmental > Terrestrial > Plant litter >... | reverse complement strand
CGTTGCCTTCCCAGACCACGAGTTCTCTGACGTACGGCCGTCGCATTTCGTAAAGGAGGAGGACGGTGCTAACATTCTAAACGCGCTGTCCAACACCCTCATCTCACCCCACCGCGCCGGGTCAAGTGCTCCACGGTCGTATTCGTCCTACCCACCAACTTCAGCGGACTTCTTCCCTTCCTCGGAGTCAAGTTCAACTTCCCCCTACGAACGCAAGATTCCCAGCCCCCTCGCACCCCCCGCTATTGTCTCCGGAACCCACCCAACTCTCTTCCGCCTCATCGACGACGTAATCGGTCTATCAGAGTGTGAAGTCTTCTCGTACACACCCGAGATTGACGCCGACCCTCACGCCAACGACTTCTCAGACGACGAAGACGATGTAGCGTCTATCGCGGACGAAGCGTCGAGTAGTGACGAGGATGCGACGTTCGAGTTTGATAATTACGACGTGGACGAGATCAGACCGAGGGCGTATAGCCGGGGTACGAAGATTCCGCCTCCGACGCCGAGAGCCGCTATCAACTACTCGGTCTTCGATAATCTGGCCGAATCAATGCCGCTGTCCACGAGTCTGCGGTTCAAGCGACGAGGGGCTTTGCTTTGGTCCTCCCACTGGTTCTTTCTCAACCGCAAGCGAAAGCGTATCCTCTTTGTCTCCGTCTGGGCGCGGTCAACCGGAATTGGAAGGATGTACACCAGTGACGACGATGACGAGTACAGCCTCGACCTAGGCCTGTCGCACTCGAATGAGCGATTCAAAGCCTGGGATGGGAGTGTGGGGTTGGGTGCGAGGGCGTTGGGGTTGAAGGATTATTGACGATATGCCCATCATAGTCCAGTGAGCTCTGTGCCAACAATGAGAGGTGAAAATTTTCAACACGACCAATATATTGCTGGATTCTCACCTTGACCTTGCAGCTTTTGCCATGATACCTTCCATTTCGTCCCAGCTCTTCCCTCTCCCGTAGACTCTTTCATCCCTTCTGCCCTCTATGCTTCTTCTTTATCTATAAGCCTTCCCTATAAACCATCATAACCATAGCCCATCCCATATTGTGCATCATCGAACACACAAATAGTAGTACCTTGCTCCAACTTGATAATCGTCTCCACTTCCCTATGTAACATTATTGGCTTTCAGGCTTTTTTGTTATCTCGGTTCTTGTTCTAGTTTGCCCCCTTCCGTTTGTTCTATTCCCTGCTATGGTCAGCGATTTATTAGGTATTGCACGTCGCAGACAAATCCACACATGCTCAAGAAGTCAAGTTTAGCGCACGTACCTGTATATATGAAAGAGAGTTCTATTCCCTTTGCCCTCAACCACCTCAATTCGTATCTCTCTCACCACTTCTGTCCCATCCCGTCGTCTACCCACAAGATCGTTTCACTCACCCCAATTATGACGGCCAGGCCTGTCTCCCCCACAACTCCAATATCTTCTTCATCGCACTCTCGTGGTCTCCACATCCTGACACGACACGTGCGTTCTCAGATAGATGATAAATTGGCCCATTCTGCATCCCATTGGTTTTCCAATGGTTTGAAGCGAGGCAACGCTTGCCTGGCGCCACCTACTCGACCTCGGATAAGAGTCGAAACGCGGGGGATTAGATTAATGATCTTCCGTGCTGCAAGTGGGATTTACGGCTAGCCAAGATGTTGGTTTGTCGAAAATGATGTCTCGAATCCATGAAAAGCTTGCTAGTTGTGAAACCATTAAAATTGCTGAATGGCGAGCAACATGACGGCATTGGTGGGCGAGACCTATCGTGTATCGTGTAACGAGCTGCTCTAGAACTGAACCGCTAAGATTTGGATCTTCAGTGAGTCAGAGTCGAACCCAGACGAAGAAATTTTCGGACGCACCAAGAACCTTGCCTGCACCTCATGCCCATACCCGACTCCAGATGCAAGCACCATCCACACCTCTGACCAGCTAAAAAAAAATTGTTTCATTCATCAAATGCCCGATATTGCGCCTCGGGACAGACGCGTGATGATCCGAGTATCGTAGATGGGCATCATCACTGCCTCGAGCTTTGGGTGAGGAACGATGAAGGCAAGGATATTCAGAGGTTTGAGCTCTATGGAGAAATTTTCTGGACGCACCTGGATATGACTGCACTCTAGTATGCGAGACGTAAAATTCACCCCACCGGTCACGTAAAAACATCGCCCCGTCCAACCGCATCTCCATAGTGCACTTTGGGGGCATTACCCCCACGAGCTGATCTAATTGGTGAACAACGATATTCAGCAAGTCGAATCTTCACAGAAAAAAAAATTGGGACGCACTTATATTCTCAGTGCCGATAGGGCGCCTTGAGAGGGCGCCACGAAAACGAGTCACGAAAAAATCGTCGGTGCTGCGCATTCTACTGGTGGCTCACCAAGGTGTGTCGCAAACGGCATTTATGATAAACGAGTATTGCACGTTTTCCAATTTACCATCAAAGATCAAAGATAAGCGGACAAGATCATTGCTGGAAAGCAGTTCAACATATATCACGTGTGATGCTGCTCTGCATGGCAAACGGTGAAGGTTTCGACAATTAGCAACCCGAACTGCCAGAGAAATTTTTCGGACGCACCTAAATTGATACCTATGCCCAGAGAATCCTCCACCCCCCACTAATCAGGCATATCGTTCCCAATACATCTAATTCCCTATAAAATGTCTGGGCAGACGGGTCACGACCACGAATTATAGTGGAGGAACAGCGTCACTGCCTCGAGCTCAATGAAATGATGGAACTGTAAGTGGCGGTAAGAATCAATACACTTCAGAGGACATCACCTAATTCTTTGTAGGTGGAATGAGGGGTGACTCACTGAGGTGAGTGTGCTACCACTGGGCAGGGGAGACGCGTACGAGAGTGGAAGTATGCTTGAGTTGGTGAAATCCAGAGGGAACTTCGAGTTTTGAATGAACGCCTGCATGTAAACCTACCAGTATCCATGCCGCTGCCTACCGAGGTTCATTCACGTCGCGCAGTGACAGTAAGCGCTGTGCATGATCGATCATGCGTGGTGTACTCATGTAATTAATTTCGTGCGAGACGCTCTTCATGTCTGTTTGGTGATGCCATGGAATATCGAGTCGTGGTAGACGAAAGAAAACAGGTTGTGAGTGGATGGGAATGTTGCTGGAGTCAGTCTGGAGTCAGTCTGGAGTCACGAAAAGATTTACATCGATCTTGCGTCATGTGATCGTATCTGATACCGAGCCTTCACGACAGAGAAAGAGATAAATTTTATTAGAGGCTCAGATGAAGGCGTGTAATTTGAAAGCCACTTGGGATTGACCAATATGATAGGCGACGCAGTGCTTGGATAGTAATATTAATTTTAGAGAGGTGCACATCAGGAATCGGTCCATTTGGTTTTTTGAGTGTTCAAAATACAAAAAACCTTCGAGACCTGCAACCTTAAAACCCAGGTCTATTTTCCAGAAAACTAGATGCTGGTCTGCAGCAGTCCCATGGATCACCCAACGCTTGCAAAAACCATCCAAAACAGATGTAACGTAGGAACGCAAGAAGGAATCTACTAGTAGAACTATCTAGAAAATGTATAGAATGCCATATAGAGGTCATTCCGTTTTATTTTCTACTGCTTTATGAGTTTCAAGGTTTTGAGATTTCCGGAAACTCGGAAAACACAAAAAACCCTTGAAACCCTGAAACCGAATGGACAGTTTGCTGATGCAGATCATAGTAAGGGCAACTCACCTATTGATCACGCTGGCAGCAGTGTAGACGATCAAACTTGAAAGATGTTATATAAAGCAAAGCATGTTGATGCACTACCGAGGAAATATGGGCCGTATTCGCGCTTGGGATGGACTCTAAAACACTGAGTACATAGGCGTTGCTCTGACAAGGTACAATTCAACTCTCTAAATACTCCCTCTACATACCACGTTTATACACCAATGGGCAGCATTTGATGGCCATGGGCCAGGCGGAAATCATCATCAACAAGCTCTCGTCCAGAAATTTCCTACAAAGCGTTGAGACTGGCCATCGAACAGTCACTGAGCTTAGCTTTTGACCTCCGATAGAAGCGACTTTGAAGCGCTCTTTTTGTAATTACACGCGGTTGAATGGAATTGGAACGAAGTCATCCGACTCATCCCCGTGTCTATGTCCTGCTTCGGCTATCTGTGAACCCTCACACCCTTTCAGTCTTGTCCTACCCTGTATCTGCTCCCCTACATTCTTGATCTCATGCCACCTGTTTATTTTTCCTTCTATTTATATCTGACCCCATCTCGCTGTGGTCTCCTTCTCGTCGCCATTAATTTTTCGGCATATGGACACACCTGAATGTTCGATATTACGCCTTGGATGGGTGAGTTCTGACCACAGGTTCTGAAGCCGTCGCAAAAAAATACCGAGATGCGAACCAATGCTGTGTGTTGTGAATTCAAAGAAACGAGTCAAGTATTCCAGGGATGCGGCACATGGTGGGTGGGCCATCCTATCAATTAATTTCCGAATTTGTGCGAGGTATATAGGCTCCAAGATGCCCGAGAAGTCTTTCAGCTGGCCACTATAGAAACGTCTGTTAGCATCATACACACCTCTGCCTGTGCTTAGCAAGAGGTAACGGCGCCTGATGAATGGGTGGTGTCCAATGAACCGGGCCATTCCACCTGCCCAAGGCATGAGGAGTACCCATCTTCAAACCCCAACCTTGGGTACATTGAGTACACATGCTCACTTTCCACGCACTGTGGTATACAATATTCCACAAATATTTCTCTAAAAGGCTCAACGGCGCAGCTTCCTCCTATGGACTGCTGCAACTTCGGTAGGGCTTATGGTGGGAAACTGAGATAAGATACTGATCTGAGCTTGCCGTGATGCACGCGATTCCCTAACAATAAGTCTGATTGATACCACGGCGCCTAATAACAATTGAATAATGGTACATGATCAGTTCATGAGGACGACATGAGGGTCTGTCACCATCTCAGGAAAGGGATAACTGTGATAAAGGCGGATATGAGTGAAATATCCCTAAGTAGAAACTCAACGTAAGATCATCAAATTATATATTTCGCAAAAGGAACCCACGAAAGATACCGTAGCGTTGTCCGTGAGGGCCGAGGAGCGTTTCATTTATTTTAGGCAATAACGTCTTTCGTACCAGCATACGATGATGGTAGGAATGTCTCCAGGCTATATGCTACACTCATGGCTAGCACTAGCGTTGGCAGCTTCAAGTAAGTCGCTGGAACTTGAGACAACTGCCATAGTTGAAGCTTACACTTGAAGTGCCCAGGAATGTTTGGCAGAACACAATTTCATAGTGAGATCTACAGGATGTGAGCCACCAGGCCCACCGCCACATATTCCTAATTCTGCTTGGTCCGTTCAGGCACGCGCAATTTTGGCATCGGTCTCGAGCGGCGTTGACGATATGGCTTCTTTTACTCGTGCGTGGATGTTCCGAGCAACTCCCGAAATTATCTGTATAGGAATACTGAATGATAGTTCCAGAGACATATTTAACGCCATTCACCTAGACGATGCAATACGTACTGTGCACGTGTAGATTAGCTCTCCTCAACCAACGTGGCCGCCAGCTTTGGGTGTGCAAACACAAGTAACAGGGTCCTATCTACTTGAGAAAATATACTCTGTATAACTTGACCCCAACAACGAAGAGTGGAATGTGTCGAATTTTTCAAAGCTGGGTAATGTACTTTCGATTGCGCCGGAATTACTCCAGTAAAATTAAGACCACCTGAAATATGATGCTGAACCCTTTAGCACTTTGAGGTTCAGACCCCAAAAAACGCCGTCAAAACAAATCCGGTAGTGGTACAACCTTGAGTGGCCGAAATCAATGGAGTCAGTTCCGGTTTTCTACAGCTCTCCTGCGATGCGGGGAATTCTGCTAGTGCCGTAACGATGCGTCGACAGCGACGAGGCCGAAATGCACGACGTGGCTCTAGGCTGGTGACATACTACATACCCGAGGTTTCTGATGAACCTGACGATAGTTTTTTGTCGACGCTGGTAACAATCACCATTCCGGTTGTGATAAACTGGTGTCGTAAGAGACTCGGGACGGTTTTGACGAGGAAAAACAGTAGACCCCAGATGTGGTACTGGAGGTCTCAGCTTGAACTTGTGGTCATCAAAGAAAGTTGCACATTCATATATGCTGCAGAGACCCGGCATGCAAAGATAGCGATCAGGGAATGGACTTTGGCATTAGAAATTGAGCGAAAGAATTAAGAATCAAAGATAGTCTCTCTTTATAGGATATATGCCTGGGAAGGGAGTAGTGGGAGATGTTTGAGGAGCCATGGGCCTTGGTTAGACTACTTCCGATCGTACCCATACCGGACAATGGGTGCGCGAAATGAGCGCTGGTCAACATGTGTTGAACATTTAAATCTAGTAAGTGGGGGCTCCAGATGCGGCAAACCCTGAGTTGATTCGATTATTACATTACTATAAAATCAAAGGTAGCTAAGGGATTTCTTCAACTCATCAGCTCACGGAAAATGAATATCCAGCCTGGTCTCTTGATGCTTGCAAAGCCCAAGCACTTCGAACCGCGTCCTCGAGGAACTGTGAGTACATACTGCACCCTGTAGTGTTCTTCGTCTCTTATCACGAAACTAGTGTAATATAGGACAGCACCCAGTGATCGTCCTCAGATCGCCTGATGCTGAAGGATGGGTAGAGGTGGCGACGATGTCGCACCGACATCCAGACGAGCCACATCAGCGTCCTACCTCATTTTTCAACCTTCCAATAGACCCTCAAAAGGGCGAAGGAACTATCAGTGTTGGAAAGCCTAGAGTTATACACTTCACGATGCTCAAGCCGACGACCACAGGCGTTCCATTCATAATGGATGCTTTCAACCTTGCGGCCCTTTTGAGAGAAATTGGTGGGCAATAATATTATGGCTACTGAAATTCCCAATACACGTGTACTAACAGCCAATAGAGATTACCCGCCTCAATTTAGTCAGCTAGTTCGGCGCTTTCACTAGGCTGTCTTAAATCCTACTGTACTAGTAATGTGGCTCGTTGGCATCTTACAGTGAGAACGTCTTTCTTTTCAATGCCATACCAAACCTACGCATAAGCCATAATGTCAAAATAGATGTCCAGCTGTCTTAATTACTGCGTAGAGACAGTATTTGATTTCGGCTGACGTCGAGCGCCTAATCTTATCCATACTTGGCATCAGCCCATGCCTGTGCAAGCCGGACGGAATCTGCCGACGTGTAAATGTCCTTTTTGAAAATCTTCGTGGTCCTTACAAAAACCTCCTTCAGAATCCACACTTCAGAAGATAAAAACCGGAGATTTAACGAGAGGATGCTCCCAGGGATGGTAATGAGCCAGTTCTGCGTGCTTTTGTGTAATAATTGCACAGATTGCCCGATTGAGATTGGCGCCCATGTGACGTGTCACGCTGAAGAGAATCTGTTGTGGGCCGCTTTGGTTCCTTGATGAGCGGTCCAAAGATTGGACTGGATCGCTTCCGAAGATTTTGCATGGCTATGTTGATTAATTGGTAAAAACATACAGTCCCTACACAAAGTCATGCCACATTGTAATCATTCACCTATACTTAGACGCACTGATTGAACGTTATAGTGACACGGAAGACTTGACTTCAGTTCAGTTTTCTGATTTTTCGAGGCCATTCAATTTCGTCATCAATCACACATATTTACCGATGAACCCTCGTCGCCAAGGCATTCCTCGAAGCTTAAAGAACAGTCTGATCCGATTATTTTGAGCTTGAATCTCCCGGCGATCATAGCGTGTCTTGTTCCGGACATGTGCTTTTCTAGAGAAATGGTGGGCCGAGCATGTAGGAGCGATGCTTTCCTAGCCGTTGAATCTAAAAATTCTTGGATCGCCTTTCTGACGCTACTGATGGAAGGGGAGAGTGGGCGAACACAACCGTGGACATCAGAAAATACCAGGGTCCGCAGCTTCGAATTGAATAGAAAGATGCTACCGATGATAGTCATGTCTGTGAACTACCGATTTGACACTGAGAAATTGCCCAAGCACAATACAACCAAATTTGAAGCTTACCAGCACTGAGGTACAAATTGGATGCTGGACGTTGGCCCTCATCCACTTCTCAGCACTTTTAAATGTCGGCGCCGTATATCCAATCGGGTGTCATGATGCTTGCAAAGCCAAAGCACTTCGAGCCACGTCCTCATGGCACGGTATGTAACTAGTGTGTTACAGTAATTTCATCTTTAACGGCATGTTAGGGCGAAGTAGGACGACACCCTGTTATTGTCCTCACTGTTCCAAATGCTGAAGGGTTTGTCAGGGTGGCAGCCATGTCGCATCGACACCCAGGCGAACCAAATCAGTGTCCTACCTCAGCATTTAATCTTCCGATGGACCCTGTAAAGGGTGAAGGAACTATTAGTGTCAGCGAGCCGAAGACCATACATTACACGAGGCTAAGGCCAACACCGACAGGTGTTTCGTTCAAGATGGATGACGTCAATCTTGCTGCTCTCTTGTCGGAGATCGGTGAGTGATTAGGACCTCTGGTACACGTACCACCAGATCTTTACTGGTCTTTAGAGAGCACCCGCCTCAGTTCTATCAATTATTCTGGCAGGTCCAGGATGAACTAGCCTAGTCTCCTGTTTATTCTTGTTGAAAATCCGCGTCCAACGCCTGCGTGTATATTCAAATGCTAGTACATGGTCTGTGTTAGTTCTCTAGGACCCATAATTGTAGTCGTATAGTTCCTGTACGACATCACACAGACGTCCTCACTCCATTTGAAATGTTCTAAAGGCTACCTCAACTTTGCGATGATACACGTCTTTATTTCCTCCGTTCTAACACCGTCACCCGCTGTTATTGTGTGGAAGCTACGAGAAAACAGATATCAGGCTTCCAGCGCGCAGTATCTATTCGAAACTTGGAAGCATCGAGCGCTTGTGCTTTAATCTATCAAACCTTGTTTGTAACTTTTCAGTCATGCTGTATGAGAACCACCTGCCAAAACTATACTTTAGAGGTTAATCTACTCCCAGATGTTACTTGTAGCCACCTGGCCACCTTCATCGCGCTCGAATGTGGATCCTAGATGGGGGCGTATGGGAGAGTAGAGGCGGAGGCAATGCAAACACAACAATTTTTCTCATGGAGCAGCGATATTGACTTTTTTCTTGTCTAAGACATACACAGAAGTATTACCAATCCTGTGAGACAAGATGAAGTAGATCGCACATATTTGGGAACTGAAGATAGGTATATATACCACGGTCCAGGAGTAAGGTTGGTGCCAACGTGGTGTATCAAACCAAGACATTACTTTAGGCAACACGAGAGCTCGTCTAATTTTGAATACGACTGCGATCAGACCTCCCTGCCTCTCATCCAATTGATCCGGGTTTGAGCGTCTATTTTATTGGCGCTGATTAACATCGCCTTTGTTGCCGTGGAAGGTCGATTGAAGGCGCCAGATTTCTTCTCGAATTCTGCACTCCCAATAATGATTGACCTGACCATGAACACTCGTCAATGCCGGAGCCATTCTGCTTTACTCCATGCCGTTTACCTTGCTGCCTGCCAGCAGTACGACTAATTTCAGCCGATGCCGAGCGCTTAACACTGTGTGCGTGCCGGGCGGGATCTGCCGGACTCTCGGACATGGCGGAGGAACCAGTTGCCACAGCCATTGGTGTCGATACCCCAGGTCGTTCGTCTCTTAGCTCTTGCTGTGTGCCTCCTGCGTAACTCGCAGTTCCAGCTCTTCCTGAAGTCTTGACAACATGGCTGTGCATTTCTCGATGGGACACCCTTCTTGCCTGAAAGCGCTCGAGACAGGCCTGAAGCGCCACAAGGCTGTATGACACTCAGTGCTATTATTATTACTACTGCTGTCCGTCCTGTCAGACAAGGGACCATCTCCAACGGATGACTCCAACGATTTCAGCCTTTATATATTCCTTCCGACCTGCACGGGCGACCACTCACGTTGAATCCCAACAATGACCAGCATGAATGCTCTGACCATCTTACTCCCAGAGGTATCGCCTAGCTCCAGAACGATGCCTCCCCGAATACCACGCGCAGCACACAGACACGCAGCACCATCTGGTCCATGGCCATGGGCGGACCTCGTCGAGAACGATAAGCCTTTCATGCTCCCAAACATCGACGAACCCGAAGACGGATCCATGAACTCGGACCCAGCGCACTCTCCCTCAAATCTCTGGCGCAAGTACCCGGGCCTTTTCTTCCCCAACTGGACGCGGTCGAGGCTCGAACGCAGTGGGATTGCAAAGGTCATCAAGGGGCAGCTGCAGCATGGCCAGGCGAGTCGCAGTTCTGTTGTGTATCATATCGATGTTGGCCAGGATGGGCATTTCTCGCCACCCGGGGAAATTTTGGTCAAGCAGAATCACGAGAGTCGGGATGCTTTTTGGGACATGTTGAAGGTCGGTGAGGTCCGCTCATTCTGTCACCCGAGTGCTCAAACGTATTTGCCCCGCAGCAAGGTCAACCTGATCACAATCGTGTCCGCGTTCTTTTCGTGGAGAGCCTCACTGGGGATGTTTTGCAGATGCTTGGAGCCATGTTCGTCCAATTATTGACAACTTTACGTAGAGAAACTTAAATCAACTCCCATCTAGGTACAAAATCGAGCCATTCTTCTTCTCATCGTCATTCAACTGGATACCAACACGATACCAAGAGGATGTCCATCCAAGCCACGGAGATCGTCAGTATACCTTGCTCTCAATGACTTACTGCAGTCACTAACCCCAAGAATTCCCCAGATATCACGATCACCCTCACCTTTCTTAAAGCGATGCCGAACCCCATGACAGCACCCAACACACCCACCTCTGGAGGCCAGTTCTTTGCACAGATGATGTCCCACATAGGAACTGCCACTATCGACACACAAGCGCCTCTTGTCCTTCGATCAAGTACGTATAGAATCTGAGATTCTTCCTTACCACATCTGATACCAGCAATCACACTCCATAGATGACCGTATCCTCCTGCACGACCTCCTCGCTTTCCATATGGTCCGTCGCCGTGACGGCAGTACCATCATCTCTTACCATCCCGACCCAGAATGGCGTTCCACCACAGCCCGCTTCCTGCAATCTCGGGTACGTTTCGCAGGGGAAAGCGTCTACTGGCAGTCCATTTTCCGCAAATCGTCCGACCCAACCCTTGTCCTTCTCTGCATGCTCTGGTACGCGCTCTATGCATGGGACGAAGCGCTCGAGAACCTCTACTCGCACGTCTCGTGGCTTG
>Ga0247742_10002790_pt1 | contig 11309 bp, 11 predicted proteins | sample UWRJL208509C2_FD_180944 | JGI IMG/M metagenome (GOLD analysis project Ga0247742, IMG submission 180944) | Plant litter microbial communities from Arlington Agricultural Research Station in Wisconsin, United States - UWRJ-L208-509C-2 | ecosystem: Environmental > Terrestrial > Plant litter >... | reverse complement strand
GTTCATGGAAGGTGTGATCGAACGCCTGGAACAGCATGACGATCCAGTGTTGAACACACTGCTGGCCAGCGCCGACCTTTACCTGGTGCCGAACATGAACCCGGACGGCGCCTTCCACGGTCACCTGCGCACCAACGCCATGGGCCAGGACCTCAACCGTGCCTGGCAGAATGCGAGCCAGGAGATCAGCCCGGAAGTGTTCTTCGTCCAGCAGCAGATGGAAAAGTACGGCGTCGACCTGTTTATCGACGTTCACGGTGACGAGGAAATCCCCCACGTGTTCACCGCCGCTTGCGAAGGCAATCCGGGTTACACGCCGCGCATCGAAAAACTCGAGGAGCATTTCCGCAACCACCTGAAGCACACCACCAAGGACTTTCAGACCAAGTACGGCTACGTGCGCGACGAACCGGGCAAAGCCAACATGACCCTGGCCTGTAACGCCGTTGGCCAGAAATACGACTGCCTGTCCCTGACCCTGGAAATGCCCTTCAAGGATCACGACGACCACCCCAACCCCGTGACAGGTTGGTCGGGCAAGCGTTCGAAGCAGTTGGGCAAGGATGTGTTGACCACGGTGGCCGATATGGTCGACAGCCTGCGCTGATCGTTTCCTGATACAGCAGATCGCCGCCTCCGTCCGAAGGCGGCGATCTTTTTTCAAGCACCACTACCCGCGATCTTTCCCCCGCAACATGCTATCCAGCACGTCATCACGTCGCACCCAGCCATGGAACAACGCTGCCGCCAGGTGCAGCAGCACCGTCAGGAACATCAGATACGCCAGGTACCCGTGGGCCTTGCGCAGGAACGCGAACATCTGAGCATCGGCCGGTACGATCGAGGGTAGCTGCAACGAGCTGCTGAGCATCACCGGTTCGCCTGACGCCGAAATCATCGCCCAGCCCAGCAACGGCAACACCAGCATCAAGGCGTACAGCAAGACATGTGAAGCCTTGGCTGCCAATGCCTGCCAAACGGGCAAGTCCGCCGGCAGTGGCGGTTGCCGGGTGGAAAAACGCACCCCCAGACGCACGATCGCCAGCAACAGGATGGCGACGCCCAGCGGCTTGTGCAGGTGGATCAGCCACTCGTGGCGCTGCGATACCGAGGCAACCATGCCGGCGCCGATGAACAGCATGGCGATGATCATCAGCGCCATCAGCCAGTGCAGCAACCGCGCCAGCGGGGCGAAGTGGTTCGGTTGGGTGCTCATTGTTGAGCCTCCTGTTTAGCGGCAGGTAATTGGCTGACTTCACTGGTGCGGCGCAGGTAGGAATTGGCGTAACCGGCTGATCGAGCGGCCAACAACGGGTCGTCGGAACCTTCGATGCCGGCAGGCAGCACCAGTGGGTCATAGTTGATGTCCCGGCATTCGCCATCGAGTTGCGGTTGGGTACTTTCCAGTACCAGGGTGCCGGCATTCACCACCTTGCGCCCTTCGGGCCAGGGTTTGCTGGCATCGTTGACCGGATCGCCGGGGTCGGCCAGGGTGATCATCAACTGCCAGCGCAAGGGGCCTGCCGTGATGCGCTGAACCAGGTCCTTCTCGAGGAAATCGCTGCCCTCGGGCGCGGTCGCTCCCGGCGCGTCCTTGGCCTGCGGCACCATGTTCCAGCGCACGGCCTGCTTTTGCCCGGTCGCATTGACCAGGTAAAACGCGTTGACGCTGTTGTAGGTTTCCGTCACGTAACTGGCCGACGGCTTCGCGGTCTTGACCCAGGCCAGAAACGGAGCGGCCTCGGGGTGCGATCCGAAGAACGCGGGCACGGCGCCAGGGTCGGGCTTGCCCGTGGCGGGCAGTGGCGACAGGGCCTGCTGAAATTGATAGAACGCCTCGGGCGTGCCCACCGGGAACACCGGCATGCTGTTCATCCCCGTTCGCCATTGCTGGCCGTTTTCCTGGGTAAAACGCAACGCCAGGCTGCGGATCGGCACCGCGCCGTCCGGCGCATAAGGGCTGCCGGCCGGCAAGGCGAAACGCCCGACCACCGGGGTACGCGCCTCGTTGAAGACCTGCGCGGTGGAATAACTGCGCGCTTCGCCGCTGCTCTCGAAATGCCCGATCACACACACGCCCTTGGCGTGATTGCGGCGAAACCCGGGGTGCACGCCGTTGTTGGTTTCCAGCACGTTGATCAGTTTCTTCGGCGTCAGGCGCTGTGGGTCGAAGGTGCCGTTGACGTAGGCAAACGCCCCGGCCACAGCGCCGACGACCACGGCGATAGCCGCCAGGCGCAGCGTCAGGCTGGCGGCACTCAAGGGCGGCCGGGTGGGCGGTGATGAGCGATCTACCATGAAAGACTCCAGGGCCAGCGGCCATGAGTGGAAAGAAACAGCCAGACGCACCGCACAGCGATTTATTCCATCGCCCGGTGTTTATTTCTTCGGGCGTGGAATAACCTCGACTGCCGGGCGTCTCCCTAGTCCACAGCGTAGTGACTAGCCAGAACTTGATGAACGATATCGACGAACAACTGCGAGAAATCATTCCCAGATTGCGAAGGTTTGCCCTGTCGTTGACGCGCAATGCCAGCAGCGCCGACGACCTGGTGCAGTCGTGCCTGGAGCGCGCCTTGTCGAGTTGGGGCGACAAACGTGCCGAAGGCGATTTGCGCGCCTGGCTGTTTGCGATCCTGTATCGGCAGTTTCTCGACGCGCACCGGCGCTCGCGGCGTTATGCGCGGATGCTCGAATTCTTTACCGGGCGCGACGACAGCCAACCGTCGGCGGAGCGCACGGTGCTTGCCCAATCGACCCTGCAGGCGTTCGACCAGCTCAGCACCGAACAGCGCGCCCTGCTGCTCTGGGTGTCGGTGGAGGGCATGAGCTACAAGGAGGTCGCCGCGATCCTCGACGTTCCCACCGGCACCGTCATGTCGCGCCTGTCCCGTGCCCGCCAGGCGCTGCGCCAGCTCAGCGACGGCGAAATCACCCGCCCTTCCCTGCGGAGACTCAAATGATCAGCATGCCCCCAAGCGAGCGCGACCTGCACGCGTATGTCGACCACCAACTCGATGCAGACGACCGTCGCCGGGTGGAGACTTTTCTGGCCGGCAACCCGTCGCTGTCGGCCCAGGTGCGCGCCTGGCAACAGGACGCCCAACAACTGCGTGCCGCCCTGGGCGGCGCCTTGCAGCAAGCGGCCAACCCGGCACTCGACCCGGCGCTGATTCGCCAGCGCCTCAAGCGCCAATCGCGCCGTCACCTGGCCAGCGCGGCCGTGCTGCTGATCGCCGTGGGCATGGGCGGTTTCAGCGGCTGGAAAGCCCGGGAAATGACCCTGCTCAGCGCGGCGCAGCCGATGGCCGATGCGATGCAGGCGTATCGACTGTTTGCCCAGCAAGGCATGTTGCCGGCCGACTACAAGGTCAGCGACAACGGCGATATGCAGGGCTGGCTCGACCGCTACTTCACCCAGGCCAATCGCCTGCCCGACCTGTCCCGAGCAGGCTTCACGCCAGTCAGCGGACGCCTGCTCAGCACCGAACAGGGGCCGGCGGCGATGGTGGTTTACGAAGATGGCAGCGCGAATAAAATCAGTTTCTACGTGCGCCCGCCGGGGCCGAGGAACTTCCTGCTGCCTCGGGGCAGCCGCAGTGATGGCGAGTTGCAGGCCGAGTACTGGTCCGGGGGTGGCTACAACTACGCAATGGTCAGCCCGAACGATACCCCGGCGGCGCAGATGCTCAGGCAGACGGTGAAGTTCTGAACCCACCCCTGGCCCGCTCCCACAGGGTTTGTGGATCATTTGGAAGAGGTCATCATCCCTGCCCGAACACTTGGGACGGCCGTCGCAGCAGCGGATCGAACGGGTTGATCCGTGGCCCGATCAGCGCCGCCTCGCGCTTGAGCATGTCGACCACTGTCGGCAAACGATCCGGGCCCAGCCGGTCACTGATCGTGGCGACACTCAGCGCCGCCACCGCCCGACCTTCGCGATCCAGGATCGGCACGGCCAACCCGGCCATGCCCTGCAGCACACCGGTGTTGCGTCCGGCATAGCCCAGGGCACGTACGTTCTCGACTTCCGAGCGCAGGAACACTTCGTCGTACAGGTGGAAGTCCTTGAGCCGTGGCAGGTTGTAGCGGATCACCGTGTCCCGCTCCTCCTCCGGCAGGAACGCCAGGATCGCCAGGCTGCCCTGGCCCACCCCCAACGCCACTCGCCCGCCGATGTCGCCGGTAAACGTTCGAATCGGAAACGGCCCCTCGCTGCGGTCCAGGCAGATCGCATCGAAACCACTGCGCGCCAGCAGGAACAACGAATCCCCCAGCGAAGCGGAGAGCCGCAGCAGCGATGGGCGCACCAGTTCGCGCAGGTTGCCGGTATTGCCCGCCCGGGCCGCCAATGCAAAGAACTCCAGGCTCAGGCGATAACGCTTGCTGCGCGCGTCCTGCTCGACCATGCCCTCGTCCAGCAGGCTGCGCAGCAGGCGATGCGTGGTCGGTTGCGACAAACCGATGCGCTGGGCCAGTTGCGTTACCCGCTCCCCACCCTCGACGGTGTCGCCGAGGGTGCGCAACACCGCGAACAGCCTTGAGACAGCACCGACACCGACTTCATTTTTGTTTTCATTCCGATCAGTGGAATCAGTCATGTCATTTCTCGATTATTAATTTATTCATTGAATGAAACTGAAAATAGTCATCACTTCAGTGAAATTGGCCATTGAGCCCATCCTATTCTTCGTCCTACTCTGCGTCCATACAGGGGCGATTCGAACAACAGCGGCAGCCGACTCAAGTCGAGCGCCAACGCACCCCGCAAGACCTTTCGTATCTGCCCATACAAAAAAGCGCGTCCCCCGGCCGCGCATAACAATCTCAGGTGGAGCGCAGTTATGGCTTTCGTGCAACTTGAAGGACTTGGCAAACGCTATGGCGAGATCGACGCCGTGGTCGCCACCGATCTCTCGGTCGAAAAAGGCGAATTCGTCTCCCTGCTCGGCCCCTCCGGCTGCGGCAAGACCACCACCCTGCAAATGATCGCCGGCTTCGTCGAAGTCACCAGCGGGCGCATTCTGCTCGACGGACGCGACATCACCCACGCCAAACCCGCCAGCCGTGGCCTGGGCGTGGTGTTCCAGAGTTACGCGCTGTTCCCGCACATGACCGTCAAGGACAACGTCGCCTTCGGCCTGCGCATGCGCAAGGTGGCCAATGGCGAATTGCAGCAGCGCGTGGAACGGGTGCTCAAGCTGGTGCGCCTGGATCGGCATGCCGAGCGCTACCCACGGGAATTGTCCGGCGGGCAACGCCAGCGCGTGGCACTGGCTCGGGCGCTGGTCATCGAACCGCCGGTGCTGCTGCTCGACGAACCGCTGTCCAACCTCGATGCCAACCTGCGCGAAGAGATGCAATTCGAAATCCGCCGCATCCAGCGCGAAGTCGGGATCACCACCCTGATGGTCACTCACGACCAGTCCGAGGCGCTGTCCATCAGCGACCGCGTGGTGGTGATGCAGGCGGGGCGCATCACCCAGATCGATGCGCCCTACACCCTCTACGAACACCCGCGCACCGAGTTCATTTCCGGCTTCGTCGGCAAGGCCAACCTGCTGCCCGGCGAGCGTGACAGCGCGGGCGTGGTGCAGGTGCGCGCGGGCGGCGAACTGACCCTGAGCCTGCGCCCGGAAAAAATCGACCTGCGCGAAGCAGGGCTTGGCCGTGTCCAGGGTCGCCTCGTCAGCCGCTTCTTCCTTGGCAGCCAATGGCTATACGGTGTCTCCACCGACCTGGGCGAACTCTGCGTGGTGCGCCGCAACGACGGCTCGGCGCCGATGTGCGAAGGCACGGTGGTCGGCCTGGACTGGGACAGCGCGCTGTTGCGGGTGCTGAGCGTCGACGAGGTGTCGGCATGAGCACCCTCGCCGCGCTACGCCAGGGCCGCCAGGGCTACCTGCTGTCGGCACCGGCGCTGACGTTGTACGTCTGCCTGCTGGTCATCCCGCTGCTGCTGACCCTGGTGCTGTCGTTCAATGTGTTCGACTACGGCACGGGGATCAACAGCGACGCCTACACCCTCGACCATTACAGCAGCCTGCTGGGCGATCCGTATTTCTACGAGATCTTCCTGCGCACATTCTGGATCAGTGCCCTGACCACCCTGCTGTGCGTGCTGATCGGCGTGCCCGAGGCGTACATCCTCAGCCGCATGGGCGCGCCCTGGCGCTCCATTTTCCTGGTGTTGATCCTCACCCCGTTGCTGATTTCGGTGGTGGTGCGCGCCTTCGGCTGGAGCCTGCTGCTCGGCGCCGACGGCCTGGTCAACCAGACCCTGCAAGCCCTCGGCGGCTCGCCGGTGAAGCTGCTCTACACCCCATTTGCGGTGGTGATCGCGCTGGTTCACGTGATGCTGCCGTTCATGATCATTCCGGTCTGGACGTCCCTGCAAAAGCTCGACCCCGCCGCCGAACAGGCCGCGCTGTCGCTGGGGGCCAGCCACTTCACGGTGATTCGCAAAGTGGTGCTGCCGCAGATCATGCCCGGCGTGCTCTCCGGCACCCTGATCGTCTTCGGCCTGGCCGCCAGCTCGTTCGCGATTCCCGGTTTGCTCGGCGGGCGCCGGATCAAGATGGTCGCCACGCTGATCTACGACCAGTACCTGTCGGAGCTCAACTGGCCGATGGGCGCGGCGATCGCCGTCGCGCTGCTGCTGCTCAACCTGCTGATCATGCTGTCGTGGAACCGGATGATCGAAGGCCGCTACAAGAAGTCATTGGGATAACTCGTCATGTCCAAGAACGGTCCTTTCGCCCTGTTGTTCCATGCCCTGGTGGTGCTGTTCATGCTCGCGCCACTGGTGGTGGTGTGCCTGGTGGCCTTCACCCCGGAAAACACCCTGAGCCTGCCGACCACGGAATTTTCCCTGCGCTGGTTCCGCGCCGTGTTCGAGCGCGCCGACTTCATCGACGCGTTCTACAACAGCCTGATCCTGGCGTTCAGCGCCGCCAGCCTGGCGACGGTGGTCGCGGTGCCGGCGGCCTTGGCGATCACCCGTTTCGAGTTTCCCGGCCGGGACTTTTTCAACGGGCTGTTCCTCTCGCCGATCATCATTCCGCACCTGGTGCTGGGGGTTGCCCTGCTCCGTCTGTTCGCACTGATGGGCGTCAACGGCAGCTTCGCCTGGCTGATCTTTGCCCACGTGCTGGTGATCACCCCCTATGTGTTGCGCCTGGTATTGGCCTCGGCCATCGGCCTGGACCGCAGCGCCGAGCACGCCGCGCAATCGCTGGGGGCCGGACGCTTCACGCTGTTCCGCCAGATCACCCTGCCGATGATTCTGCCGGGGGTTGCCGGTGGCTGGCTGTTGGCGTTCATCAACAGCTTCGACGAGGTCACGCTGTCGATCTTCGTCACCTCCCCGGCCACTCAAACCCTGCCGGTGCGGATGTACGTGTACGCCACCGAGTCCATCGATCCGATGATGGCGGCGGTGTCGGCCCTGGTGATCGCGCTGACCGCGCTGACCATGATTCTGCTTGATCGGGTCTATGGCCTGGATCGGGTTCTGGTGGGTAAACAATGAGGGCGCCATGGCTCTGCTGAAACGACTGGCCGAGGGCGACCGCCCGGCCGTGAACTTTACCCTCGACGGCCAACCGGCCAGCGGCCTGCTCGGCGACACCGTGCTGACGGCGGTGCTGACCTGCAGCGAACACCTGCGCGGCAGCGACTTCAGCGCCGAACCCCGCGCCGGGTTCTGCCTGATGGGCGCGTGCCAGGACTGCTGGGTCCGCCTGGCTGACGGCCGCCGCGTGCGCGCCTGCTCGACGCTGCTTGAGGGCGGTGAATCGATCAGCCGTGAGCCGGGGCGAACGTTATGAAAATCTTGGTTGACGAGTCCGGCCCCATCGCGATCAGGCTCGCTCCCACACTCATTCGCGGCGAGCCCGGAACCTGTGGGAGCGGGCTTGCTCGCGATGAGGCCGGAACAGGCATCCCCGAAACTTCGGACACACTGATGAGGTGGACATGAACCCGGTCATTGTTGTCGGCGCCGGCCCGGCGGGGATTCGTGCAGCCCAGACGCTGGTAGCCCACGGCGTGCGCCCGGTGCTGCTGGACGAAGCGGCGCGCGGCGGCGGGCAGATCTATCGGCGTCAGCCGGCTAACTTCAAGCGTTCGGCCGTCAAGCTCTACGGCTTTGAAGCACGCAAGGCCACTGCGCTGCACCAGACCCTCGATGCCTTGCGCGAACAGCTCGACTATCGCCCCGACACCCTGGTGTGGAACGCCGAGGACAGCGCGCTCGATACCCTGCACGAAGGCCGTGCCGCACGCCTGGCGTTTTCCCGGGTGATCGTCGCCACCGGTGCCACCGACCGGGTATTGCCGGTGCCGGGCTGGACCCTGCCGGGCGTGTACAGCCTCGGCGCTGCGCAAATCGCCCTGAAATTCCAGGGTTGCGCCATCGGTGAACGCGTGGCGTTCGCCGGCAGCGGCCCCTTGCTGTACCTGGTGGCCTATCAATACGCCAAGGCGGGGGCGAAGGTCGTCGCGGTGCTCGACAGCGCCCCGTTCACCGCCCAGGCCCGAGCCCTGCCCGGCCTGCTGGCGCAACCGACCACCCTGGCAAAAGGCATTTATTACCGCAGTTGGTTGACCGCACATGGCATCCCGGTCCACCAGGGTGCGACCCTGAAACAGATCGAAGGCGAACACCGGGTGCAGTCGCTGAACTGGTCCGATGCCCGGAGCGAACATCACCTGGAGTGCGACGCCGTGGCGTTTGCCCACGGCCTGCGCAGCGAAACTCAACTCGCCGATCTGCTCGGTTGCGCCTTCGCCTGGAACCCGCTCAACCGTGCCTGGCTGCCGCAACGCGACCGTGCCGGACGCAGCAGTGTCAACGAGGTTTACCTGGCCGGTGACGGCGCCGGCATCATGGGCGCCGATGCGGCGGAAATGGCGGGGGAGCGGGCAGCTCTGGCCCTGCTCGAAGACAGCGGTTTTCTCATCCAGCCGCAGCGCGGCGTGCAACTGGAACAGGCCCTGGGTCGTATCGACCGCTTCCGCCACGGCCTGGAACGCGCCTTCGTGTTCCCCGAGGACTGGGCAGCCGAGACCGCCGACAACGTGATGATCTGCCGTTGCGAAGAAGTGCGCGCCGGTGACATCCGCGAGGTCGTGCGCGAAGGGCACTGGGAAATCAATCGGGTCAAAGCCCATTGCCGAGTCGGCATGGGTCGCTGCCAAGGGCGGATGTGCGGTGCCGCTGCGGCGGAAATCATCGCCTGCGAAAGCCAGCGCACGGTGTCCGGGATCGGCCGGCTGCGGGCGCAGGCGCCGATCAAACCGTTGCCGTTCGGCCTGGAGCTCGAGCCATGATCGAAGTCGATGCAGTGATCATTGGCGGCGGCATTGTCGGTTCATCCGCCGCGCTGTTCCTGAGCCAGGCGGGACGGCGCGTGGCCTTGCTTGAGCGGGATTTCTGCGGCTCGCATTCCAGCGGCGTGAACTATGGCGGCGTGCGCCGTCAGGGCCGGCCACTGTCGCAGTTGCCCCTATCGCAGCGGGCGCACGAAATCTGGGGCCGCTTGCCGCAGTTGCTCGGCATCGACGGCGAGTACCAGCGCAGCGGGCATCTGAAACTGGCGCGCAGCCTCGAGGATCTGCGCGCCTTGCACGACTACGCCGCCAGCAGCCAGGGCTTTGGCCTCGATTTGCAATTGCTCGATCGGGCGCAGTTGCGAGCGCGTTTTCCATGGGTCGGCGAGGTGGCGGTCGGTGCCTCGTTTTGCCCGGATGACGGGCACGCCAACCCGCGCCTGGTCTCCCCCGCCTTTGCCCGGGCAGCACGCCAGCACGGCGCGCAGGTCCATGAACAATGCGCGGTGAGCGCGGTGGAGCACGACGGCCAGCGCTTTCGCGTGAGCACGCAAAGCGGCCTTGAACTGCGTGCGCCCTGGCTGCTGAACTGCGCCGGCGCCTGGGCGGGAGCCCTGGCCGAACAATTCGGTGAAGCAGTGCCCATGCACGCCGGGCACCCGGCGATGCTGGTCACCGAACCCTTGCCGCTGGTAATGGACGCCAGCACCGGCGTCGAAGGCGGCGGGATCTATGCGCGCCAGGTGGCGCGTGGCAATTGCGTGTTGGGCGGCGGCCAGGGCTATGCCCTCGACCCTGCCCGCGCCCGCCCCGGTCAACACGCGGTGATCGAGATCCTGCGCCAGGCCGTCGAGCTGTATCCGTTTCTGCAAGGCGCCCAGGCCATTCGCACCTGGAGCGGCACCGAAGGTTACCTGCCCGATCGCCAGCCCGTGATCGGCCACAGTGGCACCCAATCCGGCCTGTTGCATGCGTTCGGCTTTGCCGGCGCCGGCTTCCAGATCGGTCCTGCGGTGGGCCAGGCGCTCACCGAGATCATCTGCAGCGGCGCTTCAACCACGTCGCTGGATGCGTTTTCCATCACCCGGTTTCACTCCATCTCCGCAGCTTGATAGAGGAAGGTCGCGCTTATGAATAACGTCAAACGCACTGCACTGCTCGGACTTTCATGCCTGAGCGCCCTGCTCACCGTCGCCCAGGCCCAGGCCGAACCGACGCTGTACCTGGGCATGAACGGCGGCACCATGGAACGGCTCTACGCCGACAAGGTGCTGCCGGCGTTCGAAAAAGCCAACAACGTCAAGGTGGTGATCGTGCCGGGCACCTCCGCCGATATCCTGGCCAAGGTCCAGGCAAGCAAAGGCAACCCGCAGATGCACGTGATGTTCCTCGACGACGGCATCATGTACCGGGCCATCGCCATGGGCCTGTGCGACAAGCTGGAGGACAACCCGACCCTGGCGCAGATTCCGGCCAAGGGTCGCATCAAGGACCAGGCGGTGGCGGTCAGCCTCGGGGTCACCGGGTTGGCGTACAACACGCGGTTGTTCAAGGAGAAAGGCTGGGCGCCACCCACCTCGTGGATGGACATGGCCGACCCGCGCTTCAAGGACAAACTGGTGTTCCAGTCGATGGCCTCGTCGACCTTCGGCCTGCATGGATTCCTCATGTTCAACCGGATCCAGGGCGGCAGCGAAACCAACGTCGACCCGGGGTTCAAGGCCTGGCCGAACACCGTCGGGCGTAACGTGCTGGAATACATTCCCAGCTCGGCGAAGATTTCCGAGATGCTCCAGACCGACGAAGCGGCCCTGTTCCCGCTGACGCCCACCCAGGTGACGGCACTGAAACTCAAGGGCATGCAGGTCGAATACGCCCAACCGAAAGAAGGCTCGGTGGTGCTCAACGTCGCCGAGTGCGCCATTGCCAACAACACCCAGCCGGAACTGGCGCAGAAACTCGCCGCGTTCCTGCTG
>Ga0247742_10002788_pt1 | contig 11311 bp, 16 predicted proteins | sample UWRJL208509C2_FD_180944 | JGI IMG/M metagenome (GOLD analysis project Ga0247742, IMG submission 180944) | Plant litter microbial communities from Arlington Agricultural Research Station in Wisconsin, United States - UWRJ-L208-509C-2 | ecosystem: Environmental > Terrestrial > Plant litter >... | reverse complement strand
CCAGCCCAGGACATAAACGTTGGTGGTAGAAGCTCGGCAACCCAGTTCCAGTACACGCTCCAGGATGGAAACCCCGTGGAACTGAACGAGTGGGCGAACAAGCTCCTTGCAAAGTTCCGTTCCCTCCCTGAAATCACAGACGTCGCAACCGATCAGCAAAACAGCGGTGCAACCGTCACCCTTCAAATCGACCGCGACAAGGCCGCGCGCTTTGGGATTGGCCCGCAACTCATCGATAACATCCTGTACGACGCATTTGGCCAACGGCAGATCACGCAATACTTCACCGACCTGAACAGCTACCATGTCGTGTTGGAAATCGCTCCCGCGCTGGGCCACTCGCCGGCGTCCATCGACGACCTTTATGTGAAGTCACCGCTTACCGGAGAGCAAGTACCACTCAACACCCTCGTCAAGCAGACGACCGAACCGACCGCCGTGCTAGCGGTGAACCATCAGAGTCAGTTTCCCTCCGTGACCCTTTCGTTCAACCTCTCGAACGGGACTGCGCTCAGTCAAGCTGTCACCGCAATACAGACGGTGGAGAAGCAAATGGGAAAACCGCCTACCCTCGTGGGCTCCTTTCAGGGTAACGCCCAAGCATTCCAATCGTCTCTCGCTTCTGAGCCCCTTCTGGTTCTTGCGGCGATCGCAGTTATCTATCTTATTCTGGGCGTTCTTTACGAAAGCTATTTCCACCCACTGACCATCCTTTCGACCCTGCCATCGGCTGGGCTGGGCGCTATGCTGATGCTCTGGATTTTTGGGTTTGGCTTCACGGTAATCGCCCTCATTGGAGTGATACTTCTGATTGGCATCGTGAAGAAAAACGGCATCATGATCGTCGACTTCGCCGTTCAAGAGCAACGCGACAATGGACTGCCTCCCGAGGAGGCCATCCGAAAAGCCTGTCTCCTGCGTTTCCGGCCGATCATCATGACAACATGTGCCGCATTGCTCGCAGGCGTTCCGTTGATGCTGGGACATGGAACAGGGTCCGAACTCCGCCAACCGCTCGGATACGCAATCGTTGGCGGCCTGGTCATAAGTCAGCTCATGACGTTGTACACGACCCCCGTTGTCTACCTATATCTCGAGAAGCTGAGCACGATGGTGTCTTCAAAAAAACGTCACGCGAAGCAGGCTTGAGGCCGATGCGGACCGCATTAGGGGCCGGCGTTGTCAGTGAATCGGCAATGTCTGCCAAATACATCTTCGCAATTTGCGTCAATGCATCGTCCCAAATGGAGCTCGCGGGAAGCGTTTTACGCGCCGTCTCCGCGCTAACGCAGATCGTCGCTCTAGCGAACCTTCGATCTCGCAGTGCGAAATCCCCCGCGTCCGTGACAGCAAGGATGGCGTAGCGCTACGTGGTGCTGTCACCATGATACGCGTCGTGCGCATTCGCGAAATCAGGCACGACGCCAAGTTCCTCGGCGTCGTCGAGCAGATCGCTGTTCGCTTACCTTCAAAGCTCAAGGCGAACAAAAGGCCCCGGACAAACTGCTCTGCGCTGAAGGATCTCCATTACATTCTCCCATCCATGTCTTGGGAGGCGTTGACCGAACACTGGTCACGGTCGATCAGGACTTGATCGATGAGGACGTGGTGCCGGGAGGCCGTTCAGTCAAACTATTCAGGATTAATCCGTACCATTTCGCCTCTCAAGGCACGCGGCGATTTTGGCGTTGAATTACGCGGCGAGATCATCAGTTCCCAGCAACGGGAACAATCGTTACGCAACTATAGTGAAACACGCTGTTTGGCTATCCGGATTTCAGTGCCGCTCCGACTAACAGAACCCCTTGGATGTCAAAGACGAAGACACTTAGTAAAGCTGGTGCTGTCTGTCGTCAGGTACCAGCGATCTCGCATCACTGAACTCATGGACGGCTTCGATATTGACTAACAACCCAAGTTCGAACTTCATCTGGATCCCATTGATAGTTGCCTCTAATTGGGAGCCGGCAAAAGCGATGTTGGTTGCGAGAAAGTTACGTTCCTCGCCACAATCATTGATCGACACGACGTACATGCAGTCCTCGTTGATGAGCCGGACTGATAATGCGATGGATTCGCCGACATTGCACTTAGGTCAGACTTTAAGCCCAAAAATAGTCTGGATGGCGGTAGGCGAGGCTCATCATACCAAAGAAACATCACGTTGCGTGGAGAGCCGCTTCGACTAATCCTCGTTCTTCGGCCCATATCCCTCAATACGCGGATTTGAGTACGGTCCATTGAAACCATCAGCAGTTTTTCCCGAGTCCGAAACCGCGCTGGCGCGCACCTGGACCGCATACTTGCCATTCTCTGGATCGATCGGGACGACACCGAACGCAGTATCCATTGCAGATACATCCACACCCAAAATGCTGGCCGCCCGGGCGAGGTCCGGGACGCCCTCAAGTGATTCAATTGTCATCAAAACAAGCGAGTCTGCCATGTTGTCTCCTGGTATCGCTACAAGCCAAGCTGGCTTGCGACTGCCATTGGTCGTATCACCCCTGCCCCATAGTCTTTGTTCCATCCAGAACCTGGACCTGGCTTCGGCAACGCGTTGGCCAGGAGTTGTGAGAATAAGTCTTTGGACGTCGTATTGCCAGTTGGAAGCTTCGTCCTGATCGCAGCGATGCATCCCGCAGCCACTGGGCACGCCGCTGAGGTCCCGGAGTCGGGTGTTCCCGTTCCGAACGTTTCAGAGCCGACGAAGTGCGTGTAAGCTGTCAAGTCCGGTTTCTGGCTCGCCATTCCAGCAATTCCCGGCCCTTGCGACGAATAGCCGACGCGGGTGTCGGAGACATCACAGCCTGCGATCGTCAGCACATCGGGATGGGCATTTGCTCCACTGACAGTTCCTGCCGTCACGCCTTGGCAACGGCCGTCCGGGCAATCGGCTCCACAGTTGCCTGCGGCGAACAAGACATCTGCGCCTGATCGGGCCAGAGTTCCTACCATGATGTTGAACGGATGATTGGGATTGTCGGCGTATCTCCCGGGATGACCAACCGGGAAATCCCAGCTCGGATGATACATCCCCCAACTGTTACTGACTACCAGAGCCTTGTATTTCCGCAGGAAAGAAGCCGTGGTGCGCTGGGTGTTCAGATACGAGAATGCAAGGAGCGCGTCGCTCAGGAAGCCAGCCATGGCGCTACCGCCGGGGGTGGTCGATTTCAGGATCGGAAAGTCGAGCAAGGTGCAGGCGGGCGCTGCTATCAGCGCATCGAATGCACACATCGTGCCATGATCGACCGCAAACTGACCGGGTGTGTGCGCAACACCGGGCGGGGCCCAGAATATCTGGCGATCGATTTTTGGCCTCAAGCCCCGTCGGCGCAAATGCGCGAGGTTGATCCCCGTGTCCATCACCGCGACCGCGACACGGCGGCCGTCCAGTCCTTTGGCAAGCAATCCTGCGACGTCGAGCTTGCTCTCGACATCCGACTTCGTGCCGACAGCCGCCAATCCGCAATGCGGCGTCTCGAACAATCCGATTTCCGGGTCGGCAAATATCTCAATTCCACGATTTTCCTGCAGCATGCGCTCGATGCTGCCGGTGTCGATGGTCCCTCGCGTCACGAAAGTCGGTGCGACGTCGGCGCTAGCCATCGCAAGATCGATGCCATCGGCACGCTTGGCCGACAACGGCAAAGGCGGAAACTTTGGGTCGATATAGAGGTCGCTCGACCTCATTGCCGTAAGGGTGGGAGCCGCAATTCTACCTGGTGTGAATGCCGCCAGACTGAGTGAGCGTAAGTTCTGTTCCGCAGGCATCGACACGATTACCGAAACGCGCATGACATCCTCCATCGAAAGCAGGACAGGCGGGACAAGAGGCGATCGCGCGGCAGTGGTTCGCCGCGCGATCGAAGGCTCACTGCATCACGGTGGCGAAGCGCATCCATTTGGCGATCGAGTCGATCGGCGAGTTGTCGGGCATCCGCAAGGGGCTCTGATCCGGCGTGAAGCCACGGGACAGCGCGGAATCCGGGTCGGCAAGCAACACGCCCACGAAGGTGAGCGCGACAAGACAGCTTCCGACCTCGCCTAACCTGTTACCACCGGCAGCTTCCGCCTCAGCCAAGATGTAAAACCAGAGTGGCGTGCGTTCGTGGAACTTGGCGTTGGTATTCTTCAGAAAATCCCGCAGGTCCGGCTTCGCATTGAACAGCGCGGAGACGTCGGCGATCGGCGAAGATTGGACGGCACCAATCTGCTTGAGGTGTCTGTGCAACGCCTGTCCGGTGGGCAGGCGAAGGTTGTACCCGCGACGAAGGTTTCGTCGAGCCAAGCTTTTGAACAGCTTTTTCAATTTGTCGTCGGTCTCGTCATTGCCCTCCTTGACCATCAACCTTAGAGGCGGCGCGATATCGGTGTCGATCTTTCTTGCCATGCGGGCCGGCTGGCCGTCGGATGTATCGTGCGGGTCAACGCCGGTGAAGCGTGTCCAATCGATCACCCAGTTTTTCGGGAGCTTCTTGTCGGTGTCGAGACGGCCGCCGCCTCCGGTGAACTGGAAGATCAGATCGAGCGTCGCATGGGGAAGGATACCGCCGGGCCGCCCGAAATTCTTGTTGTAGTCGTACACGGCTCGGACCATCGAATGGCCGAAGCGATACCCGGCAGACGAGAATTCCAAAGGAAGCGCGTTCCCTAGCCTGGTGTTCTGTCTGCGAGCATCGAACTCCGCCCTGAACTTGAAGAAATGCGACGCCCGGTCGTCGACCACGCGCTGCACCACGGCGGGTTCGCATACCCCCTTCAGATAGCCTTCGACAATGAGCCACTGATAGTGGAGGCGGGTGAGCGTCTGTGCGGAATGAAAATCGGCGATCCATCCCGTGTCGTGACTGGCCAGAAAGTCGACCACCTTATTGTGAAACCTGAGGAAGCTGAGATGGAACTGCGCGACGATCAGGTTTTCATCATTGCGATTGTCACCGATGATCGCCCGCTGCGCGAGACTGGACGCATACTTCTCAAATGCGTCGGCAGGCATGCTAGCCTGGGCGAGACGCAAGGCAGCGTCGCGGACACCAGCCTGAACCTGTCCGTATCTGGGCAAATCGCGATGCTCGTCGATGGTGTCGGGCAAAGGACCCGGTTCAATGGCAGTCCCCACCCTCATCTTGTTTTTCAAGGTGGGATGACGAAGGCCGGAAACGACCTTCACCACATCTGCTGTGATCCCGGCACCGACAACCGAACCGCCGTAAACGCTGTCGAGGTCAAACCGCGGCGACCGCGCATTCCTCAGTTGACTTTCGACCTCCGACGATGCCGCAGGCGGATGCGCATCGACCATACTAGACACGGCGCTTTCGCGGTCGGTGCGGGCTGTTAACTCATGATCGAGGAACTGCCCCCAATAGGTGAACACAGGAGGCAGCGTTGAATCTTCGTCGGGAGCTTCCAGGGCATTGGGATCAGCCACCACATCGATCATGATATCCCCGAGCTCGTCCAGCTCTCCGACTGTCTCTCCAGTCTCCGGAAGGTAGTTTTCCGGCGCGTCCAGAGGCGGGACAAAATATCCGAAGTCCGCCTCCTCATCGATGGCGACGTCGGTTCCGGCCGGTGGTCCTGCCCGTAAATCAACTGGCGGAACCTTGCCTTCCTTCTCTGTTCCTCCATGCGACTGAAACAGTATACTCATAGAAATCCCTCCGGTTTCCAACCCGCGAGGATAATCCCCGCAGCCAAAGCGCGAAGTCAACCAATCAAAGGTCGCCATAAAATTGCTTATCGGAAAGTTATCAACACACAATATTCCACGGATGCTGGCTTATACTGATACGAATCTATATTCTACGATCAATATCCAAACACCTGTTGCGTAATCGCGGTCTATATTAATAATGTTATTTGCAACCTTGAATCATTTCTCCAACAATTTGGCGCGCGCATTCTTTCGTAGCCTGTCCATCGTCCATTGCCCGTCGTCATCAATTTCCTAGCTGCTCATCGAACTCAGGGTTCGACAACGAAAGATTTTCAAATGGCCGAAACCATCATCCGCGAAAAGCCTGTGGAACCCGTGGATTTCGAGCTTGGCACTAGGATCAAGGAAAGGCGAAAGCTGCTCGGCATGTCTCAGACGACGCTTGCCGGCAAGATCGGCGTCACGTTTCAGCAAGTCCAAAAATACGAGAAAGGCACAAACCGCGTTGGCTCAAGTCGGCTCTCATCGATAGCGAACGCCTTGGGGCTGACACCATCCGCTCTATTCGGTGAGAGTGTGGACGCCGTTTCTGAAGAAACATCGAACATCATTCTGCTCTCGAGCTTCGCAGGCTCGGCTGAAGGGCTTGCCCTGAACAAGGCGTTCCTGAAAATTGACGACCACAAAGTCCGGAAGGCAATCATCGCCCTCGTAAAATCCGTAGCTAGTTTAGATGAGGAGCCGACGAGGTCGAGCGCGAATGATTGAACAGCAGGTCAGTACCCAATGACTCAGTTGCCCTGCGTCGAGCGCCAGTCTTCGATCCGCCGATCCCAGTGCCGTCGGGCGGTTTTACAGCGAGGCGGGTATCAATCTCCCGAGTTCCGTTTCGAAGCGGTTCGAAGACGTTTCTCTGATAGACCCCGTCGGTCACGCCGCCTGGGATAGGTAGCGTGCCGACGAAATCTCGATAAAATGCCGCTGAGCGGCAGTGCTTGATCGAGGGATCTAGGCTCGCTAGCGATACACTCTCGGCAACCGCCGCCATCGGCGTCGGACTGACTTAATTCGTTCCCTAAAATTTTACTGGAGCTGCTTCCATGTCACGCCCCCCGCTTCCTCCGTTCTCCGAACAAAGCGCCATTGAAAAGGTCCGGCTTGCAGAAGATGGCTGGAACAGCCGCGATCCCGCCAAGGTCGCACTTGCCTACACCGTCGATACCCGCTGGCGTAACCGCGTCGAGTTCGTGACGAGCCGTGCTGAGGCGCAAGCTTTTCTCACCCGCAAATGGAACAAGGAGCTCGACTACCGGCTGACCAAGGAACTGTGGGCGTTCACCGGGAACCGCATCGCAGTCCGTTATACTTACGAGCATCATGACGACAGTGGTCAGTGGTTCCGCGCTTACGGAAACGAGAACTGGGAATTCGCCGCAGATGGTTTGATGCGGGTTCGGCACGCCAGCATTAACGAACATCCGATTGCCGAATCCGACCGTAAGTTTCGCTGGCCGCTCGGACGTAGACCCGACGATCACCCCGGCCTCAGTGACTTAGGCTTCTGACCAGAGCAGAACCGGAAAGCGCAGATGAGCACAACTGTGCGGGATTGGATCGTTTTAGAGACACCACCACATATATTGCGGCCGCATTGGCAGACGCCATCCAGAACGCAAGTCCCGGCCGGGTTGGGCAACGCTCAAGATCAAGACCATTGGTGGACGCCGCTGAAGCGCTGCTGTCGCAATGGCCCGAGGACGATGGCGAGGAATATGTGGTCGCTGTGAAAAAATGCTTTGGTACAATAGTGGGCGTTGCGCCAGCTAATCACGCCAGACAAGCCCAAATAGCGACTGCAAACGGGGCTGGCATGCGCGTGATCTCATTTCGCAAGGGCATTCAAAGTTTCGACCGGGGTGACGCCATCGAAATGGATTGCGCAGCAGCGAATAGCCAAGGCAGTCAACATGCTAAAAGATAACTCCCTTCCTCTCAGGGAAATAGCACTAAGATGCGGCTTTGCCGACCAAGCTTACTTCACGAGGTCCTTTGGCCAAGCGAAGGGAACGCCCCCAGCGGCATGGCGGAGAGAGCGCTCCGCATCGTCGATCGGCATGTTCCATGGCGGCTCAAAATCCGGCGACCGGAAAATAGACCTCCAACAGCCCACCTGTCTTACGGACTGGAACTACCGTGACCTATGCCTTGGTATAGTGCACACCGACCGCAGGTATAGTGGGCAGGTTTAGTCCATTTCCCCTACCCTATCAGCGACAAATGCCATCGCTAGCGAGCAGGACGGGCTGCAGCCATAATGACGGATCAAATAACCGCAACTGGTGTAGAGCGTCATCATCTGGCTGATGATGAGACCGCCCACAATCGTGTAGCCGAAGGGCTGTCTTAGTTCGGACCCTGTGCCATGCCCGAGCATGAGGGGTACGCCGCCGAACAGAACCCCTGTCGTCTATCTCTATTTGGAGAGGCTTGTTTCCTTGCTCGGCAAACGCCGTGTGAGGTCAGCACCAGTTCACTCAGCAGATGCAACCTGAAAATCATTCTATAGGAGAATCCATATGACCGACATGTCTAGACGCCACCTGCTCGCGATCGGTGCCGCGGGAAGCGCAGTACTCGCTGCCACCGGGGCAAGCGCTGCTTCCTTCGCAAACCCCGACCGGCCTCCCGAAGGCGCAATCAACGCCAACCCAGCAGGCCTGACGGATCCTGGCCCCAGGAACCCCGCTCTCAATGACCAGTTCCCGTCATTCGAGAGCCCGCCGGCAACGGATGTCGGCGACATGCAGCTCTTCTGGGCCTCCTTCAACAATGCTCCCAAGCGCATCCAAAACGGTGGGTGGGCAAGGCAAGTGACGAAATCCGACTTCGCTATTTCGGACGCTGTCTCAGGCGTCAACATGCGTCTTGGCCCGGGCGGCATCCGCGAGATGCATTGGCACCGAGCAGCCGAATGGGCGATCATGACCAATGGCAGTTGCCGCATCACAGTCCTCGATCCAAAGGGACAGGCATATGTGCAGGATGTCGGTGTTGGTGACCTGTGGTATTTCCCGGCTGGATTTCCACACTCTCTTCAAGGCCTTGGTCCCGACGGTTGCGAATTCGTTATCGTGTTCGACCAAGGCGACCAATCGGAATACGGCACGCTGCTATTGACGGACTGGTTGGCTCACACACCGCCAGAGCTTCTCGCCAAGAACTTCGGTATGCCCCAGGATGCATTCAAGTCCATCCCGCTCAACGACCTATGGATATTTCAGGGGACCGAACCAGGACCTCTCTCCGTTGATCAGGAGGCGGTAGCATCCGGAGGGCTCCCTGAGTATCCTTTCACCTATCGCCTCACGGCATCCACCCCAATCAAGCAAAGCGCATCTGGCACTCTGCAACTTGCCGACAGCAGCGCGTTCACAGTGTCGAAAACCATTGCAGCCGCAATAGAGACGATTAAACCAGGTGCTGTGCGCGAGATGCATTGGCATCCCAATGCCGACGAATGGCAGTACTGGATTGCTGGAGAAGGCCGCATGACAGTGTTTGACGCTGGTCCTCGCAGCCAAACCGCAGACTTCCGAGCCGGCGACATCGGCTACGTTAAAAAGAGCCAAGGCCACGTCATTGAAAACACAGGTAAGACCGACCTTCAGTTCGTCGCCGTTTTCAAGGTTCCGGAATACCAGGAAATCGGATTATCGTCGTGGCTGTCGCATACACCACCATCATTGGTGGCTCAGCATCTGAACATGGATGTGAAAGACATTGCAAGAATTCCTCGTAACCAACCGGGGATCATGCCCAAGTGATAGGGGGCTTTAGAACCGAGCGAGCCCTCGCGCGAGGCCGCGCGAACGGCCTCCAAGCATTCTTTCGGCTATCCAGATTACAGACTGGGACTGCATCGTCTGAAGACACTTCCACATTAAACTGAAGTGCGGAGTACTGCGTCCGCGTTGGCGGACGCCATCCGGAACACAAGTCCTGGTCGATGACATCTGCCAAGGCGGACGTTGGTCACTTGCCCCGTCGCGATGATCCCTGCGACTTCTGGAAGCGAGAAGGTTCGATTTCGCACGCTGAACAAAAACACCGGCAATCGGGTCGTCTCGCAATATGTAGACTCCATCACGGGCAAGGCCGTCAGGGAAGACCGCGACGTCCGCGGCTATGCGCGCGGTGAGAACGATTACGTGATCCTGAGCGACGAAGACCTTGATGCGGTGGCCCTCGACACGGTCAAGACGATCGACATTGACGAATTCGTGCCTGCGAACAGCATAAGAACCGAGCAGAAAGCGATGGGGATTAACTGCGACATCGCTCAGCCTGGTTGCTAAGGTACCCAAGAACCCAGTGCTTGACGTTTCAGTCGCAGCCCGGGAAACTCATCGTCATTTCAGGTTTTAGCGTCAGCAATAAAAACGCGACGAAGAACGCCCCCATCATGCGGCCCTGCACTGAACACGGATTCCCACGCCTCCTGCTTCGCTAATTGGTGTGGATCGAGGCCGCTGATCGGCCAACCTTTGGGGATCGCCAATCTTTTGGTTTGTCGCGTGGTGATGAACAAAACCTCAGCACCGCCGAATTCGTTTGCTCGGTAACACAGCCCCCCCAACCTGTTCGACGCGCTTTCGCCGGAGCGCCTTGTCACTGCGAAGTAGTTGCGAAACGTCGGACATCTGCATCCTCGAAAATCGACGAAGGGAACCCGCACGGGTTAGTGCGGGTTCCCTTTAAGCATGCACTGCACTGCCTGCTAAATGTCTTCTTTCGCTGCCCCAAGTGTAGTTGCAGCATTACTAATGTGACCGGCGCGGGTTAACGAAGAGTTAACTCGCCTGCAAACAGGAGGAACAGCGTCGATCGAGCATGAAATCGGCTACGGTCCACCGTTTGCTAATGTCCTTCGGCTAACATTGATTGGAGCGGGCGAACAAATATGGCTTGGAACGGTTCTTGCGTAGTCTCTAAAGTAACATTTCCGGAGGAGTGGCTGTAGTGTTTCGATACAAATCCCAAGAATTCCCGACAGTGCTTCTGGTCTCCAACGGGATCACCATCAAAATCCGGACACTGGTAGACGCCGCTGAGGCGTTGCTTACTCGCTGGCCGGACGATGATGGCGAGGATTATGTTGTCGCCGTCAAATGCTGTTTGGACGCCATCACCGGGGTTGGCCCTGCGGATGTAGCCAGACTGATGTTGATAAAGGCCGCTGAGGAAGCCGGCATGCGAGTTATCGCATTGGCGTCGGATATCGAAACGATCGGTATGTCCGCAAACGATGCCGTCTTTACCGATTTCGCATCGGCAGCCGAGTTCGGCTCTCGTTAACGCAAAGCGCGGGGTTTACATATAGTCTTCGAACACCACTTCGAAACGGCGACGCGTCAAGCTCCCATCAGTCGATAGCCACTGGTGCCACTCGGGCATCAACAAAACTTGGGCGGCATTGCTGCTCCTCGTAAGATCGACCCGGTCGCTCTCGCCCGGCCCCTGAAGGACCGGGTTTCTGGTACAAATTGATTGACCGCATTCACGGTCCGAAAAATCCCTCCCCACCAACTTTGGCCCCCAAGATTTTGGGGTTTGAATTTGACAGTTGGGGAAGCCATTTGTGCGGGA
>Ga0247742_10002787_pt1 | contig 11312 bp, 9 predicted proteins | sample UWRJL208509C2_FD_180944 | JGI IMG/M metagenome (GOLD analysis project Ga0247742, IMG submission 180944) | Plant litter microbial communities from Arlington Agricultural Research Station in Wisconsin, United States - UWRJ-L208-509C-2 | ecosystem: Environmental > Terrestrial > Plant litter >... | reverse complement strand
CCGAGAACCCCGAGCTGATGCCAGCGGCCCGCGTGGGCCTCGGCGCACTCGGCGTCATCACCGACGTGACGCTGCGGTGCGCGCCCGACTTCGTGATGCATGCGGTGGAGCGCCCAGAGCCGCTCGAAGAGGTGCTCGGCGCGTGGCTCGAGCGAGCGACATCCGTCGACCACTTCGAGTTCTACTGGTTCCCGCACACCGAGCAGGCACTCACCAAGACCAACACCCGGATGCCCGCCGACACCCCGCGCAAGCCGCAGCACCCGGTCGCCGCGTGGATCGACGACGAGCTCATGCCCAACGGCCTGTACGTGCTGCTGTGCAGGCTCGGGATGATCGCACCGGGCACCACCCCGCCGCTCAACCGGCTCGCCAACAAGCTCGTCGCCGAGCGCCAGGTGACCGACGGCTGGCACGAGGTGTTCACCTCGCCCCGGCGGGTGCGGTTCCGCGAGATGGAGTACGCGCTGCCGGTCGAGGCGGTGCCCGAGGCCCTGCGGGCGATCCGTGCGGCGATCGATGCGAACGGCTGGCGCGTGACGTTCCCGGTCGAGGTGCGCGTGGCCGCGGCCGACGAGAACTGGCTCTCGACCGCGCAGGGGCGGCAGACCGGGTACATCGCGGTGCACCGGTACTACAAGGAGGACCCGACCGAGTACTTCGAGGCGGTCGAGGCGATCGCGCGCGAGCACGGCGGGCGGCCGCACTGGGGCAAGATGCACTTCCGCACGGCTGACGACCTGCGCCCCGCGTATCCTCACTTCGATGATTTCCTCGCGGTTCGTGACAGGCTCGACCCCGACAGAGTCTTCACCAACCCCTACTTGGAGCGCGTGCTGGGATGAATGAGTGGGTGCGGGATCCGGCGGGGTTCGCGAGCACGGTGCCCGAGGGCTTCGAGGTCGGCGTCTCGACCGCGGCGTTCCAGATCGAGGGCGCGGTGCGGGAAGACGGCCGCGGGCCCTCCACCTGGGACGAGTTCATGGCCCAGCCCGGCCGCATCGCCGACGGCTCTGACGCCTCCATCGCCGCCGACCACTACCACCGGTATCGGGAGGACGTCGGGCTCATGAAGGAGCTCGGGGTCGACTCCTACCGCTTCTCCCTGGGCTGGCCGCGCATCCAGCCCGGCGGCACCGGCTCGCCCAACAAGGCCGGCCTCGCCTTCTACGACAAGCTGCTCGACGAGCTGCTCGCGGCGGGCATCAAGCCCATGGTGACGCTGTTCCACTGGGACATGCCGGAGCCCCTGCAGCACAAGGGCGGGTGGATGACCCGTGACACCGCCCACCGCTTCGCCGACTTCGCGCTGATCGCGGGCGAGGCCTTCGGCGACCGCGTAGACAAGTGGGTCACGATCAACGAGCCCACGACCGTGACGCTCAACGGCTACGCCCTCGGAGTGCACGCGCCCGGCGCCACCCTCATGTTCGACGGGCTCCTCGCCGCGCACCACCAGCTGCTCGGCCACGGTCTCGCGGTACAGGCGCTGCGCTCGGAGGGTGTGAAGGGCGGCATCGGCATCACGAACGTGCACTCGCCGGTGCATCCCGCCAAAGACAACTTCGTCACGCGGCAGTACGCGGAGGTCTTCGACCTCGTGCACAACCGCATCTACGCCGACCCGGTGCTGCTCGGGCGCTACCCGAAGTTCCCGTTCCTGGCGCGCAAGCAGTTCAAGGCGCTCCACGACGTCGACAGCGACGACCTCAAGACCATCGCCCAGCCGCTCGACTTCTACGGCCTCAACTACTACATGCCCACGCGCATCGCCGCGGGCCCGCCCGCCGACGACTCGACGCCCGACGGCGGCAACGCGGCCGGGATGCGCGAGCTCCCGTTCCACATCGCGAAGTGGCCCGAATTCCCGGTGACCGCGTTCGGGTGGCCGATCGCGCCGCAGTTCCTCACCGAGACGCTCGCCGACTATGGCACGCGCTACGCCGACAAGCTCCCGCCGGTGTACATCACCGAGGGCGGCGCCAGCTTCCGCGATTCCCTCTCGCCGGAGGGGATGATCGAGGATGCCGACCGCACGGCGTACCTCGCCGACCACCTCTCGGCGGCCTTCGCGGGCGCGCCGGGCGTAGACGTGCGGGGCTACTACGTGTGGACGCTCATGGACAACTGGGAGTGGGCGGCCGGCTTCGCGGAGAAGTTCGGGCTCGTCGCGGTCGACCCGAAGACCCAGGATCGTTCGCCCAAGGCGTCATACCGGTGGCTGCAACGGGTACTGCGCACGCGGGGTTAGTCCCCGTATGATGACGGCATGGAAATCCTCATCGTCGTTGGCGTCATCGTCCTGCTCGTCATCATCATCGGCGGATACCTCTGGTCCACCTACAACGGGCTCGTCACACTCAACGTGCGCGTCGATGAGGCGTGGAGCGACATCACGGTGCAGCTCAAGCGCCGAGCGGACCTGATCCCGAACCTCATCGAGGCGGTCAAGGGCTATGCGGCCCACGAGTCGCAGGTCTTCGAGAACGTGACCAAGGCGCGCGCCGAGACCCTCGCGGTCTCCAGCCCCGCTGACGCGGCCGTCGCCGAGAACCACATGCAGGCCGCCCTCAAGTCGATCTTCGCGGTCGCCGAGGCATACCCGCAGCTCCAGGCCAGCCAGAACTTCCTCCAGCTGCAGGGCGAGCTCGTCGACACCGAGGACAAGATCCAGGCGTCGCGCCGCTTCTACAACGGCGGTGTGCGCGAGCTCAACACCAAGATCAAGGTCTTCCCGAACACGCTGTTCGTGCGCCGCCTCGGCTTCACCGAGCGCGAGTTCTTCGAGGTGACCGACGCGGCCTCGATCGCCGAGCCGCCGCGCGTTCAGTTCTAGTTTTTCGCTGATCGGGCCTGTCGAGATCTCGGCAGGCTCGATCACCGGTTTAAGGACCCGATATGTACAGAAACATCGCGAAGAACAAGCGCAACACCGTCTTCATCATCATCCTGTTCATCCTGATCATCGGCGGCCTCGGCCTGCTCGCCGCGTACATCTACAACGACATCTCGATCGTGATCATCACGCTCGTGATCGCCACGGCGTACGCGGTGTTCCAGTACTTCATGGCGAGCCGCCAGGCGCTGTCGCTCAGCGGTGCGCGCGAGATCCAGAAGGCCGACAACCCGCGCCTCTACCGCATCGTCGAGAACCTGTCGATCACCACGGGCACGCCGATGCCCAAGGTGTACATCATCAACGACCCGGCGCCGAACGCGTTCGCCACTGGCCGCGACCCTCAGCACGCCTCGGTCGCGGCGACCACGGGCATCCTCGAACTGCTCGACGACTCCGAGCTCGAGGGCGTCATGGCCCACGAGATCGGGCACGTGCAGAACTACGACATCCGCGTCTCGATGATCGTGTTCGGACTCGTCGTGGCGGTCGGGTTCATCTCCGACATCTTCCTGCGCTTCACCTTCTTCGGCGGCCGGGGCAATAACAACAACGGCGGCGGCAACCCGGTCGTGCTGATCCTCGGCATCGTCGCGCTGCTGCTCGCGCCGCTCGTGGCCGCGGTGGTGCAGGCCGCGATCTCCCGTCAGCGGGAGTACCTCGCGGATGCGACGGGCGCGCTCACCACGAGGCATCCGGATGCCCTCGCCTCCGCCCTCGAGAAGCTGGGCCAGTACGGCCGGCCGATGCGGAAGCAGAACTCGACCATGGCGCACATGTGGATCGCCGACCCGACCAAGCCCGGCCTCATGGACCGCCTGTTCTCGACGCACCCGCCGATCGCCGACCGCGTCAAGCGCCTGATCGAGAGCGGCCGCAGCTTCTAGAGCTCCCGCTGATCGAGCGGAGTCGAGATCTCGGTCGTCAGGTCTCGGCTCCGCTCGACCACCGGCACCCCCAGCTCGGCCGCCACGGCCGGCGCCAGGTCGCCCCACTCCTGCACGACGACTGACTCGAGCCCCTGCCACGCGGCCGTCTCCCGCAGCAGCTGCGCGATGCGCGCGACGTCCGGGCGGTGCCCGGGCTCCGTCCACGCGGACTGCACCCGCAGCGCGCGGTTCTGCCGGTCGGACTTGAGGTCGATGCGGCCGACGAGCGCCTCATCCTGCAGCACGGGCAGCGTGTAGTAGCCGAACTGCCGCTTCGGCCCCGGCGTGTAGATCTCGATGCGGTAGCGGAAGCCGAACATGCGCTCGGTGCGAGCCCGCTCCCACACCACCGGGTCGAAGGGGGAGAGCAGGGCCGTGCCCTCGATGCGGCGGGGGATGCGCGCGTCGCGGTGCAGGTAGGCCGGCGGCCACCCCTCGACTTTCACGGGCAGAAGCTCGCCCGCGTCGACGAGCTCGAGCACGGCGGCCTTCGCGTCTGCCTGGTACAGGCGCCAGTAGTCCGCGAGGTCGCGCACGGTTCCCACGCCCAGGGCGACACTCGCCTGGCGCACCAGCTCGCGGAGGGCATCCGACTTGCTCACGCTCGCCTCGAGGACGTGCGCGGGCAGCCGGCGCTCGGGCAGGTCGTAGTAGCGCTCGAAGTTCTTGCGACCCGCGACCACGACTCTGCCGTCGAAGAACATGGTCTCGAGAGCCGACTTCACCTCCGACCACCCCCACCACGGCCCGGAGCGCTTGTTCGCCTCGTGCTCGATCTTCGACGCGGGCAGCGGCCCCTTCGCCGCGAGCTCGCCGAGCAGGAAGTCGGTCATGCGGGTGTCAGTGCGATCCCACGCCTTCGTCTTGCCGGTGCCCGCGCGCTCGTTGTCGCGGAACCACTGCCACAGGGGCCAAGACTCGACCGGGATGAACGCCGCCTGGTGGGCCCAGTACTCGACATAGGGCGCCCGCCGTGACAGCAGAAGCTTGTCGAGCTGGGCCTTGTCGTAGGCCCCGAGCCGGGCGAACAGGGGAAGGTAGTGGCTGCGCTCGAACACGTTCACGGAGTCGATCTGCAATACGGCCAGCCGCTGCAGCGCGAGGTTCAGCTGGCGCGTGCCGACGGGGGAGTGCGGCCGCCCGAGACCTTGGGCCGCGAGGGAGACGCGACGGGCCTGGGCCGCAGAGAGATCCACCCTTCCGACAGTACAGAACCCGACCGACAGCACGAGTTCGCCTCCCGTTCACCTTGCGGGCACCGGGCAAACCCCGGCGCTCCGTAGCGTTCCGACCGAGGTTGTCCGGTATCCCTCGCCCTGTACACAGCTCAGGCGGCCGGCGGCCCAGAAGAGGACACTCTCTTGTTCAAGAAGCGCAACCTTGCCGCTCTCGCGCTCGTCGCGGGCGTGGCGATCTCGCTCAGCGCGTGCGCAGGTGCCAGCACCCCCGCCGCATCCGACGTCGACGCGGCCACCGCGACGAGCGCCGAGGACTTCGGCGGACTCGACGCCCTCGTCGCCGCGGCGCAGGCCGAAGGCCAGCTCAACGTCATCGCCCTCCCCGACAACTGGGCGAACTACGGTGCCATCAAGGCCCTGTTCGAGGAGAAGTACGGCATCACGGTCAACTCGGCCGACCCCGACATCTCCTCCGCCGAGGAGATCGCCGCCGCCGACAACCTCAAGGGCCAGGACACCGCCCCCGACGTCTTCGACCTCGGCACGGCAGTCACCCTCGACAGCCTCGACTACTTCGCGCCCTACCAGGTCGCCAACTGGGACGAGATCCCGGCCGACAACAAGGAGGCCACCGGCCTCTACGTGAACGACTACACCGGCTCGATGTCGATCGGCTACGACTCCAACTCGGTCCCCGAGCCCACGTCGCTCGACGACCTGCTCGGCTCGGACTACAAGGGCGCTGTCGCGCTCAACGGCGACCCGACGCAGGCGGGCGCGGCCTTCGCCGCTGTCGGCCTCGCGACCGTGCAGGAGGGTGGAACGCTCGACGACTTCACCCCCGGCATCGAGTTCTTCGAGAAGCTGAACGACGCGGGCAACTTCCTCCCGGTCAACGCCACGGGCGCCACCATCGCCTCGGGCGAGACCAAGGTCGTCTTCGACTGGAGCTACAACAACCTCGCTGCCGCGGCCACGGTCGACGGTTGGAAGGTCACGACCCTCCCGGGCGCCGTGTACACGAGCTTCTACAACCAGGCCATCAGCAAGGACGCGCCGCACCCGGCCGCCGCTCGCCTCTGGCAGGAGTTCATCTACAGCGCCGAGGCGCAGAACCTGTTCATCGTCGGTGGCGCGTACCCCGTGACCATCCAGACGCTGCAGGATGCGGGCACCGTCGACAAGGACGCGCTCGAGGCTCTCGGCGAGCTGAAGGGCGACCTCGTCACCCCCACCGCCGAGCAGGCCGAGGCCAACGCCGCGATCCTCGCCTCGAAGTGGGCTGCCGCGATCTCCTGATCGCGAGCAACTGATTCACCACAGTGACTGTCGCTAACGCGCCAGCTCTGACCAGCACTGGCGCCGGGGCATCCCCCCGGCGCCAGTCGCGGTCCGGCTTCGCGAAATACCTGGGGCTCACGCCCTTCGCCGCCTACGTCGTCCTCTTCCTCGCGATCCCCACGGTGCTCGCCGTCACGACGGGCTTCTTCACCGAGGACGGGGCGTTCACCCTCGACAACGTCGCAGGCATCTTCGCGCCGAACGTGCTCGCCACCTTCGGCAGCTCGTTCTGGGTCTCGGCGGTCACCGCGGTAGTCGGAGCGGTCATCGGCGCCCTCGTCTGCTACGCCCTACTCGGCACCAGGGCCGAGGGCGCGCTGCGCACAGTCATCGACTCGCTCTCGAGCGTGCTCGCCCAGTTCGGCGGCGTCATGCTCGCTTTCGCCTTCATCGCGACTATCGGCAACCAGGGCCTCATCACGGTGTTCCTGAAGGGCATCGGCATCGACATCTTCGCGAACGGCTACTGGCTCTACCAGCTGCCGGGTCTGATCCCCGTCTACATCTACTTCCAGGTGCCGCTCATGATCATCACCTTCATGCCCGCGCTCCAGGGACTCAAGGCCACCTGGGCGGAGGCCAATGCCACCCTCGGCGGCACGCCCTTCACCTATTGGACCCGCATCGCGATCCCGGTGCTCGCGCCGTCATTCATCGGCAGCCTGCTGCTGCTGTTCGCGAACGCCTTCTCGTCGTACGCAACCGCGGCCGCCCTCATCAGCCAGGGCGCCCAGATCGTACCCCTCCAGATCCGCTCGGCGCTCGTGAGCGAGACGGTGCTGGGCCGCGAGAACATGGCGGGCGCACTCGCGCTCGGGATGATCGTCGTGATGGTCATCGTCATGTGGGGCTACTCCGTGCTCCAGAGCAGAACCTCGAGGTGGCAGCGATGAGACTCGGTACCGAGCCCACGGCGCTCACGCGCTGGATCATTCTCGGCGTAGTCGGCATCATCTTCGCGATCCCGATCATCGCCCTTCTCCAGTTCTCCTTCCGGGACGGACTGGGCGGCGGCTACACGCTCGACCACTGGACCGGCCTGTTCGGCGAGGATGCCGCGCGGACGTATCGCGGCCTCTTCCAGGCCATCGGCAACTCGGTGGTGCTGGCGATCGTCACTGTCGCGATCGTGCTCGTGATCCTGCTGCCGACGATGATCCTCGTTCACCTCCAGTTCCCGAAGTTCAAGCGGGTCCTCGAGTTCATCTGCATCGTGCCCATCACGGTGCCCGCGATCGTGCTCGTGGTCGGCCTCGCCCCGGTCTACTCCATCGTCGTCAAGATCTTCGGCAGTGGAGCGTGGACCCTCGCGTTCGCGTACGGCATCACCGTGCTCCCGTACGCCTACCGGGCGATCCAGTCGAACCTCGACGCCGTGCCGGTCGTCACCCTCAGCGAGGCGGCCCGCTCGCTCGGCGCCAACTGGCTGACCGTGCTCGGGCGCGTGCTCTTGCCGAACCTCCGCCGCGGTGTCCTGGCGGCGGCGTTCATCTCGGTGGCCGTCGTGCTCGGCGAGTTCACCATCGCCAGCCTGCTCAACCGCGTGAACCTGCAGACCGCGCTGCTCCAGGTCGGCCAGTCCGATCCCTGGGTCGCCGCGATCTTCGCGCTCCTCGCACTCACCTTCGCGTTCGTGCTCCTTCTTCTCATCGGCCGTCTGGCCCGCAATCGGAGTGACTCATGACCAGCAGCATCCCCATCGCCACCACCATCGCCCCGTCGCTCGCGACCGAGGGCGCGACAGTCGAGCTCATCGGAGTCGTGAAGGACTACGGCAGCCACCGCGCGCTGAACTCGATCGACCTCAAGATCAAGCCCGGCGAGTTCATCGCCCTGCTCGGCCCCTCGGGCTGCGGCAAGACGACGGCGCTGCGCGCCCTCTCGGGGCTGGAGCTCGTCAACGGCGGCCAGATCCTCATCGACGGCGTCGACGTGGCCGCGGTACCGACGAACAAGCGCGACATCGGCATGGTGTTCCAGTCGTACTCGCTCTTCCCGCACATGACCTCGCTCGAGAACGTGGAGTTCGGCCTGCGCATGCGCAAGGTGCCCGCGGCCGACCGCCGCGCCCGCGCCCTCGAGGCCCTCGACATGGTCGGCCTCGGCACTTTCGCCGAGCGCTTCGCCCACCAGCTCTCCGGCGGCCAGCAGCAGCGCGTCGCCCTGGCCCGCGCGCTCGTCACCCGCCCCCGCGTGCTCCTGCTCGACGAGCCCCTGAGCGCTCTCGACGCCAAGGTGCGCGTCTCCCTGCGCGACGAGATCCGCCGCATCCAGACCGAGCTGGGCATCACCACCGTCTTCGTCACCCACGACCAGGAGGAGGCGCTCGCCGTCGCCGACCGCGTCGCCGTGATGAAGGACGGCGTGATCGAGCAGATCGGCACCCCGGAGGAGCTGTACACGACCCCGGCAACGCCGTTCGTCGCCGACTTCGTCGGACTGAGCAACCGCGTGAGCGCCGAGCTCTCCGGCGGCAAGGTCGTCGTCTACGGCAAGAAGCTCGACCTGCTGGGTGAGCCCATGCACGACGGCCCCGTCACGGCGTACATCAGGCCCGAGGATGTCGCGATCGAGGGCAAGGGCATCCCGGCGACCGTCGTGGCCTCGAGCTTCCTCGGGAGCCTCCGCCGGACGCAGGTCGTGCTGGACGACGGCTCGCTGCTGTCGATCCAGCACGACGTAGACACGCGGCCGCAGCCCGGGGACGCGGTGTTCCTCCGCCTCAAGGGCGCTCCAGTGAGTGCTGTACCCCGCACAGTCAATGCCCCGGTTGCCGAGGTCGCAGTTCCCTAGACTGACGGGATGGCCTTCCGTCGCAAAGTCGCAGAGACCCCGCTCACCACGCAGGATGTCGACGCTGCAGTTCCGCCCTCGCTGCGGATCGCGGGCGCGTACTCGTGGCGCATCCTCCTCGTAGTCGCGCTCGTCGGCGTCGTGATCTTCGTGATCGCGCAGCTCAAAGACATCGTGGTGCCGTTCATGATCGCGATCCTCGTCGCGGCCCTGCTCGTGCCGTTCGTGAACTTCCTCGTGCGGCACCGGTGGCCGAAGGCGCTCGCGGTCGCACTCGCGATGGTGGCGACCATCGCGATCGTGGGCGGGCTGATCTTCGTTATCGTGCAGCAGATCCGCAGCGGGTACCCCGACCTGCAGAAGCGGTCGCTCATCGCGTACGACAACTTCAAGGACTTCCTCGCGACCTCGCCACTGCAGCTCGACGACGCGCAGATCCAGGGCTACATCGACCAGGCCTTCGCCGCGATCCAGAAAGACAGCCAGGCGCTCCTCTCGGGCGCGCTCTCCGTCGGTACCACGGCCGGCCATGTGCTCGCCGGGCTCCTGCTGGTGCTGTTCGCGACGCTGTTCATCCTCATCGACGGCAAGGGCATCTGGGGATGGATCGTGCGCCTGTTCCCGCGCCGCTCGCGCCCGGCGCTCGACGGGTCGGGCAGGGCCGGATGGGTCACCCTCACCACCTTCGTGAAGGTGCAGATCTTCGTGGCGGCGGTCGACGCGATCGGTATCGGCGTCGGCGCCTGGATTCTCGGGCTCGTGTTCGGCGGCTTCCCCCTGGTCATCCCGATCGCGATCGCGGTGTTCCTCGGCTCGTTCATCCCCGTGGTCGGCGCCGTGCTGACCGGTGCGATCGCCGTGTTCGTGGCGCTCGTCTACCTCGGCCCGTTCCCGGCGCTGCTCATGGTCGGCATCGTCCTGCTCGTGCAGCAGGTGGAGGGCCACATCCTGCAGCCGCTCGTGATGGGCTCGGCGGTGAAGGTGCACCCGCTCGCGGTGGTGTTCGCCGTCGCAGCGGGATCGTTCCTCGCGGGCATCCCCGGAGCCCTGTTCGCCGTACCGGTCATCGCGGTGGCCAACGTCATGGTGAAATACATAGCGGCGGGGGAGTGGAAGACGAACCCCAACCCGAAACCGAAAGACGTTCTGCCCGATGCCTAGAGCCCTTCATGACTGAAGCCCCGGTGGGGCCGGCCCTCTCCGACTTCCAGGAGGCGCGCGAGCGCGTCGCCCCCGCGATCCACGTCACCCCGATGGAGACCTCGAGCTACCTCGGGGGCGTGCTCGGGGCCCCGGTGTTCCTCAAGTGCGAGAGCCTGCAGCGCACCGGCTCGTACAAGATCCGCGGGGCGTACAACCGCATCTCGCGCCTGACCGACGAGGAGAAGGCGCGCGGCGTGGTCGCCGCCTCCGCCGGCAACCACGCGCAGGGCGTCGCGTACGCCGCCCGCGAGCTCGGCATCAAGGCGACGATATTCATGCCGCTGGGTGTCGCGCTGCCCAAGCTCCAGGCCACGAAAGACTACGGCGCCGAGGTCGTTCTGCGCGGGCACACGGTGTCTGAGCCGCTGCGCGCCGCGGCGGAGTTCGCCCGCACCACGGGGGCGGTGCTCATCCCGCCGTTCGACCACTTCGACGTCGTCGCGGGCCAGGGCACGCTGGGCCTCGAGATCCTCGACCAGCGCCCTGACGTCGAGACGGTCGTCGTGCCGATCGGCGGCGGCGGCCTGATCTCCGGTGTAGCGAGCGCTATGAAGCAGCGCGCGGCCCTCGACGGCCGCACGATCCGCATCATCGGGGTGCAGGCCGCGAACGCGGCGCCCTACCCCGTCTCGCTCGCGGCGGGCGCTCCGACCGAGATCTCGATCATCCCGACCATTGCCGACGGCATCGCCGTCGCCCGGCCCGGCGATCTCAACTTCGAGATCGTCAGCCGTTACGTCGACGAGGTGGTCACGGTCACGGACGACGACACCGCCCAGGCCCTCCTCGTGCTGCTCGAGCGGGCGAAGCTCGTGGTCGAGCCGGCCGGGGCTGTGGGGGTCGCGGCGATCCTCTCCGGCAAGGTCGCGGCGAACGGCACGACCGTCGTGATCCTGAGCGGCGGCAACATCGACCCGCTCATGATGGAGCGCGTGATCTCACACGGGCTCGCGGCATCCGAGCGGTATTTGA
>Ga0247742_10002786_pt1 | contig 11312 bp, 8 predicted proteins | sample UWRJL208509C2_FD_180944 | JGI IMG/M metagenome (GOLD analysis project Ga0247742, IMG submission 180944) | Plant litter microbial communities from Arlington Agricultural Research Station in Wisconsin, United States - UWRJ-L208-509C-2 | ecosystem: Environmental > Terrestrial > Plant litter >... | reverse complement strand
CGTCGAAGCGCAGCCGGTCGCTGCCGCCCCACAAAGCATCGTCCGACACGCGGCTCACTTCGACGCGGGCGCCGATGCTGCCGGGATTCTGCACGACGATGCTGGTCAGCGTCAGGTCGCCCGGCGCGGTGGCGCGGGCGGTGCGCGCGATGGCGGCCAGATCGGCCAGCGGCGCCGGGCCGTCGGGCGGCACCACGCGTTCGACGGCGGCCGGCGCCATGTCGCGGAAGAACGTGGCGCGGTCGCCGCCGAACGCCAGGTCGAGTCCGCCGGGCATCCAGATGAACCACCAGATCACCAGCCCGCTATAGGTGATCATCAGCGAGAACGGCAGCACCGCGACGCTGCAGACCGTGTGGGCATCGAGCCACGCCCGCGGCGCCGGCCGCCGCGGCCGGAACGTGAAGAACTCGCGAAAAATCTTGGCGTGGATGATGATGCCGGTGACCAGCGCCACCAGCATCGCCATGGCCAGCCCGCCCACCATCCACATGCCGGTGGTGCCGAGCAGCAGTCCGTAGTGAAACCGGTAGATCATCGAGCCGCCACGGGTGTCGCGCGGCGACAGTTGCCGGCCGGTGCCGTCGATGTAGCGCGACTGCAGCCGGTCCTTGGGGCCGGCCTGCCAGCGCAGCCGCAACACCGGGGCGCGGCTGGCGGGCAGCTCGATCACCCAGCGCGCCGCCCCCGGCGCCACCTGCTGCAGCGCCTGCTGACTCACCGCCAGCACGTCGCCGGACATCGGCGCGTGCAACTCCGGCGTCATCCAGTAGTCGATCTCCTGGCGGAACACGGCCAGCGTGCCCGACACGAAGATCGCAAACAGCACCCAGCCGGCCACGAGGCCGCACCAGGTGTGCAGCCACGTCATGGATTGCCGGAACGTGCTCAGCATCGCAACTAACCCGTCGACGCGATGCCTACCATCGCGACGACACTTTCAGGATAACGCTGCGCGGCTCGCCGTAGCGATTGCCCGTCGTCGCCGTGTTGACGTACTGGAAGTAGGTCTGGTCGAGTGCATTGGTCGCGGTCAGGGTCGCCCAGACATTCGGCGTGAACTGATAGCCGAGCTGCGCGGTGAACACCTGATAGCCGGCCTGCGTATAGCGAATGAGACCGCTCTGGGTGTAGAACGAACTGACGATGCGCGCGCCGCCGGCGACGCTGAGCCCTTTCAGGAAACCGTCCTGGAATTCGTAGCGCGACCAAAGATTGTAGCTGTGGTTCGGCGTCAGGGTCTGGATCGGCAGGCCTTCGGTGGTCAGCGTGTCCTTCAGGTACTTGGTCCGCGTATAGGCATAGCCGGCCGTGAGGTCCCAGCCCGGCAGGATGCGGCCCGACACTTCCGTCTCCCAGCCCGTGCTCTCCGCCTCGCCCGCAGCCAGGAAGAAATTGGTGTTGGACGGATCGGCCACCGACCGGTTGACGTCGTTGATCTTGAACACCGCGACATGGGCGTTGAGGCGGCCATCGAGCAGGCTGGTCTTGATGCCCGCTTCCTTCTGGCCGCCGGTGCGCGGCGCCAGCACCTCGCCGGTCACCGTCGTTGTCGTGTTCGGCGTGAAGATGTCGGCATAGGACGCATACAACGCGACCTGCTTGGTGACGTCGACCACGACGCCGTAATTGGCGGTGAGCTTGTCGTTGATCGCCGACGCGCCGGAGGTGCCGCCGGTGAGCAGGTTCAGGGTCGACGTCTCCCACTGGCTGAGCCGGCCGCCTGCGATCAGGGTCAGCCAGTCCAGCGGCTTGAAGCGCATCTGGCCGTAGATTCCGGATTGCGATTCGGTCGCCTTGGTAACCAGCGCGTAGGGGATATTGTCCACATACGGAATGAACACCGGATTGAAGATGTTCTGCGTCACCGTGCCGCCGGAGCCGGTCCGCAGGGTATAATTGGATTCGCGCCAGTCGGCGCCCACGGTGACGTTCTGGGTCTGGCCGAACAGTTCGAACGGCGTCGTGAAAAATGCATCGACGGTCTTGTTGTTCTGCGACGGCGTGATGTGGATGCGGTTGAGCGTGCCGGTGCCGGTCAGCGGACTGATCGCCGAGGCTGGATTGGCGTAAACGGCGTCGCTTTCGCGGTCGGTGTTGCGGAAGCTGACCTTGGCACGACCGCCATTATAGAACTTGTGCTCGAGGTCGACGAAGGTGTCGACGCTGGTCGAGGTCCAGCGATTCCAGTCGGCGCCATACATGGTGCTGCGCGGCGTATCGACCTGGGTGCCGTTGGCATAGGCCGGCTGGCCGAAATAGGCGAGGTAATCGGTCTTGGTATAGGTCGAGCCGGCCGACAGCGTGGTGTTCTCGGTCAGGTCGTATTCCAGCGTGCCGTAGATCGATGGCCTCTTGTAGAAACTCGGCTGGTAGAACAGTTCCTTGTCATCGAAGGCGCCGACCAGGCGGGCGCGCAGCCGCTTGTCGGCGGTCAGCGGTCCGGTGAGGTCGAACTCGCCGCGCTTGGCCTCGAACGACCCGTAGCTGGCGCTGCTCTGGAACTGGAAGATGTCGAGCGCGCGCTTGCGCACCAGGTTGAACGAGCCGCTGGGATTGCCGGAGCCGGTGAACAGCGCATTCGGCCCGCGCAGTACTTCGACCCGGTCATACATGTAGAGATCGGGAAACGAGAAGAAGTTGTTGAGATTGGAAGTGACGCCGTCGAGCTGGATCGTATCGAGACGATAGCCGCGGCTGTAGATGTCGGAACGGCCGGCGTCCGCGGTCAGCACCGTGATGCCGGTGACGTTGCGCATGGCGTCTTCGACGGTGGACAGGTTCTGCTCGTCGAGCCGCTTGCGCGTGAGCACGCTGACCGTCTGCGGGGTTTCCTTGATGGAGGCGCCCGACTTGGTGCCGACACCGGCGCTGGTGGCCGTATAGGAGTTCGAATTCTCGGTCGACTCGGCGTCCCGGGAATGACTGACCTTCGGCGCCTCGGCGACGACAGGGATCGCGCGTTGTGCGCGAACGATGGTCGGCGCGGGCGCGCGGCGCACGACCTTCGGTTTCTGCCGCTTCACCGGCGCTTGGACGGTAACGGCCGGCAGCGTCTGCTGCGCGATGGCGATATCCGAAATGAACAAAGTGAGAAGGCTTGCAGATCCGAGCACGACCGCGCTCGCAGTTTTGATATTCCCAGTCAACGTCGACGCCCTGTATTCGCCGACCCCCGCCAGCATCGGGGGCGTTATGACGGCTCGCGCCGTCAAAGTATCGGGAACGGTTTTAGAATAGGTGGAGAACCGTGGAGTAACGGCAGCGAACGTGCAGGCAGCCGCGCTTGCACGCCGGCTTCGGTGCCGGTCTCAACAACCACGTCCCGGAAATGCGACCGCTCTCTCGCAGCCGCGAGATTCGGACCGTCGCACGTGTAGCGGTGCCGGCCGGATACCCCGCGAAATCCCCGTACAAATCACCGTGAATAGTGCGCACAGCGCCGCAGCAATGTGATTTGCTCCGGTTGCCTGCAGTCGCGCACAGACGCGTCGGGCATTGAACAGGGAGAGGAACGACCATGGAAATCGGATACTTCACCATGCCTTCGCATCCGCCGGAGTGCGGGCTGAAAGAGGGCCACGACTGGGACCTGCAGGTGCTGCGCTGGATCGACGAACTCGGCTACCAGGAAGCCTGGATCGGCGAACACCACACCGCCCCGTGGGAGCCGCATCCGGCGCCCGACCTGCTGCTCGCGCAGGCGTTCCTGCAGACCAAGAACATTCGCCTCGGCCCCGGCGGTTTCCTGCTGCCGTATCACCACCCCGCCGAACTCGCCAACCGCGTCGCCATGCTCGACCACCTGTCCGGCGGCCGGCTGAATTTCGGCGTGGCGGCGTCGGGCCTCCCCAGCGACTGGGCGATGTTCAATGTCGACGGCATGTCCGGCCAGAACCGCGACATGACCCGCGAGGCGCTGGAGATCATCCTGAAGCTCTGGACCGACGATGCGCCGTGGACCTACACCGGAAAATTCTGGACGGTGTCGAAACCCGACGTGATGTTCGATTTCCTCAAGCCGCACATCAAGCCGCTGCAGCCGCCACATCCGCCGATCGCGGTGGCGGGGCTCAGCAAGGGCTCCGACACGCTGAAGCTGGCTGGCGAGCGCGGCTACATTCCCATGAGCCTCAATCTCAATCCGGCCTATGTCTCGAGCCACTGGGATTCGGTCGAGATCGGCGCCGCCAAGACCGGGCGAAAACCCAACCGGCAGGACTGGCGCATGGTGCGCGAAGTGTTTGTGGCAGATACCGACGAGGAAGCCTGGCGTCTGTCGGTCGGAGACATGATGGGCCGCATGATGGGCGAGTACTTTTTGCAACTGCTCGGCCATTTCGGCTTCAAGGACTATCTCAAGCACGCGCCCGACGTGCCGGATAGCGACGTCACCGTGGAATACTGCGCAAGGCACAACTGGATCGTCGGCTCGCCGTCCACGGTCGCCGAGAAGATCGAGAAGATCTACGACGAGGTCGGCGGCTTCGGCACGCTGCTGGTGTTCGGCTTCGACTACAAGCACAAGCCCGAGGCCTGGCACAATTCGCTGCGCCTGCTGAAGCAGGAGGTGCTGCCGCGGCTGCAGCATCTCAAGCCCGGCATCGGCAAGGCGGCGTAGAGGCAGGCCACTCGAAGGGTGGGCGGGGCGCCACGCGCCGCTGCCCACCTTGGAGCGTGATGAGCCAAAGACGAATCGTTGGCCCCTCCGCCGTCATTGCGAGGTCAGGGAAAGCCCTTGGCTTTCCCCTTGGCGAAGCGACGCGGCAATCCAGAAGCCACCAACTCGGCAAGGACTGGATTGCTTCGTCGCAAGGGCTCCTCGCAATGACGGGGGCGAGTGATGTGAATTGGCATAAAGCATCCTGCTCCAGGAATCCGACAAGAGGAATTGTGGAATGGACTCAACAGACTTTCGAAAGGCCATGCGCCACTGCGCCGGCGCGGTGGCGCTGGTCACTGTCGGCCGCGACGACGGCCGGCGCACCGGCTTGACCGTCACCGCGGTGTGTTCGCTGTCCGACGACCCGCCGTCGCTGCTGGTCTGCGTCAACCGCAACGCCAGCGCACATCCGCGGATTCGCGAGGAGCGCTGCTTCGGCGTCAGCTTTCTCGGCGACGGGCAGATGCCGCTGGCGCTGACCTTCAGCGGCCAGCGCGGCTTCGACGGCGAGCACCGCTTCGGCTTCGGTCGCTGGGTCACGCGGGTGACGGGCGCGCCGCTGCTGGAAGATGCGATCGTGTCGTTCGATTGCGCCTTGCGACAGGAATTCGAGACCACGACGCACTCGGTGTTTATCGGCGACGTGCGCGACGTCAGCTTTTCCTGCGAGGCGTCCCCGCTGGTCTATCTGCGTGGCGCCTTTCACGGCGTGCAGCGGATCCGCGACGCGGTCTCGCTCGGCGATATGGAAGCCCGCAAGATGAGCTGGAGCGGGTTTTCGTGAATCCGCGGAACGGCGACCGGGGAGCAGCGGCGGGATCGTGCCGCTGCTCCACAACGGTCAAACGCCGCGATAGACCAGCGCCGTGAACAGCGCGGGATTGATGACGTTCTGGCCCCATTTGGCGTCATAGGCCGCGGTGGGTTTGGCGGCGACGGTCTCCTCGACCGACTTGCCCTGACGCTTGAGGGCCGCGACATTGGCGCGAATGGCGACCAGCATGTCGCGGTACTCGATCAGTTCGGCGCGCCCGCCGACCGGGCCATGGCCCGGCACCACGATGGTGTCCGGTCCCGCCATGTCCACATTGTCGTTCGCGGCGCGGATCATGCCGTCAATGCTGCCGCCGGCGACATAGTCGATGAACGGATAGAGCCCGTGCCACCACGTGTCGCCGGTCGCGAGCACGTCCGCTTTGGTGAAATAGGCCGAGATATCGCCATCGGTGTGCGAGGGGGCGTAATAGCGCATCCGGATCGTATCGTCGCCGTACGGCATCGATTTTTCGTCCTGCACGATCATTGCGATGCGGCCGCCGGCCGGCAAGGGCGTGAAGACGTGGCCCCATTCCACCACATGGATCGTCTCGCCGAGATGCCTGGCGGTGTTGGCATGTCCGATCAGCACGGCGCCGTCGTGGTTGGCCCAGACATTGCCGTCGGTGTGGTCCCAGTGCCAGTGCGTGTTGATGACATAGTTGATCGGCCCCGGGCCGATCCTGCGCAGCGCCGCCTCGATCTTGTCCTTCGATACGGCGATGCCATCGTCAACCATCAGCAATCCCGTCGGCCCGGCCAGCGCCATCATGTTGCCGCCGGAGCCCTGCAGCAGCGTCACGCCGCCGCGCAGCGGCTTGACGACAATCTCGTCGACCGCTGCAGCGGCGTTGATCTTCGCGTAGGGCGTCTCCTGCGCGAACGCAGGGGTCGCCGGCGCCAGCAATGGCAGGGTGAACAGAAGCGCGGCCGTCGTCACGGCCCTTGTGATCAATGAGTTCATGATAATTGTCTCCAGTGATTGGCGCAGCCGCCATCGCCAGATTAGCCCGGCTGCGTCGCCGCCGTGATCGCCGATACGGACAAATATCGGGGCATTACCGACAAAGATCCAGCTCTCCGGCGCCTCACGTCGTTGAGATTGCAGGCCGGCCATGCGTCAGCCAGCCGTCGGTTTACAGGTGCGGCGCGGCCGGCCTACGGTCGGTCTATCGAAATGCTGGACTGGAATACACGACATGACGTTGGCGATGGGCTGGGACGAATGGGCCAAACATGACGCATTGGCGCTGGCCGATGCCGTGCGCCGTGGCGATCTCACGCCGGCCGATCTGGCGGCGCAGGCCGCCGCCGGCATCGCGCGGTTGAATCCGGCGCTCGACGCCGTGGTCGAAGTGTTCGACGACGTGGTCGCCGACCCCTTGCAGGACGGCATGAATGCCGGCGGCGCCTTTGCCGGCGTGCCGTATCTGATGAAGGACCTCGGGCCGACGCTGAAGGGGCGGCTGCAGGAATTCGGCTCCGCCATCATGCAGGGCAACCGTCCGGCGCAGGATAGTTTCCTGACCGGCAAGATCCGCAACGCCGGGCTCAACATCATCGGCCGCAGCACCACGCCGGAATTCGGCGTCTGCAGCTCCGCCGAAAACGCGTTCTATGTCACGCGCAATCCGTGGGACACCGACTACTCGACCTGCGGCTCCTCCGCGGGATCGTCGGCCATGGTGGCCGCCGGCGTGCTGCCGATTTCGCATGCCACCGATGGCGGCGGCTCGATCCGCATTCCCGCCGGCGTCAACGGCATCATCGGCCTGAAGGTCTCGCGCGGCGTCTATTCGCTGGCGCCGAACATGTCGGACTTGACCGGGCTGGTGTCGATCCAGGGCTGCGTCAGCCGCTCCGTGCGCGACACCGCCGCCTTTGTCGACCAGTGCCGCGGCGGCGCGCCCGGCGAATTCATGCCGTTCTGGTCGCCCGCCGAGCCGTACAGCGAGTTGATCAGGCGCGATCCCGACCGACTGCGCATCGCGCTGTCGCATGAATGGGGCGACTACCGCGCCACGCCGCATTTCGCAGCCGAACTGGAGCGCGTCGGCCGCCTGCTGGAAGGGCTGGGGCACCATGTGGAATGGGTGGTGCCCGCGGTCGACTTCCGCGCCGCCTTTGCCGCCCAGACCACCTGCTACATCAGCAACTTCGCACAAGTCATCGCCGGTCATCTGGCGCGGCTCGGGCTGCAGCGGCCGACCGACGACCTGCTGGAGCCCATCAATATCAAACTCTGGGAGGCCGGCGTCGACACGTCCTATACCGAACGCGCCGGAATGCAGGCGGTGTTCAACACCACGTCGCGCGCCTTCGGCGAGTTCTTTGAAGGCTGGGACATCATCCTGACCCCGATCACCGCCAAGCCGACGCCGAAGGTCGGCACATCGGAATATCTCACCACCAGCACCAACCCGTCGGTGCACGACTGGTTTGCCAACCTGTGGCAGAACTTTGCCTATACCCCGCTCGCCAACCTGTGCGGCATCCCCGGGATCTCTCTGCCGCTGGCGGCGCAGGACAACGGACTGCCGCTCGGCATCCAGGCCCAGGCGCGGCAGGGCAATGACGGCCTGCTGCTGCAACTCGCCGCGCAGATCGAACGCGCCATCGGCGGCCAGTGGAACGCCGGCCAACTGCCGGCGCACCACGTCAGCCGCCCGTCGTAGCGGCCGGGATCACGCGACCCGCACGGTGAACTCGTTGCCGCGGCCTTCGTCGACGGCGAGCGGCTGCGAGAGATAGCCATTGGCAGGGTCGCGGACGTAAGCGAGATAGTCCTGCGCAAAGGCGTTCTCGCCGAGGATCACGGCGCCGGGCGCCAGGCGTGGCTCCAGCAGCCTGAGCACCGGCAGATACAGCGAGAAGGCGCCGTCGATCAGCACGAGGTCGATCTCGCCGCCGATATCCTTCAGCGTCTCCAGCGCGTCGCCTTCGCGGATCTCCACGAGATCGGCAAGGCCCGCCGCGTCGAGATTGGCGCGCGCCCGTGCGACCTTGGTGGGCTCGAGCTCGGAGCCGATCAACGCGCCGCCGCCATTGTCGCGCAATGCCGCCGCGAGATAGATCGTCGAAATTCCCATCGAGGTGCCGAACTCGACAACCCGTGTCGCCTTGCGCGCGCGTGCGATCGCGTAGAGAAACCGGCCATAGGCCGGCGAGACCGCGAGGAAATGTTCGGCGTGATCGCTGTAGGTGGTCCGGTAGTTGGCCTGTTCGCTGGCAATCAATTTGCCGACCGCCTGTTCCATCGTCTCGCCGGACGTCTCGAAATGCGCCACCATTTCGGCGCTGAAGTCGCGATCCGCCGCGTCGGCTTCCGCGTGAAGTTTGTCGAGCGTCTCCGCGACGCGCCTGCTGCTCAATAAAGTCATGAAAGGCTCTCCGTGATGTCGAGGCCGTATCGGTCTCGACTGATCCGGAGGGATAAGGAGCGGCGGCTCTGGCGTCATTACGAAGTCTGGACAAGTTCTTATCCGTTCGCGCCAAACGCATGGTAGATCGAGCCATGCCCATTCTGACAGACGCGTCCGTTGCCTCCGACTGGATCGAGCCCGACGAGGTCGCGCGCCCGGTCGTCACCTATGGCATCGCGTCGGAGAAGATCGGCAGTATCGAGCTCGACATGCACTGCCACGCCAAGGGCCAGATCATGCTGGTGCAGCGCGGCGCGTTGAGTTGTCGGGTCGAGGGCGGACTATGGATCGTGCCGCCGCGCAGCGCCGTCTGGATACCCGGCGGGGCGCTGCATGCCATCAAGGCCACGGGCGTGCTGGAAGGCTACAGCGCGTTCGTTGCGGCCGGTATCGACGCGGGACTGCCGCAACGCTGCTGCACCGTTGCGGTGACGCCGCTGCTGCGCGAACTGCTGTTCCGCGCCGCCAGCCTGCCGCTGTTCTACGACGAAGGCGGCGCGAATTCGCGGTTGATGGCGGTGCTGCTCGACGAGATCGCTACCGCCGAGGTCGAGAACCTGCATCTGCCGATGCCGGTCGACGCGCGGCTGCGTACTCTGGTCGACCTGATGATGGCCGCCCCGGCGAAGCGGGATTCGCTGGCGGGCTGGGCGAAGCGCGCGGGCCTCAGCGCGCGGACGCTGGAGCGGCTGATCATCCGCGAGACCGGCATGAGCTTCGGACGCTGGCGCCAGCAACTCGGCGTCATGCTCGCGGTGCAATGGCTGGCCGGCGGCGCGTCGATCCAGCAGGTGGCCGCCGACCTCGGTTACGAGAGCGTGCCCAGCTTCGTCACCATGTTCCGCAAGACGCTCGGCACGTCGCCGGGCAGATACATGGCGGAACGCCATGCGGGCGGCTTGCAGCCGCCTGCTTGAGATGAATCGGATCCCGCAACCGTCATTGCGAGGAGCTCTTGCGACGATGCAATCCAGTCGTCGTTTGTGCTCTTCTGGATTGCCGCGTCGCTTCGCTAAAGGGAAAGCTACTTGGCTTTCCCTGAACTCGCAATGACGACCGCGAGTGAAGTGAACTAATTCGAATTATCGCGCTTTAGTTCGCGATCTTCGCCTTGGCGCGTTTCACGATGCTTTCCATCTGCGCGGATTCTTTCGCAATCACCGTGCCGAACGCGTCGGGCGTGTCCGCGATCACGGTCAGGCCGAGGCCTTCCAGGCGTGCCGTGACGGTCGGATCCCGCAACGCGTCCACGATCGACTTGTTGAGTTTCTCGATCACGTCCTTCGGTGTCGCGGCCGGTGCGACGAAGCCGTACCAGTTGCCGGCCAAGAGATCCGGCGATCCCGCTTGCGGCGAGGTCGGCACGTTGGGCAACTGCTGGCTCGGCTCGGCCGCCGTCACCACGATCGGCCGCACCGCGCCGCTCTGCACCTGCTGCACCACATTCGACAGGTTGTCGCACATCATGGAGACCTGACCGCCGATCACGTCCTGAAGGGCCGGCGCCGCGCCCTGGTACGGGATGTGAACGGCGTCGATGCCTTCGAGCACCTTCAGCGTCTCGCCGCACAGATGGCTAGTGCTGCCGTTGCCGGCGGAGGCAAAGGTCAGTTTGCCCGGTTCGGCCTTGGCCAGCGCCACCAGTTCCTTGAGCGAGCTGGCCTTGACCGAAGGGTTGACCACAATGATGTTCGGCGTCGACGCGCCATTGGCGATTGGCGTGAAATCCTTCGCAGGATTGTAGGTCGGCTTCTCGTAGATCCACTGGTTGATGGCCATCATGCCGGTGGTCGCCAGCAGGATCGTATGGCCGTCCGCCACCGAGGAGGCGACGCGCACCGCGCCGATCGACCCGTTGGCGCCGCCGCGATTCTCGATGATCACGGTCACGCCGAGCGCCTTGGACATCAGCGGACCCACCAGGCGTGGAATCGCGTCGGCCGTGCTGCCCGCAGGGTAGGGCACCACGATGGTGATGGTCTTTTCCGGGAAGCCGGCCGCTGCTGCGCCAGTCACGCCGAGGAAAGCCGGCGACACCAGCGCCGCCACAACGAACGTGATCCACTTGATCGGTAAATTCCTGGCTATCATTCTGAAACATCCTCTGTGAAAATTCTGGTGATCACGCCGCGCCAGGTCCGGCGACATGCAGCGCGGCGGCCCGCGCCAGCGAATCGAGCATGGCGATCCGGCGCAGCAATGCGCGTCCCTTCTCCGGATCGGCGGCCGCGGCGCGAATGTCGTCGCGGAAGCGCGCGCGATCGGCTTCGTCCTTGGCTTCGAGGTTCTTCTTGTTGCGGATGGTGTCGCCCTGAATGGCCTGCATGGTGACCGTGCGGCGCTGCAGGTCGTAGTCGGCAAGAATGCTTTCGTCGGCCGTGCCGTTGATGACCGGCCCCAGCTTCGCCGTC
>Ga0247742_10002785_pt1 | contig 11316 bp, 8 predicted proteins | sample UWRJL208509C2_FD_180944 | JGI IMG/M metagenome (GOLD analysis project Ga0247742, IMG submission 180944) | Plant litter microbial communities from Arlington Agricultural Research Station in Wisconsin, United States - UWRJ-L208-509C-2 | ecosystem: Environmental > Terrestrial > Plant litter >... | reverse complement strand
AATGCCCTAAGTGTCCGGGTTTAGTAAGCAGTTCACACCAATTTTTTCAGCCTGTTGAAAACACTAAAGCATTCTTTTCATCTTCTATATCAAGAGTTACATTATTATTCAATAAAGCATCAGTATTGTTCTTTGCTTCCTTTAATGAGATTTTCAATAATTCTACCTGTAGCTTGTAAGAGTAACTTTCTCTAATCCTGGATTCCAACTTTTGAGTATTACTTTAACCATACTACTTTGCTTGTAGGGGTATAATTATTTTTGATATAGCTTTTCAAAGTAAATTATAGTATTAAAGATCATTTTACGATAACATCCGAGTTGCTCCATCTATGATATTAATTAATTTTGGTAACTATATATAATTTTACAGTTGCGAAATAATTTTCCTCAAGGCTTAGAGTGAAGCCGTTTTTTAATTTTAAAAGCCTAAAAATACGTTAATGATTAAAATTGTTAGCCTAATTATATAATTTGATGGCAGAGTTTTGTATAAAACTTTATATTAATTAAAATACGTACTTTTAAGTTAAAAAATATTGTTTTAATGGAAATGTTTAGTAATATTACAGAGGGAAAATGTACACATTTGTTTTTATCATTTTAAAGTGTATCTTTGCGCCCTCGTTTTAAAAATATTTAAACTTGTATATTTTTAAAATGTAAAATTATTCAAATGATTGTTTAATTTTAAATAACATGTCATGAAAACTAAAGAGGTTAGGGTTACTAAAACTACTGATATTGATTCTAAAGTCAACCAACTTGTTTTGCAACTGAAAGACCTTCACCTTAATGGTGTGAAAGATGCTGATATAAGCCACCAACTTTTCGCTCTTGGTACTAAAACAGAAACTATACAGAGAATCGAAAAAGTGATACTCGACCCTATCGAGTCATTATCAGATATGGTTAATGAAATGGATGATAAAGTTAAAGAACTTGTTGGGTTTATTGCAAATTCATTCTTTGAAACAAAAAAAGATATTTTAGAATCTGTTTACAAGGGAAACGCAGGAAGAAATATACTTCATTATTCAGTAGTTTTAAAAAAAGATAACCAAAAAAATAGAAAAGCTATTTTTACTTTTTTTGATGTATATGATTGTTTTTCTTTTTCTAGTAAATATCCTGTACATTTTCAATTCACACCTCGTGAAATGGTCGATAAAATAAAAGTTAAGGAAGTATTGACTTTTGTTTAAACCATGCAAGAACACATAGAACAAGCTAGGCATAATCAAAATTTTCACAATTGTATTGAGGGTAATTTTGAGGATAATTTTTTTGACTGGAAAATAACTGTCTTATTTTATACTGCAATACATTGCTTAAAAGCTTTAGCAGCAAAAAAAGCCATCGATATAGGTGAAACTCATGTAGACATTGCAAAACATATAGACCCAAAGTCTAATACTGCTAAAATGAGAATTAGTGCGAATGCTTACAGCGAATATAAAAACCTTTTACAGTATTCTAAAACTGCTCGTTATTGTGGCATAACTGATATGGAAACATTTCAGGAACTTAAGAGAATAGACCACAAGCATTGTATGGAATCTTTAAGAAAGTTTAAAATGTATGTAGCAGGTAAAGGCGTTGATATAGACAAATAAACCCCTAGAATCTAGGGATTTTATTGACAGTATTCCCTTGAAAGACACTAATTAGAAATTAGCGCTAGCGTTGCGGACTATTTTGCGATAACACTCGAACTATCATAATCTGGTTTATATAATTTAGCAACAAAGAAACCACCATTATCATTAAACTTTATAAAATAGTTATTCGCCTCCTGCTCAATTTCATTTTGTGCTTCTGTATAGCTTACAGGCTCATAGTTGTCAAATGTCAGCATGGCATTATCACCAATACGGCTTACGATCCGCTGCGATCCGGCATAATAATGTTTGCTATAGATCCCTCTGGAATTAACGACCATAAAAGCACTCGGATACGTAGGTATAACTCCTGATCGCTATTGTTGATGGCGCTACCAATGATCCGTTGGCATATACTCTATTTCAGAATTAGTCTTCAGCACACGCTCTCCGGAAGCATCATAAATATAATGCTGCATGGAGACATTTTCAGAAAACAATACACAAACCTTTTCCATTTCCAATTGCCGCGGATGGTCTTTATGAATTAAAGTGTTGTTACACATAAATATAAATTTCGAAGTAATACATATTTAAAAATTTGTATTTTTGTTAGTGTCAGCAAGTAAATAAGATCAGGACACGTTGCCGAATCCATCTTGTCGATACGTTACATTTAATACATGTTTTTTACATTTACACAGTTTCAATCACAAATACTACTTTTGAATTATGAATACACCAACCAAAAATCATATAGGCCGAAAAATTAGTCGCATCCGGGAATTGAAAGACATGAAACAGGAAGCTTTGGCGCAAGCCATGGGTACAAACCAACAGGCAATATCCATTATGGAGAACAGTGAAACAATTGAGGAAGAAAAACTAGCACAGGTAGCAAATGCACTTGGCGTAAGTGTCGAAGCTATTAAAAACTTTTCAGAAGAAGGTATTATTAATTATTTCAATACTTTCAATGACAGCCAAGGTAACAATTTCGGAACAGTTGTATCAAATAATTTTAATTTCAATCCTTTAGATAAATTAATTGAAGCTTATGAAGAAAATAAAAAGCTTTATGAGCGGTTGCTTGAATCAGAAAAAAGAAGAAATTCTTAAATAATTGTATTAAAAGCTAATGAAAATATTCTAATTTATTTCTTATTGCTATAATGCATTAACATTTATTCCGCAGTCTTTTCCAAATAATAAATAATTTAAACAAAAAAGCTATAACGAATCACTGTTATAGCTTTTTTGGTTTGTGGAATCATTGTGTGATATGAACTTTTCAAATCTTTGCAGACACTGATTATAAATTAGCCCTATCGTTGTGGCCTATTTTGTGGTAATATCTGAACTATCTGAGCATTATGGAAGTTTAAATTTTACTTGTTTAGTTGGCACACTAACATTACTTGTATCGCTGATTGACAGACTTAGAGTGTCACCACCAATAGTTTTATAACTATTCAAATAATTAAATCTTTCATAACTTTTCAAAACTTCTTCAACATTATTCTCCATTTTTCGAACTTGTATATACGATTCGGTTGTTGCATTTGAAGGGATATAATACACTTTCAATAAATATTTTTTATTAGGAACTTTAACTTCTCTAACAATTGTAATTTTATCATCAAATAATGAAAACGTAGATAATTGATAAATCACATAAAATATGAACAAAAAAAATGCTATTCCTAAACCGATAAAAATTTTCTTTAAACTCATAAATTAATTATTATTTTATAATAGTTAAATCCGCCTATTATCATTTTTTGGTCACTTGGATCATCTCCATAAGGAGGTAACATTACTTGTTTTTCAATAAGTCTATCTCCTCGTTGAGCTGGAACCCATTCTGTTTTATATTTTTGCCATTCAGGCAAAGAAGTTCCTGCCGACATTTGAGCTTGTCCTGTTTGTTCCAACATGACCACAACGATAGTGCTGATTTGCAATCAGCACCCATAATATACCTCAACAACCAAATCTAAAACAATAATAAATAATTTAAACAAAAAGCTACAACGAATTACCGTGATAGCTTTTTGTCTTTAAGATTATTGAATGTGATGCTTTCTGATATTATGAATTAAAACTTTTTAAATCAGCTATCGTTGTCGACTATTTTGCCATAATATTTGAATCATCTGAAAAATATTAAGAAATTTTTATTTCGCTAGTGTTCCAAACTTCTTTATATAATTGCTTGATCTTAATAATCCTAATGTCATCTAAATCAATCTGCAAAGTTTCAGATGATGGCAGCCTTATATTTATTGCATTAGAAATATTGGGATTTGCAATAGTAATGCCTATTGAAAATGAAATAACTGAATTTTCCTCTTCTTTTAATTTCCTGACCAGAAAGAAAATGTAGTGCCTAAATCTGGAAATTTTTTATCCCAGGCTTTATTTATTAATGTATATAAAAATTCATCAGTTGATAATACTTTTTTCTCTAAAGCTCCTTTTTTTGATCCTGCTTGTTCATACCAATCGCCAAATAGGTTTGAGAAGCTAAATTTCTTTCATAAGTCGTTTAAAATACGGAATCAAATTCAATACTAAAGGACTAATAAAAATAGCTACACAAGTCATTTTAAACATTATGCCTTCTGGGGGAAGCGGAACATTTTCACCCCAAATAATTTCAGATAAACAGGATAAAATAATATAAACCAGTAAATTAAAAATAGAAAAAACTACAGGCTTATATTTTATTTTTAGAAATATTGTATATCTAAATAAAAGAAAAAAGATTCCTGTTAAAGGTAAACCATAAAATAATAATCTCCAAATCCCCCATATTCCGGAACCTAAATATGCTTTTCTTATATAAAATGAATCAAGTCCAAATTCAATAGAATCCATTAGGAGTAGTGCTAAAAAAACAAAAATAATTTCTATAAAAAATAAATTAATATATAGTATGAAAAATTTCGACAATCTATTCATGACGTGCTTTTTTTATTAATTCCTGACCCAGTTTAACTCTATCACTATAACTTTTAAAATTAAAAGATTTTCCTCCTTTAAAGTGTTCTTTCATAACATCTTTAACGTCTGGAGTACCTATCGAACTAGTCATTAAATCGTTAATTCCAGACATAATATCGTCTAAATCATTTCCCTTATAATTATTGATATATTCTTGAACTTTAGACTGTTCTGCTTCAACCATCTTATAGTCCAGAGCTATACCCGTAAGCCCAGAAAATGATTGTTTTTTTCCATTTGCATCTGTAAAACCACCTGAGAGTTTACCGTCAACAAGCAAATCTTTTGCATTCTTTATGTTGTAAGAAAATAAAAACTTATTTCCTCCTTGAAGAAAGCTATCTACATTAGAACTCGAAAAGAATCCTCCATCAACTATTTCTGTACCACCTACTGCTCTTAATCCTGTAACTACTGCGGCGGCTCCAAACCATTTGGAATCATATCCTTTTGAATCAGCTTGCCCTTGTACCCAACTATAATAAGCGTTTCTTTGATAAACAGTTTGGTAAGCATCTGCTCTTAAATTATTGGTACTGTATACGGCAGCTGCATTAAAAGATTTAGAGTGATAAACTCCGTCCGTGTACATATACCATTGTGTAGGTTTCAATTTAAACCAAGGATTTAAAGCCTTAAGACCTGGTACTGGCTCTCTTCCGTCAGGATCAATTAAAACAATCGGATTATTTAAGCAGTATACATACGGGGAAGTATCCGAATATTTCTCCGCTAGTGGATCCGCACTCAGCCAAATACTACTCTTCGGATCATAATATCTAGCCCCATAATAATACAGTCCAGTCTCCTGGTCCAGCTCCTTACCATTGAACTTATACGGTGAAACATAATAACTCGCCGGCATCTGCTCCGCCATCGTTTCCCCGAATGGTAAATTTAAGAAAAATTGGTATGCACTACCTGTAGCATCAGTTAAAAACGTACTGGTACCAAGATGATCTGGATGGTAATAATAAATTGGTTTTACGACCACTGCTGCTGCAGCTCTCTGTCCTGATTGATTGTCCTCCGATATTTCTTCCCTTATTTCATTTTCAGCGTCTTCATAGGTTTGCTGTTTATATTCCTTGAACAATACACTACCCTGGGAAGTTTGGCTCAGCAATTGTTTTAAGTCAGCTATCTGTAGTTGCTTCAACTTCTCATCGTCAGTTTGTTCCGAAGCAGGGGATACTGCCGTTTTAAGTTGTTTTGATTCGAACATAGTAATACTCTTATCCCCAATCTGACTTACAATACGCTGCGAACCGGCATAATAATGCTTTGTATAAATACCCGTCGGGTCTATGACCATAAAAGCACTCGGATAGGTCGTATAACTGTTGATCGTCAATGCCGAAGGGGTTACCAGGGTTCCATTGGCATATACGGATTCTATTTCAGAATTGGTCTTCAGCACACGCTCTCCCGAAGCATCATAAATATAATGCTGCATAGAGGTATTTTCCGAAACAATACGCAGGCGGTTGGATTCATCCCATAGAAAATCCCTTGTGTGCATGTTCGTATAGGTTTTCCTTGTCATATTCCCATTGAAGTCATACATATAGGATTCAACAAGGCCATTACCCTCACCTGTTGATTGTAGTTTATGGGTATTAGGATAATAAGCATATTGATTCGCATACGTGTTGGCTGCGACCGGCCCGGAGAATTTGTTATGCTGCTGTACCTTACGCATAATGCCATTGGTCTTATTATATTCCATGGTAAGACTATAATCAGCCTGGACATCAAAAGTGTTTGTGTATTTTGAGAAATTTCCACCGAAACTACCCGATGCGATCCAGAGCCTGTTCATAGAATCATAGGTGAAGTCGTGTTGGTAAGATCCCCCCATATTGTTGGTAGTATATCCTGCCGTATTTGCAATTTTTGTGACGTTTCCTATTTTATCATAAGTATAATTATTATTAAACATATTTTGGTGATCTGCGGTTTTTGCATTCAGGTTTTCCAGTCGCCTCAGTTTTGGGGTATACTTATACGTTGTCTCGGTATTATTACCATAAAGCAGGTAGGTTCGTTGCTCGAAATAGTCATAGTCGATACGCTGTATGTAACTTGCATTACCCGAGATTTTATTTAGGTTTCCTCCAAGGTCATAACCATATACTATTTTTTCTCCATCAGGATATACCATTGAGTCCAGACGGTTCCAGCTGTCATAAAGAAAAGATGTGGTGAACGTCCTGGAGGGGATGTTTGGCCCTACGATCTTTCGGGTATTCAGGATCATTTCACCCATATTTCCATAAGAGAAAGTCTGGGATCCTGAGGCATCACTCTGAAACACTACGCGGCCTTTGTCGTTACCGGTAGTCCCATAATCATAATGGACATTACTGATATTAGTACCAGAAGGGGTATCAGGATATTTAACATCTGTTAAACGGTTGAAATTATAGTTGTATTTAATAAATCGGTCAGCAACTGCCAGTGTTGTATTGGCAGCCAGATTGGCCGTTTGTATCGATGTAATATTATCAGTTTTGTCATAAGCAAATGTGGTAAGGCCACTATCGTTATTTAAGACCGTTTTTTTCCGGGCTTTCCAGTCATAGGTATATGAAGTAGTCATATTTCCTGCGTCAATATAATATACTAATTCGCCTGTAGGTTTGTATGAAAATCGGGTCCAGAGATTACCCGCCTGATTCGGGATATTATAATTCATCGCGGATATTACCTGACCCTGAACATTCTTATAGGTTTCTGTAATGACGTTCTGACTACTATTCTGTGCAATTGTAGACTTTGTCTTTAATGCCAATACTCCCAAATTATCGGAACCAACAGAATACTCCAGGCTGCTTATATTTCCTTCTGGGTCAATTGCCTTTAACGGCCTGTCAATTTCATCATATTCTGTCGAGGATTGATAAGGCGAATTATATTCATTTAATAGGAATTTGGCCGTATCACTCTTCGTTTCAAAATAAGGATGGTATTGAGTTATCACCCTTCCAAAATCATCATAGGCAACCCTGCCGCTTAGTGAAAGCGATTCCACATAATTCGGGCTTTGGTTAGTTCCATTATTGAGCTGTATGTCTTTTTTAACCTGTATTGGCCTTCCCATACCATCAATAAAAGTATAGGTTTCTATATCATTGGTAGGGTATTTGGGATCATAGTGCTTGGTTACCGCAACCGGTACAAAGGTTGCTGCAGTAACACCACTATTAGCAGGAAGACTGATGAATGTCGGATAATACTCAAATTTTAGCGTATATGGCTTCGCTAATACAGCTTCTTTAGGTGCAAGTACCGTAATGTTCCTACCGAAGGAATCATAAGTATACGTCATAGTATTCCCATTCAGGTCTGTTGTTTTAACAACCTTATCAAGATCAGAAGTATCATACTCCGTAGCTGAGTTATAAGCAAAAGCATCTACCACATTAATAACACGTTTGTTAAATTCAGCATCATAGGTATACGTATATGACATCGACTCGGCATTACTATTTGGAGGATAGGTGATTTTATTTAGATTACCGTAACCGCTATATAACATCGAAGTTGTGGCTGTTTCTGTAGGGGAAGCATATACCGTCATACTGGCTATACTTCCGGAGCTATTATATGTTGCTTCTTTTTTCCTGACAATAACACCGGCTGCCATAACCATCACCGTAAGGGGTGCATTTAAAATATTCCTTGACACCAATCCAGAGTCTGAACTATAGGTTATTGTAGTAGAATATTCATCCCCCGTACTGTCTATATTTCCCAGATTCTCATAGAGTTTTATTCTAGCTAAAGAATCATAATAAAAATTAATTTGTGCTGTTAACTGTGGGGTAGCTGAAAGTTCATAAACATAATTTTTAGTTGAAGCTAAGATTACAGCAGCCGAACGACGGCCTTCAGTACCCCCCACATCAAAGTTTTCAGGTAATATGTTAGTTGTTATTTCTGAATTAGCATCATTTAGTTTTCTTATTTCATAGAAGTTTTCTGAACCCGAGAATTTTTGGTTCTCGTTGCCTGCTTTCATTACATACGACTCTTTTAACAGACCGTTCATGAAATAACTCGTATTATAATACTTAGACACTGCTGTCCTGTACAGTACCGGTGGATTGTTATCCTGGCTCGCCAGGTAATCCATAGTTTTTACAGTTTCATAACCATAAAACTCCCTCTCCCTTCTGTCATATTTCCCATTGTCATAAGAAAATTGTTTTTTGTATACGTCTTTCCCGTCATTTACCTTATCATAACCGTCAGATACGACCACTTCTGTCATTACCCATTTGGCTGTAGGGTTATTATAATCTACTTTCTGTACTTTATAATCGATTGTAAAACTTCCGTTTAATGAATTCGTAACGGTTTTAAGCATGTCTGTCCTTCTGATATTGGAAGAATATACCTTAACCTTTGTACTGCTGACTGCCTCTATAATATCAGGATAACCATCACCATCAAAATCAGAAATTGTTTTCTTGGTCTTATTAGCGGTAGTTGAGGCTATTGATTTTGAAAGGCTAACTGCCGGGATCTTAAGACAAAATGGCGGAATGGTAGGTATAGGCCAGACCAAGGCAAAAGTACCGGTAACATTTGCCGTGGCTCCTACACTGACGGATTCCCTGTCCAGATTCCTCGTGGACCACTGTTGCCCAAAACTGACAAAACTATTACCCCGGTTAAGCATTACATTAATACTGCTTCCGGTTGTAACATAATCCAGTAATCCATCACCATTCATGTCTACCAATGTATTTTGGGTACTGTTCCAGGCAGAGGTTAATGAGACCCCTAACTCCACACTTCCATTCCATTTATTGATCCCTGTACCCGCAGAAATATTGGTCGTATTGCTGTTGAAAACTCCCGGAAGATTCCATTTATAGGCAGTTGCTTCACTGGAATAGCCGTAATTTAATTTAATGCTTACGCCATTTGCATCTTTCAGTACCAGATCCGCGAGTCCGTCCCCATTAACATCTGTCCAGATACTGTTGGTAATACTGTTTCCTTTAGAGAAGTTACCTGATATGGCGCCTCCGGCACTGCCCTTGAATCCTTCAAATCTAGGATAACTGGAGCCCGTAGGGGCTGGTGCTCCTCCATTGTCGCCGCCTTTACTGTAACTTCCCTGTGCACCAAGTCCTTTGTTTTCACTTTGGGAAGTTGAAACATCACCTGTCCTTCCCGCTTTTTGTGTCAGGCCTCCGGTCTTATTGGTCAGCTGTATACTATTTGAAGAAACAATATCAGGATATCTGTCGCCATTGAAATCAATGTAGTCCGTAATAGACCTGTTGGAACCTGACAGTGTTTTTGAGGCATTTGCTCCCACACCCGAAGCCAGGCCTACTTCTACATTTATACCTCCTGAAAAGTTAGTATTCTCTCCCCTTGAAATTTTATTAATTGCAAATGCACCTGTTTCAAGAACATTCTGGTAATCATAAGCTTCTGCGTCATATCCGGCAGTAAATTGTCCCATAGCCGCTGCACGCGAAGACATTGCTGAGGCATAACTTTCCTCATGGGTACCTGTCCATCGGTCTTCAAACAATCCAGCCGCATTGCTCCTTGATGGATTAGCGATCAGAAAAGGAACGTTAAGCAGTGCCGCATTACTTGCTTCCAATGCATCCAATGCTGCTTCGGTCATACCACTCTCTCCAGTATTGTTTACAGCATTGATTGCATTATTGACTGCAGTGGCCTGACTCTGGTTATATACAAGAACATCTTCCTTAATCAGGTTTCCGAATGTCGAAGTTGGTGCTCCCTGTACAAGTTCAGGACTATACATAAATTGTCCCCATTGCCTGTACATCGGACCAAACTTTGGATTAGGTCTCTGGAATAGGTTAAGCCTCGCATTAGGAACCAGGTACGTTGGAGTTCCTCCATCATACATGATCATAGCTATAGGCACGGTAGCTACAGCAATTTTGGAAAGCAACGAAGCCTTATCGTCCATAAGTTTACTGTCATCCGAATAAAAACTGATCTCAACATTTGGATCTGTAAGGGTCCCCAGTGAAACGGCATCATTAGCAGGTTCGATGTTCACCGTACCATTACTGTTTACTATAATTTGTTTTTTGGTAATCAACTTACCGGCATTTTTTACTACAAACCATAATACGCCCGGATTCCCACTTCCAAAAAGGTTTACAAAACTTCCTGAATCATTATTAATTCGTATTCTTGGATTAAGTCCGCCATTAATCTGTGCTGTATTTAAGACAGAGTAGGGTGCCGAACACGCAAATGATTTATATATAGAGTAATCCACCACCGGATATAAATCGGTTACATTGGATATCGTTCCTTCTGTCCCGCTTTCTCCTGTTACAGTTGATGTAGAGCTACATCTCACTTTCGGAGCCCAGTTAATTGCATTCCATTTTACATTAGAATTCGAAACCACTTTAAAATAATAATTGTCGGCAGTCATACCCTCACTGCCCGCGATGGTAGTAATAGCAATATTGTTAAGCTTTGTACTAGGATAAAGATATGTTGCCGTGGCACTAGTGGCAGATACCGTATTATTTTGGTTTGGAAGGCATTTTTGGCTAAACAGAATCTGGTCAGTATTACTTTCATTTCCGTTAGCATCATAACTTATTTTTGTCCTGTGTACTTCAAAAGTAACCTCATCAGAAGGATTGACTGTCATAGCATTCCAGCTGATGGTAGCAGTACCTGTATT
>Ga0247742_10002784_pt1 | contig 11316 bp, 15 predicted proteins | sample UWRJL208509C2_FD_180944 | JGI IMG/M metagenome (GOLD analysis project Ga0247742, IMG submission 180944) | Plant litter microbial communities from Arlington Agricultural Research Station in Wisconsin, United States - UWRJ-L208-509C-2 | ecosystem: Environmental > Terrestrial > Plant litter >... | reverse complement strand
TCACACTCGCCACTCTGCGTTGCCGCTGGCAAAGTCTACGGCCACGCCTGTCAATCCTACCCCCATGATGGAGACAACGTCATTGCCCGTTCAGCTTTCTTTCAAGGCGCCCAAGCAAAAGAAAAATAAGGGTAATCGGCCTGGCACAGCAGAGTCGAGCAAGGGACTCCTGCCCAAGGCGTCTTCAGGCTATGGTTTTGGTGCATTCGACGAGCGGTTGGCGATGAATGCAGGCAATGCTTCTGAACCCAAACATTCTTTCGTCTACAACCACTATCAGCATTCTTTGAATTCGTTGAATGATATCATTGACAGGGTAAGTGTTACGTTAGATATCTTCGACAATTGGCCCTTACCCTTCGTCTTCGTTTAGGATGACCGAGAATCACTCACAGAATTATACCAATACCTTAATGGCGGAAATGCCGTACTCGAAGATGAACCTCACAACACCGGCGAGGCTACGTCCACCAGCATAACCCCCACTTGGGCTATGACCCCGACCCAGCCTCAGTCTCCAATGCCACCTCGTGATCGCCGCCTATCCACAGCTTCCTCCATCAAATCCGAGCGCCGTAGATCCCTACCAGCCCGAACATCCATGATCTCCTTGAACTCTGATTACAGCGCATCTATTTCCTCATCCCTCTCTTCTCCCAGTGCAGAAGTCACCTCGTTCCAGGTGAGGAGGAGGCGAGCTGCCAAGCTGACGCAGTTCTTCGGCGTTGACTATCGTGATCTCATCAATGATGTTCTGGAGAGCATTGAGATTGGCGTGCAGCATGAGTCAAGTAGTGGCACCCTGCGGGCTGAGGAAGTTGAGGTTCGTGTTGATATCGTTTTATATGGGTGTGGGTACTGATGATTTACCATCTAGGATCTCCTTGCGAGACTTCGTAATATTAAAACCAAACGTCAAAGCTTCATATAACCCTACTACATTTACGCATATCATCTACGACCTGACATGAACTAAGCCACCTGGATCTATCTTTCTGCTTTCTTTCTTTGTGCATTTACATTCACTCCTTTGAGGCTGTATGAAACATTTCACTCTTGTCTGTAACAACAATACAATGGACAGGATAGTTCATCGGAGCGCCTTAGAGGCTTCCATCCCACCTAATCATTGTTGTTGATGTTGTTGACCTGTGAACTTGCCTGTAAAGTCATCCGTTGTCACGCTGCTCATCTTCGCTTACTATTGACAGGGATCTAGATACAATCGCCAATCTCGACTCTGAAAATATCACATCTGGATGAATAGTAGTGTACTGCATCAATGAGCCCTCGGTACCACATGTAACCTACAAATCAAACGCCTACAGAATTACGAGGTCCCCCGTACACGAATGGCACCAAAATACATGCGATTCGTCCAAAAATTGTGGTCGGTGTATATGATGCTGTTGATGGTGATCAGCAACTGTTGAAGTCGGACGAGTGCGGGGGTTTTCGGTGTCTTGCACAGGCGAAAGAGAAGGAGCATGAGTCAATGCTTTCGTTTCGCTTTCAATGCGAGCTTTAAGCATGCTCAAGCTTACTTTCCGCTTGTGAAGAGTTTCCGGAGTCATAGCTTGGTCGAAGACAGTGCGAGAAAGTGGTGTAGGGAGGTGGCCGGGTCGATGAGATCCAAAAGATGATCGGCGAAGTTCGTTGTCGTGTGCTCGACTGGCTGGTCTTGAAGGTCCAGGAGATGGCCGTTGGGCCAGACGAGAGAGAGGCCGTAATTGCTCCTCAACAGTGTTGAGCCTCTTTTGTAGGGCATGAATGGCGGTATCCTTATCGAAGATGGTGTTTTCGAGGGATCGGATTTGCGACGTGGCGGCTGAAAGCTCGAGTGCATGTTGCTGTCGTATTGAGCCAAGCATTTCGTCGTCGAGTGAACGAGGTGCTTCTGACTGAGGAGAGTTCACGACCTCCCGAAGCTGTTCGATCTCTTCATCCCTGGTATTCAGTTCGGCTCGTAAATATTCGATCTCATTTTGGGCACGTTCAAGGAAACCCTGTTCTTCGTCCTGTTGGAGACATGAGCATAGATCTGGCCCAGAAGTGAAGAGCACGTACTTGCGAACCTCTTCGCGCCTCGAGTTCACGTCGCACTGACTCGAGCTCGTCGGATTGAGATTGTGTAACATTTGAGAGCTTCTCGATTTCTTCAAGACGTCGGGCAGCCTCTTGGTGGTGATTGGCGCGTTGAGACTCAAGGTTCCGCAAGCTAGCAAGTGCGGTATCCAACTCCTCCTGCAGGTCGCTGTATGCCTTTTGAATATCCAAAGTACCGTTCTGAGCATCCGCATGCCGTTTCTCCTGTTGTGCGAGCTTGTCCTTCCAAACTCGTTCGGACTGCTCGATATTATCTCGAGCTTCTCCAACATCATTCTCCAGCTGAGCGATCGTAGCATCCCGAGTCCGAACACTATGCTCTAGGCTCTCAACCCTCTCCCCAAGGTCGAGCTTCACAGCAGTGAGCTCAACGATCTTAGGCCGCATCTCATCTAAAGAGCGCATGAGATTTGTGCCTTCAGCTTGAAGGCTCTTTTGAGTCTTCTCAGCATCCTCCGCTCGTCGGATAGCACTCTTCAGCTCATTCTGGGTAGTTTGCATTTGGCGGGTAGTGGTCGCCATCGCAGCAGCAGCCTGGGCAAGCTTGTTCTGAAGATCCTTGACCGTGTTGTCCCTGGCTTCTGAGGTGGCGAGAAGGCCAGTCTTGTCCTCCAAGAGCCGATCGCGTTGCTCTCCCATCGTTGTCAGTTGCTCCCGAAGGGCGGCGATTTCGGTGTCCAATGCTGTCATCTTCTCTGTCCAGTCTGATTCTCTGCTTGAAGACTCTTGCAACCTGGAGTCAAGAGCATCTCGCTCAGCCTTCAGCGATGTCTGCGCCTAGAATAAATATAATTGAGAACACAAAAACACAAAAGCCGCTCGAAGGTGTATTACCTGCTTGACTTTTGTCAACTGAAACTCAAGCTCATCAGCGCGGTCCTGGGTGTGCTTCAGAGAGGATTCAAGGCGTTCAACGCGGTCATCACTCTGGATTTGTTCCTCGAGCTCTCGTAAGCGGCGTTTGAAGTCATCAGCTTCTTTACGAGAATCTGCGGCAGTAGCAGACAAAATCTGTAATTCTCGCTCCTGTGTGCACGTTGAATGAGTCTTAGCTCAGCGATCAAGTGGAGAGGTATACCGACCTGCTCTTTGTTGTGTTCCACCAATTCCTTCTCTCTGTCTTTAGACTGCTCAGCCCGTCGAGACAGTTCCTCGAATTCGATCTGGAGGCGGGTCACCTGTTCGTCCAGACCATCCGATTTCACGCGTTCTGCTTCTAGTTGTTCTCCAAGGGTCTGGGCCCCTACAGAACAGGGCGCCTTGTCAACGTCCCTTATGCCTTGAAACATGGCGAGATCACATACTGGCTTCAAAGTCGTCCAATTTCTGCAGCTCGGATGTGAGATGAGCTTTCTCAGTAACAAGCAGGGACACGGTCCGATGCTCATTTTCGAGAGCTATTTCCGAGTCTTTCTGCAACTTCTCGTAGCTGCCCTTAAGTTCCTCCACGTTCCTGCGCTCTGTTTCGAGCGAGGCTTCGGCCTGTTGCGCAGCTTGTCATTCTCATATGTTAGCACTTGGCGAGATATAAACTTTAATAAGAACTTCACTCACCAGACTCAAACGCCTTTAGGCGAGAGATTTCCAATGCAAAACCTTCATTCTCCTTCAAAAGCGCCTCCACTCTTTTCTCTAAACCCGAGACTTTGGAAGGTGGAGGGGCCGTTATGTGTTGCGCAGGAGGCGAGGCTACTACGGGCGGTGGAGACTTCGCGGAACCATTGCTATGAATGGGTGGTGTTGCACGAGGGGGAACAGACGGAGGAGGCGAAGCCACGCGAGGCAAAGTGTTCAACCACGATGTATCTGATGCATCTTTCGAGTTAGCGAATCTAACGGAGAGGCGACAGATTAGTACATGTCCGTCCAATGCGCTAGCTCCTGCATAGAACAGGGATGGACCCACACGTCTCCCAAATCGCGAACTTGCTCTCCAGCTGGTTCCGAGGGTGACAGTTCCGCAGGAGCTGGGGAGAATGTTCTGGCTGGCGAAGCTGCACCTGAACTTGAGGGTGCGACACCAGAATCGGCAGCCTTCTTCTGCTGGCGTTTCTTGAGCTGGAGAGACAGAAGTTGTGAATTCCAAGCAGTCCAACGGGTGTAGAATGCAATAATCACCATTGCCTTTGCTCTGGCAGCTTTTGCAGCTCGGTCGTCTTCCGACATTGAGGTATATGAAGGTCCTCAACAAGAAATAGATGATGATAAGAGGTTGCTGCTATGAAGTCGCGTCCAGGTTCATGGACGGCACGCACTAAAGCGGAAATGATGGTCACTGTTGACGTGTCGAGAAGGACAACATAGACTACTTGGCTACATTTCGTTGCTTCTCTCACGAAAGGCTTATAAAATAATAAAACTCATTTAGCCGGTATATAAGAACAGCGGACAGCAAATGAAGGTATGAGCAGGGCATTGGATAGAAATATGTAACGGTGGAAAAGAATGGTATCGGAAAAAACAACCAGTAAGGTAATTGGAACGTCCATTTCCAGGTTCAAGTCATTCACAAGTAAGTAATAGATTGATCATAGGAGATGTCAAGGCCCAAGTGCAGCTGATAAAGAGAATTTGCTGCAAAAACAAGTGGAGAGGTAAAGCAACAAAGTTGAAGGCAAATATCCGTCTATGCCCAGACCTAAAATAAAAGTGTTCAAGTTAAACCATAATACATTTAACATAAGCGGAAAACTTACCCTGAGAGTGCTATCCCAGCTACCAGTGCAGAGAGCCATTCCGTCAATGCTGACCCCCAAGCAGCTAACCCTATTTTCATGGCCCGTCAGAACACCGACACGCTCTCCCTTCAGAGTGTCCCAAACATTGCATGTCCAATCATCATAACCACCAAACAGAATGCGACCAGAGATGGAGAAGGCAACGGAGGTAATACCGCACAGAATGTTGTCGTGCGTGAAGGTGTTGAGTTCGCGATCAGCTCTGATATCGAACAAACGACAGGAGGCATCGTCGGAACCTGTGGCGAAGGCATCGCCATTGGGGAAGAATCTGAGAATGATTGACAGTTTAGCATGAAAACAGGGCTATTCAACCAAACCACCTACTGCACAGCGTTTATGTCAGACTCATGCCCTGTGAAAGTTTGAGTTGCGCGGCCGGTTCTGATATCCCAAAGCTTCGCAGTGGCGTCGCAAGCACCGGAGACGAAGATGTTTTGGCTCGGTCCGAGAGATAGGCTATAAGCAATAGACAGTGTCAAAAGCAATCGATATCTGATGAAATGACGATCTACCTCATAACGTCTCCGGTATGGTCGCTAAATTCGACCACTCGGACGCCAGCTTCGATGTCCCAAAGCATGCAGGTCATGTCACCGGAACTGGTAACAATTTGACGGTCACTGATGAAGCGGCAGCAGCTAAGGTATCCAGAGTGGGCGCTCAACTCCCGCGCACCCTTAGCAGTCGTTCCATCTTTGTTGTTCAGGCTGTAGATGGAACAGATATTGTCGAGGCCTCCACACGCAACGAAGTTCCCGGACGGCGAATAGGCGCAGGTCATGACCCAACTGGATCGCAGAGGGATGGCGTGAACTTTGTTGGTAGTGTAAGCATCCCAGACGATGAGTTTACCATCCTGAGAGGCGGATACGAGATGTCGCCTATCTGCAGCCCAGTGCATAGCATAAATCTTCGCAAGATGGCCCCTGAGGGCGCGCCGGGGGCGCATCACAATGCGAGGGAGAGCATCGACTTCAGCAGCCATAGCACGCACTGGAAAACGACATAATCAAGTCTTGCAGCAAGGAGAACGAGACAGTAACTTACAGCTAGTATCAGCTGATGACTCTCGCTTCGCTCTGATTTTTTCCTTCAAACTCTCTGCCTCTCTGCGAGCAGCCGCGATACGTTCCTGAATATCCCCTTGACTAGAAGACATGGCTGGTGGATGAAACGAGGTGAAGGACTTTGGTATGACTTTGGTGCCAAAAAGCAAGTCAGAAAATGGGTCAAACCAGGCCAGCAATCATGCAAACCTTGAGGAAAGGAGACGTGGGAATGGCAAGTCTGGTAGGCTTTCTACGTTGCTCGCTGTGTGGGACGATGAGGACGTCTTCCAGGGTCGTGTCCGCGGGGGCGGTGGGCAAGCACAACGGTGAATGGGTGAGAAAGGATGCGAAGAAACTGGTCCCGGTTGTCTTGTACAGCTGTTGATGGATTCCGCGCTGTGCTCGCAATTTGCCGCGCCCTATATCTCTCCGCTTCAATTCTTTGTTTAGTAGTGCCCGCCATCGTTCAGATCGCCCGTGCATCCCAAATCTCAATTTCTGTCGTATTTTCTCGCTTTTTTCTGCTCTCTAGAGTGGTTCTGTGAAAGGTCTTCACCTGGGGCGTCGCTTCACATTTCTATTCCAGGCAAAAAGTCTTCCCTCGTACTCTGATTTTGTTTGAAGGCCCCCTGTCAGCAAAGTCCAGTCAGTCTGTGAACGCTTTACACGCCAATTTTCTGAGGTCTTCCATGTTTCAGGCTGCTAGCTCTTCTCTTACTTTCTGGATGGAGCAAACCTCATTATCTGTCACTCGGAGCCTCAATGCCAAACTTGGCACAGGGCTCAACAGCGCTAACTTGTTGAAATCCAACAACTCATTCGAGGCTGTTATTTGTGGGCCCATTGTGCCGGCGATTCCGGTAGCCGGAGCACGCACTGCTGTACGACCGATTATTTCCGCTGGTTGTCGATTCGATTTTCCATGTAAAAGCCGAAATCAATAGCTCTCGACGCTGATCTCAATGAGATCGCCTCGACTGTTGGCCAAATCACAATCGAACGCTACGAGTTCGTATCGCGATATTCTGTCTAGAACGTCATGGTTAATATTTCTGCGAATTGGCTAGTAATGCAACACGCTCTCTTGTCACGCTGGTGTGAATTCAGTTCACATCTCCCTCATGGCCTCCTGCGATGCGAACTACCGATCTTCCTTTGGCGGCTCGGCGATAATGCTCTCAAACCACTCAGTGGTGGGATATTACCTCACAGACCGACTATAATTTGGCTTTGACTTACTTGTACACGGGTCTACTCCGTAACATTACTCAGTCGGTGGGGTCGGCGCAAGAGATGAGCTCTTATGGCTACTCCGCTCCATAGGAGCTTCAGGTATTTCAATTCCACGAAGATGATTCTGTATCTATCCCCGCTTGATATTCGTGTGTGTCTCCTTATCCGTTCCCGTCCTAGACTCAATTCCCAAGTTTCAGGGGAGACCAATGGACTGTCTCCAAGCTTCTGTAAAAGTCCACAGGACACACGTAAGTCCTTTCAATATGTTGTATCCTTATTGGAGAATGATATTGAGGGAATCCTGTGTTGTGCAGGTCCTATTCTTTCGTCGTCTTTGTTGTTGATCTAATCAGGACAATCCTCACCGTCAATCGCACCTTTTATCGCTTAATTTTGTACCCGATTCATTCCCTTCTCCCTCGGGGATATGATGAATCCGGTCGCTCCTCTTGATATCTATGTGTCTGGCAGACAATCCTGCGCAGGTCCTCTTGACTTTGCTCTCAAATTAACGGCGACCTGCTGCTGGGGTGATTGACGTCTTTCGAGGGCAATCCTGGAGCGGGGATCACCCCTGGACAAGCTCATTTCTCAACTGTCACTGGGTCGCTGATGCTGTACTTAGCATTTTAGTTCTTCTCCCGCTTCTCATGTCGAAATGACCGTCGTGGGTCACAATGGGTGAGAGATTTCTCTTCTCTGGGACAAGATCTTTTGGTTTTTAGATTTCATTCCATCGTACATGATCTCCATCCGAATTTCTCGGCGGGAAACAGGTATGGCGTTCCTATTGTTTGTATTTGCTACTTCCACGATACATCCAGGTTATCTTGAATTGATATCCCCTTCATTAGATAGATCACAGCCAACCACTGGTACAAGCTGTCTTTCAATATCCGAATTTTGTCCTCCCGTGACTCTCGTCGTAAAAGTTGTCTATATACAGTGCATGACAGGCACCGTTTTTCAACACGAGGACATCAGTAATCTCAATGCTGACCGTGCTCTCGGTCAGCGATGTTCCAGTTTTGCCAAAGGTACGCATCGTCGTTGCGAAACTCTGTGAACTAATCTAAACATAACTCGAAAGGTTTCATGTTACCTTCTCTCCCCTACGGCGCCAAGATTTGGCTCGTACCTCTTCTCTTTTTTTCAATAGATGGTGCAATTTTATATCCACTCGGATTTGCCAGTAGGATAATTTCACGCCGGTTGGGTTCTATCACCGACATCAAGCATTTCGGTCGACTTGTGGTGATGCACTTCACATATTATCGTGTGGAAACCTTCGTTCTTAACGCTTTATCGGTGAAGTGAATCTGATATTTCCATTCCCTAGTAACTGGTCTGTAAGCAGGGCGCGGATGACTACAATATTTGTACAAATGTCAGGCGACATTGGGTACACCCGCTGCCATTCCCTGGACGACGTATGCAGCAGTTCAGGTCCATGGCCATGGACCAGCGGCGCTCCTCCGGGTTGTTGTAATGCATTCTGCATACACGACCTCCAAACCATGCCAAAATTAGACGCTCCTGAACTTAAGCTCTGACCACCAGTCACCGTGTTGCTCCTGCTTTTTTGTCGTCTGTGTGTGCTCGAGTCTCCTCATATCCACGCCACATCGCATAGACAATGACTTGGATCAAGCCTGTAACAATCCAAACATTCGCACTGCTACACCGAACTCAAGGGAGTTCAACTGAGCAATGATGTCCGTGCGCTTCGTGTACCCCTCGTGGTCTTTTGCCACTAGAGGGGCACGCCACTCGTTTCCGCTCGGATTGCGTCAGGACTTTGGCCGCAGCGTCACGGACGAGCTGAAGATGACTTTCTTTTGGACCTTTCGCCCCTTGTTCTTTCCCATGTTTTACAGAAACAAGCCTTCTAGCGGTGGTGGCCCCGTTAATCATCCGTTGTCATAACCAAGGACTACGCATGACCCCTCGTGTTTGAAGCTATATCGCCGTCGTGGCTCTCACCTATCAGGATATCGCGAGATTTTTTCCCGTCCTCCGTGCACATTTTCCCTGGGTCCAAACCTTTCTTCTCCAAGTAACAAGCGTGAAGACACATGAATGTCATTTGGCTTTCATTTCCTATACTCCCTTGATCTGCGTTTTACGACGCTCTGTCGCTGTAAGCTACGCGCTTGAGGGCGACTATATAGCTATGGCTGCCGTGGACGATAGGAGAGCAAGAAGGGGAGGATGTCAGGAGACACAGGTAAGTCTTTCTAGATGCCTAAGTTCCTCTTAATGACCGGAAGCTCGGCAGGTACGTCTCGCCTAAACGCATGTCAGTATCGTTTGTCCCGCACCTTCACGTCAAGCCTTTTAACTCAATTGATCGATGCCGCAGATCTCCAGAAGCACAAAAGAGAAACTGCCCTCAGCTGGCGAGAAAGTCAGGTTGACAAGAGGTTCATTATCGTTTGCGTAAGTAAGTCCTCGCGTTCATTCTTTATCTATTCACTGCTTAAGCCATCGAAGTCGACGGAGAAGCACGTGGAGAAAGCACGGCCATCAAAAAGGATGTCGCGAAAGATGACGCAGCCGACAAAGCGTGGGCTTGGCTTGTAGCTCAAGAAAACTCTGCAGGTGCCAATTCATAGTCAAGTCAGGATTGAGGGATATATCGATTGCAATGGCTTCGGAGCAGTATTCATTGACCGCTAGGGCGTAAATTATTTTAACTTATGTAATTATGAAGATTGTTCCTTGAACACGAGTTGCTGTGTCCTAGAATTGCGGGAGAGTTTTATCTGATCATTTCCGAATCCTCCTGAGTGCGGTCTCGCTCGATTAGCATCTTCAATTCTCAATGGTAATTGGGCTCAGTTTTTAGATAGTCTGCATCGAACACTCAATACCTTAATTGAATTGCACCTGTTGCACCTAAATTATCTCCCCTTGTCATGCGGTCAAGGGCATAGGTTAAAGGTCGACCTTGGCGCCTATTTGAGGGACTAACTCAGATTCTCGAATGAAATTTTTGGAGGGATTTCCATTCTAACATCACCACCATATTAGACCTCGCATATGCCATCGTTATCGTCCTCTGCATCAGAAGACCTCAAATGAGCACGTCAGAAAGAGAAGCGCGAACTTTAAACCCCTGCAAAGTTGTCGCCCGACTTGAAGGGAACAGCACCTTACTTAGGAAACTCCGGGAGGTGCGGTTGTGATGGAAGCCTTGAAGCCTTCATTTTACGTGCATTGTATCTGTTTTAATCTTGACTGCGACCTCGTATTTCGAGAGTTAAACATAAAAGAATGACTTGGAACCCTGGCAAGACTGTTGCCGCCGATGTCCGGAGGCTCTGAGAGAGTTTCATTATCAGATCTTTGAGATAGCCCCCGAGCCAGATTCGAGGAACCGTGGATGTAAATATGTCGGATCGTCGTTCCCCAGAAGCGCCACCGTTGGTATCGCTCTAATGGCTCTCTCTTTCCTCTGGTACTAAACTCAGGGTGTCCGTAAAGATCCTTATCCCCAAGGTGATATAAAACTGGTTCGTCGGAGTCCATTTCTCGAGTAATGATGGTTTTTTGCCATCGTCTTTCGACGCACTGGTAAGGGACCAAAAGTCAGGGTAATATCGCGCCCGATAAATCTTATGCGCCGCTGAATAACCTACAAAAAGGCTCAGTGTTGGGGCGTTTATTGTCAGCGTCAGACGCCTTCCCTATTTTCCAGATGCACGACATGTCTAGTGAGTCGACCTAAAGCGATTCACTCCTGTCAGTTGACTTACATCCAACTCAGACGATATCACGGCTTTAAATAACTGTAGGTTGTTGCTGATTGATCGACACAACGAGGCATTAACAGATACGACTTTCTATCTTAAAGATCTTCAAGGCAAACATCAACTGCCGTTGCTGGGTTGGAACTCAATTCCCAGTGCACCCCATCACCAGCCTACTTGGACGGTGGAATGCAAAAGTAATGTAGAGACGGACGGCTATCTACCTCGATCTAACGTTTTACAGTATCAGGGGAAGTCAAAGGCATAGGTATTGCCTCGTCAATCGCCGAGGCCAAGCATATCGCAGCCCGAAATGCATTGGAGGTAGGCGGTTCTCATCCGCATTCAAAAAAGCAAGAAAACTGATGCAAGCAATTTATAGCGACTCAAGACTGAGAGATCAGAAGATACGGGTAGCTGAGATAGACTCTA
>Ga0247742_10002783_pt1 | contig 11317 bp, 8 predicted proteins | sample UWRJL208509C2_FD_180944 | JGI IMG/M metagenome (GOLD analysis project Ga0247742, IMG submission 180944) | Plant litter microbial communities from Arlington Agricultural Research Station in Wisconsin, United States - UWRJ-L208-509C-2 | ecosystem: Environmental > Terrestrial > Plant litter >... | reverse complement strand
CCTTCCTCGCCTCGCTCAAGGCGAAGAAGCGGAAAAACATCCGCCAGGAACGCGCGCATGCGATGGATTCCGGCTTGCGCATGGAAATGCGCGGCGGCGACGAACTCTCCGACGCCGAGTGGCGGCAGATCCACGCGCTTTACGAACTCACCTTCGACCTGAAGGGCAACCACGCCGCGCTCACCGCACGCTTCTTCCAGTACCTTGGCCGCACGCTCGGCGCGAACGTGCAGGTGGCGATGGCGCGCGACGACCACGATATCGTCGCCATGGCGCTGTTCCTGCGCGGCGGCGATGCGCTCTACGGGCGTTACTGGGGTGCCAGCGTGGAAGTCTCCGGACTGCACTTCGAGCTTTGCTATTACCGCGGCATCGACTATGCGATTCGCGAAGGCATCGCCCGTTTCGAACCCGGTGCGCAGGGCGAGCACAAACTCGCGCGCGGCTTCCTGCCAACGCTGACGCACTCGCGCCATTACATTGCACACGACGGCTTCCGCCAGGCCGTCGCCGGCGCGCTCGAACAGGAAGCGCTGCATCGCGAAGCCTATCGCGATGAACTGCTCGCCCACTCGCCGTACGCGGACCGATGATTCGCCTGCCGCAACTGAATCCGCTTCGTCCCGGCCTCTTTCCGGACCCGGAGGATGCGCTCTCCGAGCCGAACGGCCTGCTCGCCTGGGGCGGTGACCTCTCGCCCGAGCGTCTGATCGCGGCGTATGCGCAGGGCGTGTTTCCCTGGTTCAACGAGGACGAGCCGATCCTCTGGTGGTCGCCGGATCCGCGCTGCGTGTTCCGCACCGACGGCGTCCACATCAGCCGCAGCCTGCGCAAGCAGCTGTCGAAGTCGAATTGGCGGATCACTGCCGATACCTCGTTCACCCGCGTGATGCGCGCCTGCGCCGCTCCGCGCGGTGGCGCCGTCGGCACCTGGATCGGCGACGACATGATCGCCGCTTACGAAGAGCTTCACCGGCAGGGTCACGCGCACAGCGTGGAAGTGTGGGATCGCGGCTCGCTGGTCGGCGGCATCTATGGCGTGGCCGTGGGGCGGCTGTTCTGCGGCGAATCCATGTTCTCGGCACGCACCGGCGGCTCGAAGGTGGCCCTGGCCGGCATGTGCCAGTTGCTGCATCGCTGGGGATTCCCGTTCCTCGATGCGCAGGTGACCAACGATCACCTGTTATCGATGGGCGCGGTGGAGATCCCGCGGCGCCAGTTCGTGGCACAGGCAAAGCGGCTTGCGGCCATGCCGGGAATGGTCGGCTCGTGGGTGCAGCACCCCATAACGTTGCCATGACGCTTCCCGCTCGGTAGGAGCCGATTCATCGGCGATAGGGCTGGCGACGGAATGGCAATCTGGGGGCCGCTGCCGCGGCCATCGCCGATGAATCGGCTCCTACAGAACGAGTTGATGCGACTTGTCGCTACCTGGCTCTGTGCCCGCTCATCTCCGCCCCGGCATTTCGCGGCAACAGCAAACACACCGGCGCGGCGATCAGCGACACAAACGTCACCACAAGAAACGCCACGCTGAAATCCGGTAGCTGCGCACGCTCGTGCCCGCTCCAGGTCACCGACACATGCAGCGCCGCGGCGGCGACGCAGATGCCCACCGACAACATCAGCTGCTGGAACGTCGTGTAGAAGCTGGTGGCACTGGAGAACCGCTCGCTCGGAATATCAGCATAGGCGACGGTGTTGTACGCGCTGAACTGCAGCGACTGGAAGAACCCGCTCAACAGCAGGATCGTATAGATCGTCCACAACGGCCAATCCGGCCGGAAGGCTGCGCACAAGGCCACGCACACCATCGACAGGACGCCGTTCCAGACCAGGGTGGCGCGGAAGCCCCACATGCGCAGCACGGGCGCGGCGGTGGCCTTCATCAGCATGGCGCCGAGCGCGGAGACGAAGGTCACCACGCCGCTATGCGCCGCTGAAAAACCGAAGCCCAGCTGCATCATCAACGGCAGCAGGAATGGCACGGATCCCGCCGTGATACGCGTGAGCGAACCGGCGATCACCGAAAGGCGGAACGTGGGAAAACGCATCAACGACAGGTCGAGGATAGGGTTTGCCACGCGTCGCGAATGCCACACGTAGACGCCGCCGACGATCAGGCCGCCAAGCATCAGTCCGGCCGAACCGGAACCCGCCGTACCGCCGCGGCTGGCCATTTCCAGGCCGAACACCAGGCACGACAGCGATATGCCCGACAGCACGAATCCCACCCGGTCGAAGCGCTGCCGCTCGGCGATGCGCACATCGGGAACGTACTTCGTCGCCAGCCACATGCCGGCGATACCGATCGGCACGTTGATGTAGAAGATCCACCGCCACGATGCCCAGGTGACGATGAAGCCCCCCAGGGGCGGCCCGATCACCGGGCCGATCAGCGCCGGCACGAGCAACCAGGACATGGCGCTGACCAGTTCGGACTTGGGCACGGAACGCAGCAGCACGAGGCGGCCTACCGGCACCATCATCGCGCCGCCCATGCCCTGCAGCAGGCGCGAAAGCACCAGCAGCGGCAGGTTGCCGGAGAGCCCGCAAAGAATCGAACCGATGGTGAAAAGCGCGATGGCCGCGCGGAAGACGTTGCGCGAACCGTAGCGATCGGCGATGGCACCGCTGGCGGGAATGAACACCGCGAGGCTGAGCATGTACGAGGTGAGCGCCACGCTCATGTGCAGCGGCGACACGTCGAACGACTCGGCCATGGAAGGCAACGCCGTGGCCAGGATGGTGCCGTCCAGCTGCTCCATGAACATCGCACTCGCGATGATCAGGGCTACGGTGCGGAAGCCAGGGGCGGGAGTCATCCGGGGAGGGGTGGCAGGGGAAGCGCATAGTTTGCGCCCGCAAGGTTCAAAGGTCGAGTGAACGTAAACTTAGGAACCGCCGCTCCTCGTCGGTGAAGGGATCGATGAAGCTGAGTTCGCGCGCGAGTAGCTGGAGCGGTTCGCTGAAGTCCGCGGCTTCGTCACGTAGCTCGGGATACAGGGGATCGCCCAGGATAGGTGCGCCCATGGCGGCCATGTGCACGCGCAACTGGTGCTTGCGTCCAGTAACGGGTTCCAGACGATAACGCCATGCGCGATCGCCACGCTCGATCACGTCCACGTGCGTGGTGGCGTTCGCGGGGCCTTCCACTTCGCGCGTGCGGAAGAACGGCTCGCCACGCTCGATGCGGCTGCGGCGGGAAAGCGGAAACGTCAGCCCGGGCAAAGGCGCCGCCAGCGCCTCATAGGTCTTGGCAATGGCGCGCTCGCGGAAGAGGCGTGTATAGGCGTCGCGGCTGGACGGCCGCGCCGAGAACACCACCAGACCCGCTGTCGCGCGGTCGAGCCGGTGTAGCGCGACGAGATCCGGATTGCCGAGGCGGCGGACCAGGCGCACCGACAACGTCTCCTCGACGTAACGCCCCGCCGGCATCACCGGCAGGAAATGCGGCTTGTCCGCCACGACGAGGTCCTCGTCCTGGTAGACGATGCTTTCCTCGAAAGGAATGCGCGGCTCGGCTTCGACCTCGCGCCGGTAGGTGACGATATGGCCGGGCCGGTACGGCGTGAGGTGATCGACCCGGTGTCCGTCCGCTTCGACGAGGCCGCGCTCCATGCGGTCTTCCCAGTCGTCGCGGCTGACCGCCGGGAAGCGTTCGCACAGGAAATCGAGCACGCTCGGCCAACCACCGGGGGGCAAGGCAATCCTGCTGAGGGGCATGTGGTCCATGGGGTCATCCTAACCTCGCCAGCGCATGGGCCGCCAAGTGTTTCCCACCGGGCCGCGGCTTATACTGGCGCCGTCCCCACATAGAGACACTCCGCGTGATCGGCCGGTTCTTCAGGAAGTTGTTCGGCGGCAGCACGCCTCCCGCCCCTAAGCTCGTGCCCGCGCGGCCTGTCGTGACCATCGCGCCGGTGGTCGTCGACGTGCCCGTGGCCGTGGAGGCGCCGGTGAGTGCGCTGGCTCCTGAAGAAATCGAAGACCGTTTCTATCGTCTGGTGCTCGGCCTGTCGCCCTCGGACGATGCCGCCTTCTCCCCTGTCGAGCAGGGCGTGCTGCGGCGTGTTCGCGAGGCCTTCGGTGGCGAGCGCTTCGACGTCGGCTCCCTGCCCCGGCTGCCTTCGGTGGTACCCCAGCTCATGCGTTCGTTGCGCAACGACGACAGCGACAGCCGTGCGCTGGCCGAGCTGATCGCCCGCGACACCGTGCTGGTGGGTGAGATCGTGCGCGTCGCCAACAGCGCTTTCTTCAAGACGGCGCGTCCCGTGACCGGCCTGCCTCAGGCGATCACCCTGCTCGGCCAGGACGGCCTGCGCCGCGTGGTGATGCAGCTGGTGATGCGTCCCATCCTGCGCACGAACATGGGTGGTGCCAGCCAGCACGCAGGCGAGCGCCTGTGGGAGCACGCCGAGCGCTGCGCCCGTGCATGCATCTATCTGGGCCGCAACGTATGCGACCCGTTCGAAGCCTTCCTTGCCGGCCTGATCAGCCAGACCGGCGCGCAGACCATCCTGCTCGAGCTCGAAGAACAGAACGACACCCGGGCCACGGCGCTCAGCCGCCCCCTGGTGGCCGCGCTGGCCCAGCAGATCGAACGGCTCTCACTGCACGCGGCGCGTCACTGGGCCTTCCCCTCTCGGGTAGTGCAGGCCCTGGCAGAGCGCGCCGACCCCGCGGACGCGGGCGCACGCACCCCGCTGGGACGCGCCTTGCTTGCCGCAAGCCGCGTGGCCATGCTCGATGTCCTGATCGAACAGGGCCTGGCCGACCCGGACTCCGCCCTGCTGGCGAGCCCGGGCCAGACCTTCACCCAGGCACAACTGATCGCCTGCCGTGACGCGTTGCGAACCGCAGCCCCCGCCGAAGCCTAAGCCCCTATCGCTAACGGCGAACGCCCGTCGCCAGCACGTCCACCCAGAGCTGATCCGCAAGCTGGTTGGAGGCGCCGGTGATCAGATTCGGCACGATCGTGTCCAGACGCGGCGGATCCGACAGCACGGGCGCGGTCTGGCTGACGTGGTAGACCTTCGAAACGACCACACCGCGCGCGACAATGCGGCAGTTCACCGTCAGGTCCATGGTCACGACCGAAGGCTGGCCGTCCGGCGTGTGCACCGCCGTAGTCTGCTGCAGGCCACGGCAGCCGATGATCAGGTCGGTGAAGTACTTCGGCTGCAGCGAGGTGCGCAGCCCGGCCTCGACCGCGGAGGCGATATCCGGAGACACCTGCACCTTGGCCGCGTCGGGCAGGCCACCGACGCTGACCACATGGTCGCCCTTGTTTTCGAGGGTAAGCCACGGCGAGGCCGGGCTGGCCGCCACGGTGCGGCTCATGTCGCTTTCGATCATGGCCTTGCCGCCGCAGGCGGACAGCATCATTACCGCGGTGGCCGTCACCGCGAACTTCGTTACCGCAAACTTCATCACGTGCTCAAACCCCTGTATTCCCCCAAGACAACCCTCCCAATCTAGCGACTGCAGGGCCTACCGGCAACCGCTCACGAATGTGAAGACGCGTCTTGGACACACTAAAGCGCCGTTCCGTGACGCCGATAACCTTTTAGACCCGACCGCGCGAGCGGTTATGATGCCGGACTGATCGCTGGCAGGACCTCCACAACGATGTTTTCCGCTCGACCGACTTCCGCTGCTGGAACAGCCGCGCTCGCGCGCCTGACCTGGCAAGACTTCGAGCACCTGCTTGCCGAGCATTACCGCGCCCAGGGTTACCGCGTGGAGCACCACGCCCCCGCCACGTCGCTGAAGACACTCGCCGCTGGCGTCGACCTGCGCCTGACCCGCGGCAACGAGTCGGTGATCCTCCAGTGCAAGCACTGGGACGCCCTCGAGGTGGAGGTGCAGGAGGTCAACGAGCTGCTCAGCGTGATGCTCAATGAGGCGGCGACGAAGGGCATCCTCGTCACCCGCGGGCGCTTCAGCACCGAGGCGATCAACGTCCAGCGTCGCCAGCCGCGATTGCAGCTGATGGATGGCGACGTGCTGACCGCGCTGCTCAAGCTTCCCGACCACCTCGACAGCCCTGTGTCGGGCAGCGCGGTGGCCTCGCCGGTCGCGAAGAGGAGCGCGAGGGCCGCCCGTCGCCGCAGCACGTCGTCGCACGGATCGCGCCTGCTGCCGGTACTGCTCGGCGTCGGCATTCTTGTCCTGCTCGGGCTGTTCGCCTGGAAGACGGTGACGCGCCGCGAAGCGGTGGCGGACGCGCTGCCGACGCCGGCGAACGTGGTGCCGGCAACGGCGCCACCTCCCGCTCCGATTTCGGACCTGCCGCCCGCGCCGCCACCGCCGCCCAACGGCGCCTCGGGCTTCGTGTCCATGCCAGGGTCATCCTCCCTGCCTCCGCCGCCGACACACGAACTCCTGGAGCGCCAGCGCGTACTTGAACAGTCAGAGCGCGACCGTGCGTCGAAGCGCAACAGCGAAGATGGCCTGAAAGTCCTCGAGAAAAATACGCGCGAGCTTGGTTCGCACGACTGAGGGCAGTTTTGTTCACGCCGGGACAATCCCCCGACGCTTAGGCTGCTTGGCGACCCCGTCGCCTGGAAGTCCCCATGACCGCACCGCTTGCGCCCGACCTCCTACGCCGCATGCACGCCTACTGGCGTGCCGCCAACTACCTCACCGTTGGCCAGATCTACCTCCGTGACAATCCCATGCTCGAAGAGCCCCTTACGAAGGAGCACATCAAGCATCGCCTGCTCGGCCACTGGGGCACGACCACGGGGCTGAATTTCATCTACACCCACCTCAATCGCGCGATCGTCGAGCGCGATCTCAACATGATCTACGTCATCGGCCCGGGCCATGGCGGCCCCGGCCTGGTGGCGCATACCTACCTCGAAGGTTCCTACACCGAGATCTATCCGCATATCGACCGCAGCGTAGCCGGCATGCGCGAGCTGTTCCGGCAGTTCTCCTGGCCCTATGGCATTCCCAGTCACGTAGCGCCGGAAACGCCGGGCTCGATCCACGAAGGTGGCGAACTCGGTTACTCGCTGTCACATGCCTTCGGCGCGGCGTTCGATAACCCCGACCTGATCGTCAGCTGCGTGGTCGGTGACGGCGAAGCGGAAACGGGCGCATTGGCCACCAGCTGGCATTCGAACAAGTTCCTCAATCCCGTGCGCGATGGCGCCGTGCTGCCGATCCTGCACCTCAACGGCTTCAAGATCGCCAATCCGACCGTCCTCGCGCGCATCGAACCGGAAGAACTGCGTGACCTCATGCGCGGCTATGGTTACGAGCCGCACTTCGTCGAAGGTCACGAACCCGAGCCCATGCACCAGGCCTTCGCCGCGGCGCTCGATACCTGCCTGGACGAGATCCGGCGTATCCAGACCGAGGCGCGCGAGGGCAAGGCCTCCGATGCTAAGCGTCCGCGCTGGCCGATGATCGTGCTGCGCAGCCCCAAGGGCTGGACCGGCCCGAAGATGGTCGACGGCAAGCCGGTGGAAGGCACGTGGCGCGCGCACCAGGTGCCCATCGACAAGTTCGATAACGAGGGTCACCTGAAGATCCTCGAAGACTGGATGAAGAGTTACGACGCCCACGAGCTGTTCGATGAACGTGGGCAGTTCCGCGAAGAATTCGCCTCCCTCGCACCCCGCGGCCAGCGACGCATGGGCATGAATCCGCATGCCAACGGCGGCCTGCTGCTCAAGCAACTGCACATGCCGCACTTCCGTCCCTTCGCCGAGGACGTCAAGACGCCCGGCGATCACAAGGCCGAAGCCACACGCGTCCTGGGCAAGTTCCTGCGCGGTGTGATGCAGCAGAACATGCAGACCTTCCGCGTGTTCGGTCCGGACGAGACCGCGTCCAATCGCCTGGAGGCCATCTACGAAGTCAGCGGCAAGACCTGGATGGCCGAGTACGAAGGCGTGGACGAGAACCTCTCGCCCGAGGGCCGCGTGATGGAAGTGCTCAGCGAGCACCAGTGCCAGGGCTGGCTCGAAGGCTACCTGCTCACCGGCAGGCATGGCTTCTTCTCCTGCTACGAAGCCTTCATCCACATCATCGATTCGATGTTCAACCAGCACGCGAAGTGGCTCAAGGTCACGCGCAAGATGTCCTGGCGGCCGCCGATCGCCTCGCTGAACTACCTACTGAGCTCTCACGTGTGGCACCAGGATCACAACGGTTTCTCGCACCAGGATCCGGGCTTCATCGACCATGTGGCCAACAAGAAATCCGAGATCGTGCGCGTGTACCTTCCGCCGGATGCGAACTGCCTGCTCTCCGTGGCGGACCATTGCCTGCGCAGCCGGCACTACGTCAACGTGATCATCGCCGGCAAGCAGCCGGACTGGCAGTGGCTGGACATGGAAAGCGCCGTGCGCCACTGCACCGCTGGCGCAGGCATCTGGTCGTGGGCCAGTCGTGGCGAGGAAGACCCCGATGTGGTGATGGCGTCCGCCGGTGATGCACCCACCGTGGAAGTGCTCGCCGCGATCATGCTGTTGCGCGAATACGTGCCGGACATCCGCATTCGCATGGTGAACGTGGTGGACCTGATGGCGCTGGAAACGCCGGACGAACATCCGCACGGCCTCGACGACGACGTGTTCGACGACCTGTTCACCAAGGACAAGCCGGTGATCTTCGCCTTCCACGGCTATCCCGGCATCATCCACAAGCTCACGTATCGCCGGCACAATCACGACAACATCCATGTGCGTGGATACAAGGAAGAAGGTACGACGACAACCGCGCTGGACATGATGGTGCTGAACAACATGGATCGCTTCCAGCTCGCGCTCGACGTCATCAACCGCGTGCCGCGCTTCGCCGGTGAGCGCGAGAAGGCCACGCAGCGTTACTGGTCGGACATCCAGCGCCACAAGCTCTATGTCAGCGAGCATGGCCAGGACCTGCCCGACGTGCGTAACTGGCAGTGGCAGGCCGAACCCGAGGAGACTGCCGAGTGAGTGTCCCCACGGGCCATGTGCTCGCCCTCAACACGGGCTCCTCGTCGCTGAAGTACGGGCTTTACCGTGTGAACGGCGACACGTGCGAGGCGCTGTTGACCGAGCAGACCGAGTCGGCAGGCGCCGGCAGCGACCCGGTGGCGACCATCGTCGGCAACCTGCGTGAACGCGGACTTCCGGCGCCCGATGCGATCGGGCATCGGCTTGTTCACGGCGGGCCGAACGTACGTCAGCACGCGCGGATCGACGAGCAGTTGATGGTGCACCTTGACGAAGCGCGTGCGTTTGCACCGCTGCATGTGCCGGCGGCGGTGCAGATGGTGAAGCGTTGCCGCGTGGCGTTCCCCGGCGTGCCGCAGGTGGCATGCTTCGACACGGCCTTTCACGCGACCATGCCCGAGGTGGCCCGCACCCTGCCCTTGCCGGCCGATCTACGTGCAGGTGGCATCGAACGCTACGGTTTCCACGGGCTGTCGTATGAATCCATCGTGCGTCAGCTTGGCGATGCCGTACCTTCCCGACTCGTCATCGCGCATCTCGGTAACGGTGCCAGCCTGTGCGCGGTGCGCGATGGCAAGTCGATCGACACGACGATGGGCCTGACGCCGACCGGCGGTATCGTGATGGGCACGCGCCCGGGCGATCTGGATCCGGGGGTGATGCTTTACCTGATGCGCGAGCGAGGCTTCGACGCCAAACGCCTGGAAACACTGGTCGATCGCGAGTCGGGCCTGAAAGGCCTGTCGGGTGGGACCAGCGATATGCGCGAGTTGCACACGATGGACAACGCGGCGTCGCATCTGGCACAGGATGTGTTCGTGCATGTGGCACGCAAGCACATCGCCGGGATGATCACGTCACTGGGCGGTATCGACTTGCTGGTCTTCACCGGCGGCATCGGCGAGAACGACGCGGTCACCCGCGACGCGATCCTCGCTGGCCTGCAATGGATCGGGAATTTCGAGTCGCGCGTCATGACCACGGAAGAGGACGAGCAGATCGCCAGGCACACCTGGGAGCTGGCAGGCTGACGCTCCCGCTCGGTAGGAGCCGATTCATCGGCGATCGGGTGCTTGCGACACCATGGCGGCCGCTTCGCCGCCATCGCCGATGAATCGGCTCCTACAAAAGCGCAGGGCCGTTAATACGACACGGTGCTGGCCGTTAAACGACGACTACCGGAATCTTCCCAATCCTCGACTGCCATTCCTTCGGCCCCGAGATATGCACCGACGAACCGGCGCTGTCGACCGCCACCGTCACCGGCATGTCCTTCACTTCGAACTCGTAGATCGCTTCCATGCCGAGGTCTTCGAAGGCCAGCACGCGCGACGCCTTGATCGCCTTCGACACCAGGTAAGCAGCGCCACCCACGGCCATCAGGTAGACAGCCTTGTTGTCACGAATGGCGTCAATAGCCGTCGGGCCACGCTCGCTCTTGCCGACCATGCCAAGCAGGCCGGTCGTCTCGAGCATCTGGCGGGTGAACTTGTCCATGCGCGTCGCCGTGGTCGGACCCGCCGGACCCACCACCTCATCACGCACGGGATCCACCGGACCCACGTAGTAGATGAAGCGGTTGGTGAAATCCACCGGCAGCTGTTCGCCCCGGTTGAGCATGTCGATCATGCGCTTGTGTGCTGCGTCGCGGCCGGTCAGCAGCTTGCCGTTGAGCAAGATGGTCTCGCCCGGCTTCCAGCTCTGCACTTCCTCGCGGGTGATCGTGTCGAGGTTCACGCGGCGACCCTTCGAGGCGTCGTAAGTGAGCTTCGGCCAGTCTTCCAGCGACGGCGGATCCAGCGCGACCGGGCCCGAGCCGTCGAGCACGAAGTGCGCGTGGCGGGTGGCGGCGCAGTTGGGAATCAGCGCGACCGGCAGGTTGGCCGCGTGGGTCGGGTAATCCTTCACCTTGATGTCGAGCACGGTGGTCAGGCCACCCAGGCCCTGCGCGCCGATGCCGAGTGCATTGACCTTCTCGTACAGCTCCAGGCGCAGCTCTTCGGCTCGGTTGGACGGGCCGCGGGCGATCAGGTCGACGATGTCGATCGGCTCCATGAGCGCCTCCTTCGCCAGCAGCATCGCCTTCTCGGCGGTGCCACCGATGCCGATCCCGAGCATGCCCGGCGGGCACCAGCCGGCGCCCATCGTCGGTACGGTCTTCAGCACCCAGTCCACGATGGAATCGGATGGATTGAGCATGGCGAACTTGGACTTGGCTTCCGAACCGCCGCCCTTGGCGGCGACGATCACATCGAGCTTGTCGCCGGGGACGATCGTCACATTGACCACGGCCGGCGTGTTGTCGCGCGTATTCATGCGCTTGCCGGCGGGATCGGCGAGCACGGAAGCGCGCAGTTTGTTAT
>Ga0247742_10002782_pt1 | contig 11318 bp, 16 predicted proteins | sample UWRJL208509C2_FD_180944 | JGI IMG/M metagenome (GOLD analysis project Ga0247742, IMG submission 180944) | Plant litter microbial communities from Arlington Agricultural Research Station in Wisconsin, United States - UWRJ-L208-509C-2 | ecosystem: Environmental > Terrestrial > Plant litter >... | reverse complement strand
AAGGGATCTCACCTGTGTCGTTTGCGATAGAGACTCTGAGGTGACGAGTGTAAAAAATCGCACTATATGTATGGCAAAGTAGAGGCTGACTAGCGCTGACTGCGGCCAAGATACAATGAAGGGAAATCTGGAATCCTGCTGGGCGGGGCCGGAAAACACTGGGCGAGTCGCGCAAAACGCTGATAGGACCAAGTTCTGTCGGATACGATGAGACTAGTTCGTGGTACAAGGGCGAGATCAAACAAACGAGAGCGCGAGATACTTATGTGCATCATGATTGTGCAATGTGACTTACGTGACCACGTGATGAGTGCCTAAAAATAACCTCTCGTTCATGACACGAAGGTTTGAATTTGAAAGAAAAGCCACATCCACTGGTGAAAGCACACTTTCAAGAGGGAATATTGATCATTAAAGTGGCGGAAAATTGGTTGCTCCTTTCAAGCTTCGGAAATTATGAGATGAATCCTAGATCTCGCGCGTTTGATCTGTTGGGAGATCAATCCGCAGACAGTCCGCCTGGACATTGAAGGTCGGAAGGCGTCCACCATTCGGACGCTCCAGGTCAAATAGTGGTCACAGCCTCGTGATCCAAGTCAGATGAGGCGCGGGAGAATACCCGTCGTCTATTAAGCACCCATGCCCGCTACAGTTGCGCTTATCGTTTAACGCTCCTGGTTTTTTGACTGTCACTGGGGGCACAGTATGCTCTCAGCGAACAACACAGACCGCCGTGCGCTATCCATCGAGTGGGACGTCCCCTTGCGCACAAAATACCGCATCCAGTGGGCACTGGGTGTGTTGGCTTTGAGTGCGGGTTGTGTTCGTGAACTGTCTGTGGACTATCCGCAGAAAGTCTGTCGGACAGTCCCTGGACTTTATTTTCCTCACAGACGAGATGTCCTTCAAAAATAGACGTGTTGAAATGCTACAGGGTTTCAAGGCTATGAGGGCCAGTCTGGAAACAAATCTGTGTTCCCCCCTCGGAGGGCCAATCACAGGCCCGGATGAGTTGTAACGTTTTCCATGTTGCTTTGTAGGGATAGAGATAGAGATAGAGATAGGACCTTGGAACAGATAAAGATCAAATACTCATGTTGATTGCTCTGCCCAGGTGGGCCACCACCCGAGATTGTTTTCGAGAACGATGAATAATGCCATGTGCTTGCTCATGTCTGTCAGCTCGATGTAATGAGGATGTACGATACACAATGGAACGAAATAATGAAGGATAGAAGGAAAGAAATGGTGGAGGGTAAATGCTACAAACCGGCAATGAAAATTCCCCGAGTGAAAGTAGAAACGAAGAACCATACATTGGAGATTCGGGGGGACAGCGGAAAAGACCAAGTTAAGATGTCATCGGCATCCGAATTTACGAGCCGCGATGGATATTTTATGCAGGTCATTTTAATGCAAAGAAGACGCCAGTACCTATTTAGTGGGAAATGGCATGGGATTCGACCATGGAGTCGCGGATGAAGTCCTCGCAGTGGATCTCAATAGGGTAAGAGTCTAGATGTCTAAGTGTGAGCACGAGATCAATATTGTTTGGCAACTGGGCTGCTGGCCAAAGTTTGGACTTTGCCAAGACTTTCATTGCCTTCCGTCCACGACGGTCTTCGCCGACCGACCGACTGACTGTTATCGAAGTGGAAAACTGCAAGATCCTCGTATACCTAGTCCAGCTCAATGAAGCAGATCCAGATACCACGAAACTAATACTCAGCCAACCAAAGGGCATTGAATTTGAAGATATCATGAGGTGCGTCCCGTTTTTTCCCGTGTCATAAAGCCCCTCATCTTCGCGGCACTTTGTGGTGCTGAAGCGCTGACGCGTGACGCGTCCCCTCCAACCATCTGTTCCATGTCGTTTTTATCCCCCGTCTCGTCATTCTCTGCAAGAACAAACGCTGACCGCATTCGCTGGAATATACAGGTCCGAGATATCTGCCCATTGTTCCGCATCCTCCTCCTCTCCCACAGTGATTCCTTCCGTACCCAGACCTCCCCACTCTCTGGATATACTTTCTCCCTGCAGGCCCTGAGGACTGATAAACCGAACTCAAATCTGGATTATTGAAATACCTCCATCTTGATCTCGCTGCAGCGTTTTCCAATGACGCGTTGCGGATACGCTGGGAGGTTTGGCGCACTCTGGGACAAGGCTCTGACTTGAGGTGAGACTCCTCTCCTCTTACGCACGTACACATACATGTCCCCCTCATCCTCCTATGGTTATTGCATCCTCTTTCTTCCACAACGTCTCCTTGATATACCCTGGATTCTGGTCTCCACTCCACCCAGTTCATGACGACACCCGTTAGGCAATGTCTAGGTCCAGATACGCCTCAAGAACCGCGTGACGGTGCCTAATCGTCAATGTTCAGTTGTCAAGTGCCAAACGCAAAACTTGAACCAGAGTATCATACGCGCTCGAATCAAGACAACTGCCAGGCCGTGAAGGGATAACGCCGCACGCTGACCGGAAGGCACAACTTATTGGGTCGGAAATTACAAATGATTGGTACTCCTTGTTCATTCCAGATACCCCTCTATTGATGACATTCCATCGGTGCAGACCCAATGTTCCAATTGAATGGGATGAGCAGCAAGTTCTCTCTGGTTCCTTCCTACTCTTCCACTTCATTCACCATAAGCAGGTACGGCTCTGAGTTCAAGCAACCTCAGGTGTTGGCTATCAATTTGCATACTCTGGTCGTTCTATCATCGAATGCTCACTTACTAGCTGCTATTAATGTAGCTACGCATGGGCCACGACATACATCTACACGCTACGTACGCCGTTTCTCATTCCCCCGAACCCCTGCTTATTCCTTTTCCCCAGAACTTTACAACACGTCAGAGCCTCTTTGACTTTGTGAGGCATATACAAATTGTAACCCTTCTGTTTTATCATATACTCATAATATCCAACCAATGCAGCCTCCATCTTAAATTGTATGCGACATACCACCTGCATGTTCATCCGCGGTTTCTCGTCCCGCCAAATCCTCGCTGATTCCGTTTCCCGTAGGAATAAGCAGATGAAGTGGATCGCCGACTCGATGTTAATTGACGTGAATGACGCATACATCGACTCTCTCTTCTCTGAGCTTCGCATGTTCTGATCCATGATTCAGTGACACGATATCACACTCGTCAGCGTGAATTAGGACGTCTCGTAGGCCAAGTCGCTTGCCTGAGAACGTGGTTATCATCGACTCGCACTCCTGAGTTAACCTTCGCTCCAGGTATGATTTCTCTTACAAATGACGACGGACAATGATTTTCCCCTAGATTTTGCTGTTAAACTATTCTCCGACTTTGAAACGATTAACATTCGAGTCTCCTCACTCGACCATCCCGCCTTGAAACATGCGCTCTCGATATGCGCGGCACTTCAAATAATTGATACTCTTATCATCGAGATCATCCAGGAAGCTGTCACATAGCATGTCCTTTCTGGTGCTCCCTTTTTTCTGGGTTTCTGTGAGTGCTTATCCTCATAACAGACGTCCAACTTACTGCAAGTCAACCTTCAATTACTGTTCGAGATTTCTGACCCAAGTCACCATTGCCGCAGGGTCTCAAACATATTTCGATGGGCGCAAGTTGAAAGGTATTCACCACACCTCCGGCTCCGCGTTGCCGTACTTCCCTCTTCTCTATCGTTGGGGGTGAGGAGAGAGGTGATTCTCAGCCAGTTTTGAAGCTGAGACTGCACGGAATTGGAGAGAAAGGCAGCCTTTTATTTGACGCGTTCCGCTGGTCTATTGGAAACATATCATGATAGACACATTTTCCCCGGCCGATGTGAGGGTATTTCCATAGGACGATCTTCTCACCTGCTCTCTATACTCTGAGCGATTTAATATAACGTAACTTTGGGAACGTCGATCGTATATCCTAAGTTGAATAAACGGTCTCAGGAGATCCCCTCTCATTATGGCATCAAAAGGGAGTTGCCGTTCAACCAGCTTAAGGAGGAAATTAAGGCATTGCTGAAAATTTCGGCGTGAGCTAAGAGGTAAATCGGAGTTTCCTATAAACCAGACTCACCTCATAGATGGGTGGGATGGGAATTGGTGCTGATGGCGGAACACCTCCAATCCATTTCAATCCTTCAAGGACGTAAAAGTACATCTGTAGAGGTTTACCATTCTCAGCGAAGAGCACCTCATCTACGGGGATATTTGACGCTGATTGTTTCTCTTCCAATAAGACTCCGATTTCGAGAATTTCACAATTTCTCGTCATCAGATGCCTCCACATCTCGTCCGACTTCCTGGCGACATGAAGACCCGCCCAGTAGACCGTTCCATCAAGGGCTTTGCACGGGTACTTTAGTATGATCATCGCTTTTGCAGTTCCAGCTGGAATATGTTGAGGGAAAGCCTCTAAGGCATTTAAAACCGCCTCCTATAAGTAAAATACATCCAGTGATTGAGGATCAGCCATCGGACGGGTGCGGGATTTATACACGCCGCGCACATCATAGGAGTTGGCGAATGGTACCAGTTCAGAGGCAAGTGGATTATTATCGGAATCGATTAACCTCAGAGACATCGCAAGAGGAATATTGTGCCCATTGGGTTTGAACTGCTGGTTCTCGAGAGGAGCTTCGCGATATCGTTATTTGAGACGTTTATCTTGATCTCGAGTAGGAACGCACCTCCTAAAAATTTATCGCTTCCATCTTGGTACATGATATTTACGGGTATGGATACAAAATCCGTCGATCGATAGCTCTCGCAGATTATGCAGATCGGATGGTGAAGGAGAGTTGTTTGCGTGCACCCTGACGAATAATTCTGCCCGTGGGATCTTGTGGTGGCTCAAGCCGAGCTGCCGACCGCTCCTTATTTTGGATCGAACACGACACTCGAAGCTTCGATTTGACTTAAAACCAGGGCTCATATCTGATTTTTCATTCTGTAAGGTTTTCGCTGATGCTGAAACGACCAGCTGCTACCATTCTGATATCATCAGGCCTCACTCTACTGTGCCTGTCCCTAAAAGGATAATTACTTTCTTACCTCTAGTTCTTTCTTTCCGTTTTGACCATCTAATGCTGTATTGCTAATCTGAAAAATAGTCACTAACCGCACAGTTGCTAGATCTAAACGACTTTGGTCTATATATTCAGCCTCTCGGGCACTACCAACCCTTGATCGAGAACTATACATGAACGGTAATCCAAAGCTTTCTCCACTCTGGGAGCTATCGATGATGAAAACTCTCCTCTTTGCATCGTGAATAAATTTGCTAGTCCAAAACTCGGACCTCAAAGGAAACCCCGTTGGTGACCAACATCATTATAGTCCTCCTCCACTGTGTCCTCCGGCATATCAAGTCTTCGGGCTCCTCCGAGTTCAGTTTAGCTCGGATGCGAAGCTTTAGACTTTCAGGCCGTGTGTTGGAAGGTAATGACCTCTTGAATCTCTCGTAGGCGAGGAGCCGAGCGTCCTAGTGGATTGCATGTATGAGTATGACTCTGTGCTCAGTATCGAGATGAGTTTATTTTGTTTGAACTCACGTCGTACGTATCGGGCAACCTTTCGATGAACTTGGAAGCACGACGAGAAAAAACCACAGGGACCTTTTCTATACTCCTTCGATCTATTTTGATCCCGACGTCGTCACCGTCACGAACAGTCTGCGCCCAAAATCGAGGGACGAGGTAACTCCATGTATCTCTTCCCATTTCCCGGTCTCCTTTGGTACGATGTGTCAGCACGATGTCCTCGTTCTTTGAGTCTCCTCTCCAATTAGAAAAGTGGACATCGAAGAGATCTAGAGCAAGATCGATGGCAGCCTAGAGAATAATTAATGAGTGCGCAATCAAATATCCTGGTCGACTCACTTTATGAGATAGTGGCCGTGGCACGATAACCCGCGAACACTGGGTGCTGCAGGTAGTATTGCCTACACATAAGTAAATTCTTTGCGTGTGGTCGGAGCGAGCCGATACGGATGGTGTGGGTTTATGAACCAGGGCTTGCTTTGGGGCTTCACGACTATCGAGATACTTTGCTGGGTGGGACATGATGATGGGTATAAGTTGTAGAGCTTGGAAAGTGGGCATTGAAGAGAGAGAAAAGGCCACTACCGCTGAATATGTAGGAGAAAATTAGGCGCCCATGACGCACTCCGACTCAATGTCGAAGAACAAGCTACCACACGAGGCTGTCCACCTATTTTGAGTGGTCCATGGATATATAGCGCACTTCGTGGGCATGGAGAGCTTCTTAGGTCCGGATTTGGATTGCGGTATTTGTCCTTTCGTCATACACACTGCTTTGTGGTATTATTGACAGGTATGTTGTATTTTTCGAATTAGTAAACGTTGACCTCTGGTTACTCTCGCGGGTGCAGTAGTGGCGATTCCTGTACACCTATCCAGGTCAATCCTTGCTTTCGCTGGTGCTTATCCCTTTCGTCAAAATTTTCTGTATGTGCATAGGTAGATATATTTGTTGTCCTCGGTAATGAGAAGTGATGTATATTACGCCCTGTTCATAAACTCTATATAGAGCACCACTTCGTCTGTTCCCCGCGTGGCGTTTCTCTGTATCCACCATAGATAGTTTGACCTACTGAGAAGATACTTTTTACCTGTGCCTTGATCCTCTGCCTTGATTACCATGCCCACCCATTTCTGGTTTTGAAAGAGGACGGTTTTGGACGCAATCGGCAGCTCGATCAGATTAGCGATATGATCGTAGCATTCCTGTAAAGACCCGCGTGAGTCAGTTTCTACCGCTTGTTTTATGATGAGAAGGTGCATGCGTGGTACCCAAGATCCATCTCCATCTGCTTTCATTAGAAAGTTCGAAGCGTATCGTTGCCTTAATATTGAGAGTAGTTGAAATTTTCTTTAACGTGTCAGGCATTTTTTCATTCTTTTCGAGATATAAAACTCCAATTTCTGGTAGCTGTCCTCCTGCAATTATCGTATGCATCCAAACTTCATATGACTTCCTCGCGGCCCGCATGCCCGCCCAGTAAACGCTTCCATCAAGAGCACGGCAGGGAAATTTGAGGTCTATGGACGATCGCAGTGTTTCTGGGGGTAGGTGTTGAGGAAATACTTGTATCGCACTAAGGATAGCTTCCTAAATTAACGGTGTAAATGTAAGCGTTGGCGCGTGGATAAATAGTTGGCTAGTTAGGCTGACGTCGTAGGAGCGTGCAAGCGGAACCAGTTCGGAATCGAGAGGTCGTTTTTTGTCGTCGAGGAGCCGAAGAGACATCAGGTGCGGGACATCTGAGCTCGACGAAGGCTGGTTTGCTGTTGATGTGGCAATGGACTCTTATTGTTGGCGGTTCTCACTATCATCGATGATCAACGCACCTGTAGACGACATTGAACTCTCATCACTCCCATCTTGATCCATAATTTAACTCTGTAGTCCACAGTTTGTGTAGACCTTGTAGATGGAAGTTCGTGAAAACGGTACTTGGTCTATTCAGGGTCAGTCTTCAGGACGACCTAATTTGGTTCGTGTTGAAATAGTATGTAAGCCGGACGTCAGGTGAGCGTCTCCCACCAAGAAACGTCGACATATCTGAATTTCTACCCTCTCCTTGTCTGCTAGAGGTATACGCAGCAGATGAAGTGAACAAGGGAAGATAGACACAAGCGGTTTCGATGGTTTTAGGTTAGTCGACGTGCGATGGTTTTCCCTTCTTGCCTTCCGTTCTCTTCCTCTTCGCTTTTCCAGACTGCACTTCCGTGTTTTCTAAGGATTTTTATAACACATTTCTCCACATATCTCAGCCAGCGAATCCTCTATCTCTCCCATCTTTTGTCTCAATTTGCCTCTCCTCTCTCATTGCTTTATCAAACATTCTCCGAAGTCGAGTAACCAGCTGACGCCTCGCCGCCTACTAGGTTCTTTCCTCAACTCGTCCTGACTATCGCGTTCTACCATTCCACTGCTGCTTTACACGTTTGTCGTGTTCCTCAAACCTACATTATCACTGGCCGATCCTCACGGTCTATCTTACACTGATTGGAGGTCGCAATAGGGTGACAACGAGTCTATATATTGTTCGTCATATTCTCTGAGGGGAAGTAATGGTCGGATGAGGCTCAGTCGGGGAACGGCCTGTCCTGAATAGTTTTCAGGCCCAAACTTCTCAAGGTACGCACACTTCCTTGACTCCCTTTTTGGACACTTTCTGGCTGTCAGCCCGATGGAATCCATCTTTAAAAATGTGCTCTACTGGTTTTGTGTAGGGGCTGTTGTTGTCCCCCACGCAATTCGTTTGTCCTCTCGTCGACTGTAAAGCCCAAACCCCCTGCATCTTTCTTTATCACCCGCTCAACATATAAACTAAAATTTGACTGACTCTCCGCCGTTTGCTAGGCAACGTCTCGTGCTCGTACCCACCTTCCACGAGTGTGATCATTTGGATGAGTCCTGTCTCTCGAGGCCTCATCGATTCACGCAAGAACACCAGCTACGATTAATGAGCATCTGGACCGTAACCCAGAGACGTCCGTCGACAAGAGATCGCGGTCGGATGTCATAAACTGACGTTACCGGTGTACGAGGCGCATATGTTGGCTTTCAGGGTATCGGAGTCTCATTAGAGTTCGATGGGCAGCAAGCGGCCAGGCGACGTCCAAGAGTACTGTGTTCCAGTTGGTCTTTTGGGCAGATGACAAGGTACGCAGATTATATCCTTTATATTTCACCGCCGTTCTCCCTGCAGTCGCTTTATGCGCTCCGAATTTTAGCTCAAATCGAGGTCTACCACAGGCATTCTGAGTTGCTGTACCGAGTTGTGTAGGGGTGGCGCGAGGCTCTGTATGCCTGCGATGTCGTTGACTTGCTGTTGCCTTCAGAACCGACTTTTTACCTTCATTTCTATCTAACGACGAACCATCTCATTTCTTATAATTACTATCCTCTGTGCAAAATTTCGATCAAGTTATCATTGACGAATCTGGGTGGTTCCACGGTTGTTATACAATCAAATGTCCATTTCACATTTAGGTGCGTCTCGGCCAACATTTTCGCCTCATTTCCCCGTTGTCTTCTTTTTCCGAGTTCCTTGGTACCTATTTAATTTATCACGACAGAAATTCACGTCCTCTGAAACCAAGCTTCAGTGTAGGCGGCTTATCACCAATGAGATATTCCGTACAACTCCCTCTCCTGGTCAAAGCAAGGCAGAACACATCGTCGGTATCACCGCGAGTTCTTTGCTCCGGGGTCATTGATGTTTTTGGCCAGCCTAACAGCGCCATTCCCTCGCGCTCTCCACTTGGGCATCTAGGAAACTTCGGGCTTTCCTTGCATTGTTGATGATCGGTTGCTGTCGCCTTCTTTATCACGCGGGCCGGGTGGGAAGTCGGACCGCTGTCAGCCGTGTGGTCGGATTCGCGAAACTGCTTGCCATCTTGCAGTAGAAATTTCCCCGATTCTTAGACAACATTGCTATCTCTGGCTTCTTCTTGTCTTATTTATACGCTCTTCTTTTCTTCACCTTTAGAATCACCCGGTGAGGCCCTCAAAAGCTGAGACAACCTTTTCACCTATCCGGGCGAGGTCAGCTATGGAACTATCTTCTATCGTCCCTACTAATCTACTCCATTCAACCCATGCGTCATAAAGAAAGCTGATAAGGTGTCTATGTTTGTCATCTTCACTATGCGACTTCCGTCGTCGACCATGTGGGCAGGTTAGAAGGTCAATTTTCGGTACATGGTTCTCGAGTCTCGAGTCTAGGATGGCGGCTCGGCGTGGACGGTATGGGGTTAGGGTGTCAATTCGATATCCGACCATTATCCATTTGATCACCCCAATCCAAGCACCACAGACGATATTTGATTCGCTTTGGAACAGCGTTATGTGCCATGTGGGCCAGCGTGGACTGAATAGAAGAGTTCTATTCTTCGATGGAGACGATGGATATTATTCTTCCACGACCAAGAATACACAGATTACCGAGGCGCATATGCCGCTCGCCGTGTTCAAAGTGGACTTCTATTCATATAATTGTCAACATTCTTTGAAAATCTCCGGACGGATTTCGCAAGTCTCTTCCTTCATTCTATCTCTGTGGGCTTCGAAGTGATTTGATGGCTCAGCTCTTTGCATCGGAAACGTTCTAGCACTTGGGCGCCGAGGACTCCGTGCTTCCACATACAACTTTTCATTTTTTGATTTCTCGGCATACTTAAAGTCCCATTCAGTTCTTCAGACATTGCTCATCTGCGTTCCCAAATTCATTTATCGTAATGCAGTGGATACGCTTTTTAGCGGTCGCGTTGGCGTCGGCCCCGTACGCCAATGCGATTATTCGCTTTGGATGTTCACAGCTCGTTACTGAGCGCTACGACCCGTAAGTTCGCTCTCGTACGGTCATTGTTGAGGTTTGCTGACGTTCATCACCCTCGTAAGGTTGGTAAACCCGGGAAAGGTCTCTCCTCACCTTCACCAAATTGTCGGCGGGGTACGATATCATATCGTTCGAATGACTTAATTCGCTCTAACCTCATGATCCCTTTCGAACTTTGAATCTTTATCTTAGAATGCGTAAGTTATCTACATTTACTATTAAAGTACCTAAAGCTTACGGCCTTGCCCCTGGTAGTTTCAATATCTCCATGGATCTCAACAACGACCTTCCTGGAATATCGACCTGCACAACCTGCAGATTCGTTGAAGATAAATCGAACTACTGGACTGCTGTTCTCTACTTCAAGCATCCTAATGGAAGCTTCATTCGTGTAGGTTTTTCTCGTCTGAAATCATCACGGGACTGATATATCTCAAATACGACAGGTGCCCCAAATGGCGAACCATAACACCGGTCCAGGATTACAGTCGGGAGGGATGACCGTCTATTACTTCCAGCCCAATGGGAACGCTCCTATCACAGCTTTCAAGAAGGTATGCACACTTATTTCTCTGAGATTCGCTGAGGCCGATGTCAAACATCTTCATTCTAATAGGGCTTCCGCATGCTAGTGGGAAACGCCAACCGGCGCCGTAGTGATGACCTCGATCCCAACTCGGCTGAGGCCAAGGCCGTATCCTTTAGGTGCTTTGATGGACAACAATATGAAGAGGCCCCTCCTGGCTATGCTGCAAGTGATTCGTTCGATTTACCGAAGCAGGCATGTTCAGAAGGTATCCGCTCCAACATCTACTTCCCAAGGTAAGATTCATTGCGACCCTTTCTAATTACCTTTATACTGATCATGTATCACACAGATGCTGGGATGGCGTCAACCTCGACCCTGCTGATCATAAGGTCTGTAATAAACGCTTGCCGTTACAGAGTTTATCTGACCGCTC
>Ga0247742_10002780_pt1 | contig 11319 bp, 11 predicted proteins | sample UWRJL208509C2_FD_180944 | JGI IMG/M metagenome (GOLD analysis project Ga0247742, IMG submission 180944) | Plant litter microbial communities from Arlington Agricultural Research Station in Wisconsin, United States - UWRJ-L208-509C-2 | ecosystem: Environmental > Terrestrial > Plant litter >... | reverse complement strand
TCATACTGACAACGAATCTAGTTGAGTGCATACGATAATAATCATACACCGATTTCCATGACCAATGATTCTAATTGCATGTGAGCCGATATTGAAATGAGCAACATGACGTTCTAAATTGAACATGTAAACGATCATCCACTTACCGGTCTATAGCGTGGGAAGTAGTAATATGATTGCTACATAGATAACGAAGCGTATAAGTTACAAGAAATTCTACTTGGGCATCCTATCTAAGGACGAAGGTTAATCTTGAGCAACAACGCCAACGATTTGATGTATCATCGAGAGCTCAAAGAGGTTTCCAACCTTCGCCGGCTAGCCACTTGAGGTTGTCCTTCTCCAACACCGCATTCGAAGCGGAATACACGGACTCTTGGCCATATATTGATTCAAATGTCTCTAGATTATTTTCTCTCTGAGAGCTGGGGACAGAAGGCAAGAATGAAGAACCATGATGTTTCCGATCAGGATGCGTGGGTGGTGGTCCGCTTGGTAGATTGGCCTGGATAGGCGGCGGCGATTCCTGGAGGGAATTTTGTGAAAAAGTGGGATTCACAGGCGATTTGAACGGACCGCTGTGGTCGTGATTCAAAGTGGCACGATCGTAGGATGAAGATGACGAAAATGCTGGAGGAGCAGCCAGTGCAACCTGCTCCAGAGAGCTTGCAGAAAGGGGTGGCGAGGGTTGTTGCGATGGCGCTGGAGAGAATGATTGCGGTCCAGTGGCCGTCCTTCTCCTTGGTAAAGGAGGTAAACTCCCTCCATCGGAGCCCGAGCTGATACTACCTGACCCCGATGTCAAGGCGTATTTCCTGGATGGGCTTACACCCCTTGGCCTTGCATACTGGTGATGATGTTGGTGCTGATTGTGTATGTTGGTACCTACGACGATAGATGAGCCACCAGTGATACTCGCGCCTGCCAGTGAATAAGCACCTGAAACGACTGAGCTGCTCTTCAAAACCTGCATGACCCGCTCCTTCTCTAGTTGTTCTTCCGCTTTCTTCATCGACTGCGCGACTTTGCTTGCTTGGAGACTTTGCTTGATTAACGTCGAAGTGACATGGTGAGAGGGTTTAGGGGGGACTGGTGGCGTTAATTGAGTTTGAATCCCTGGATTTGTGGTCACGATGGCTCCCGCAGGGTAGAAGTGGCTCGGAGCCTTTGATGGAGAGATCGACCGTTCTGGCCGACTTCGCGTCGCGGCATGCCTTGGTGGTGGCACAGGCGGTGGAGGTTTGCGGGGAGGAAGAGGCGGAAGCTTACTGCTAGATCCTCCATCAGAACGCGGCGGTCGGGGGACGAAAGGGTTGTGATGATTTGACGATACGGATTTGCCGGATTCTGATCGTTGTGAAGGATGCAGTGGTGGTTGTGGATATGCGTGCGGTGGTCCATCCGAGGGAATAGAGAAAGGATTGTGGGACGGGACATTGGCGTTCACAGAGATAGGTGATGAAACGATAGAGCTGTCTGTGAAGGTTTGACGACGTGATGGCATTGGTGGGGGAAGCTCAGCATGACGTTTCGGAGGTGAAGGAGCTCTCGAGCTCGAGGGCGTCGACCGAGCTAGAGAAGGGAATCAGATGAGGTGAGAATGACCAAGAACCTGCCCACATTCGTTTCCCGGTCGTCGAAGGGGAGATGAAGGACGCGTTGGGTTAACTACAGACGATGTTATGTTATTACCAGTTGGTGCTCGGCAGAGTGCATACCTTGCACAAATGCGAGAGATCTATCTATATCCTGGCCACTCTCTGCGTGTATAACTAGCCTCAGAGCAGCGAAGAATTCTGCACCAGTCAGCGTCTCACTTGGCCCAAGTTCTGGGCAAAACAACCTCAAAATCTAAAGAACGGGCAATTGAGCATGGAAGCTACAGGAATATATGAATCTACTCGCCGTATCAATTGAGGACACTGGAACATGCGAATACCGTCCTCGCAACCAGGCTCTCGCCTCACGGATACCCAGAGTAATCCTCTCAAAGTACGCATCATCAGTCGCTCCACTCGAAGGTGATTGGTCAACATCCGCTATGTCGCGCAGGCTTTCTGTGAAAAGGTCGTATTCCACATCGCTGAGAGCGGACGCATGAAGAGCTAGTCTCCGCATGGTTGAGAGTGCGGACTGAGCAGTGGTGGATTGCGACGGATCCAGGTGATTCTCACCACTCCGAATCTGGAAGGTCAAAGCCTCATGCTGAGCACGTGCTTTCTCGGCGCAGTGCCAAATCTCCCAATTCAGAAGGGACACTGTAATGAAATTCTTTTCTCAAAGCTGCTTACCAAAAGCGACAGACCCATTTGACATTTTCTCTCTGGATTTTTCAGCAAATTGGAATTGAGTATCGACCCGGACAGAGGCTCTGATGATCTTAGCCCGACATTTGATATTTCAGATCGCACACAATTTTGGTTCAATCAAGTGCTCATACAGCATACTTATATGCCATCCAATCGCCTTAACATAGTACTAGTCGCTAGTCCTTGTGATCCAATAACTAACCTCTCCCTTGAATATAATCTCTGCGGCGTATGCGTAAATCGCTAGGCATGGGATAGTGCCCTCACCAGTTGGGAACCAATCACCGTGCATAAGCCACGAGTGAATCACATGGATTACTCTTCAAAAATCTCCTAAAATTTAGAGCCGCCAGGTACCATGTAACGAGCCAAATATGTGGGTCAATATTTATTGTACGCTGAAAAAGTAGAAATGGCTTTAAGTAATCAGAATTTTTCTGAGAACGTGTCTAAAGGCGCTTCTGTAATACGATTGTAGAGTACTTAGAAAGAAGATTTTGCCTTGGTTTCAGGTGTCGCTCAGGATGGGCATCGACTATCATATTCATCATCGGCAAATACATGTACTACTCGAGTAGGAGTAGATGAATGGCGGCGAAAGAATGAACGCTCATTGAAATTATTTGTGGAAATAGTACCTCCAAGGTGGTTTTAGTGCAAACTACCTACAGTAGCAATATATATGAGCGAATTCGGAGATAAATAAATAAATTCAAGATGGAATGGGGTTTCGTTTTCTGGCCATCAAAGCGTTATATCCAGATATCGGTTCCATCTGAGCCATTCGTGGTAATACATTGGCTGACGGTTGCACAATGCGTGCAGACTTGGGTCGAATAACTAAAAACAATTTGGTTTTTCAATTATTCAGCTACTATCTATTAGCTACGGGGGTCAATATTAGCAATGCTACTACAAGGGGAAACAATACTGATCACTACCTGCAATGCCCTGGTTCGTTGCTCTTCTAACCAGTCTGAGGCTTGTATCACCAAAACCTATTTGCGGATGGGCTGGATTAGCACATTCGATGGAATGGTAACGAGTTCAAACTTACGACAAGAAGCGCGTAACCAGATACTAGACAAAGCAGTATCGCACTAATGACGGAGATCCAAAGTCCAATTGCGAATGTTCGATTTCCATGCACCCAGGACTCGTCTTTTAGCGACTTTAAGTAATCTAGAAAGTAAACGAGGATCCAACCCCAACCGGCAATCCAGGCGAATGGGCCAAAGAGTAACGCGATGTTCGTCATGTATCTTCCAACTTCAAATACTTGCTCAATCAAAATATAGTTCCTTTGGTAACAAAATCGAACTGACCACGATTGACAAAGAGCAAACGATCGCTTTTGAAGAAGGATTGCCAGATACCGAATGGGTTGTATTCGTAAAAACCTATAATGGACAGGCTGAAGGATCACATTGGTATGTTCCCAATGTTCTTCGGTGTCGATTGTTGACGCACCTTGACGTTACAACAACTCCAAGCATCCAGTCTACCCAATTCATGGCTGAGGAGAAACCAAGGAACGTAAGCAAAGCCTTGGAAGAACCAAGTGCTATTACATTTACAGACAAAATCAGTCTGTACATTGTAAAAATGGGCCATTCGTTCCAAATGTCGGTTCCTGGAGGGGGCCTTAGCTCGTAACTTTGGTAGAGAGGGCGATCGATGACCAGCTTAGAAGAAAGAAATGTCCATAAATAGACCATGCAATCTTTCTTCCAAAACCATGAGATGCGCCTAGGTACATTTTCCTCCGAATCATATACTCCAGCACTGTGTAAACTGCAAGAATTGGAATTCGTCAGGGACGGACCGCTAGGACGAACCAGTCAATCCACTCACACCAAGAAGATGACAACACCTAATATCCATTCGATTGTTGTCGATAGAGAATTGCTTCCTCTATAAGTTGCAATAGCTTTACTGGTGCCTAGGCCAATTGTCGTCAGGAGCACCGTTAGTCGATAGGGACTCAAAATTGGGTGCCAATTCGATGAACGGATTGGCCGCCGTGATGAGTTCAATAGGGGTTGAAATGCCATAAGAGCACATTTACAGCAGGTGATCCAAGACTCCTTGAGGACTGCTGTTGCTGTAGTTGAGGTCAAACGCTCATGGTAATGATGGAAAGTGCGAATGTTTACAAGTCAACTCAATTGCGTTGATGATTCAAATCGAGTAACCGCGTGACTTTGCCAAGCAGGCCAAATGCCAATGGCAATATCATATTTGATATTAAACATATGCCCGAATTTACGACGAATTGGAATGAGACAACTATTCAACGACGGAACATAATGCTAAATCCTTCCGTAAGTGACCTCGCCCCAGTGCTCTGTGGTCACCATAAGGTACACAAGTTACTCGCCTCGCTTCGCTCCGGCGACACACCCATTCCAGAATTCTACACATTAGTACTTCTGGTCAATGTAAAAGCTTTATTTGAACATAGTGAAGATCCGGTCCACGGAAACCGATGGGCGTTTGGGTTCCAATGCGCGGGTTTTCACGAGCAAGCACTTGGCCTTGAGCACAGATTTGGCAGTTATGTCATTCCCAAAAGGCGCGGTGATAAATGCAATCAGGTGGCTGCGGACAGCAGGGAGTGTCATATATCGGGGATGTTGGGAGGTGAAAGGTGAGATCCTAATATGGTTTGTGAGATCAAGGAATAATGGATGCCAGGAATGTGACGGGGTAAAAAAAGTTCGACCCATCGTCGAACGTTGTGAAACAGGCCTGGATTAGAACGAAAAATTGAATCCGGATCGATAGAGCAAGATTTAATGATGCCTATCTTGAATCGAAGGGTTAGCAGGGACACTTACATGGGACGAAGCTATATTTGTGAACCGTACCTACAACCTTCGTACGGCCCGACTCTTGAATGCTCTGCAGCCATACGCGAACGATGATTTTGAGAGGCGATGTAGAGGATGGAAGAGAACAGGCAAAGTGAAACTGGTTGAGACAGCTAATTTATACAGACTCTGGAACATCGGTTTCAGTTCCAAAAATATGAATTGGAGGCGCTAAAACATTTCGGAGCAAACATATGCATACGAAAGTTCGTCATCTGGATATAGTATTTGTAATAAAGGCAAGCAGGTCAAGCAAACAAACGCTTGAAGTATTCCTCCACCCCCTCAACCGACCGTATACGAGCGCCAATGACACCGTCGGGACGGACCACAAAGATGGAAAACGCGTCTTCAGCGACATGATAGCCATTATGCGCATGACCCTCCTCATCAACAAGGACAATATCGCAGTCATCGTCGGTGGGAAACGGCGAAGTGGGGTTGAGAATGACAGCGCTCTGCACTGTGCCCTTCGGTAGAGTTTTGAGGAACTTGAAAAGGGATTTACGGTCGTCTTCGGATTCCAAAAAGCGTAGGACTGTGTGCTTCGAAGGCGAGAATATCGAGAAGAGACTAGTGAACCCGTCCGCAGCACCTGCGGGCCTCAATTTAGGTGCCTCGGGCGCTCGATCACCAGCTCGTGCCGCGCTCTCGCTATCCTTGTTGTAGCCAGGCCACTTGGTAGCCAGTGCGTCGGGTTCGTCTTCGTAAACTATAGAGCTTCCACGACAGTTGACGCCAAGCTGGTTTAACTCTGATCCGCGTCTAATATCTCCGTCAGTAAGTTTTATTACTTTGTGGTGGAGCTCAGTCGTCTTATTGAGCATCTCTGCGATGACAGGGAGTCGTTCTTCATTGTAGCTGTCGAGTATCTTCGGCGAGGAGTAACCTTGGTGCACGAGGGCTATCTTCCATGCTAGGTTGAACTAGCTAGTGGTCAATCAGAGAATCCTCGTTGTGACCGAACAATGACTTACTGCATCTTGAACACTTGAGTTCATTCCCTAGAATTAGTAACAATTAATTTCACGCCTTACAATAATTGCAGGGGATGTTGAAGCATACCTGACCTCCCGCTGGGCTGTGACAATGAGCCGCGTCTATATTTGGAAAAAGACTAAGCAGATCGTAAAGGGGATAAGCACCAATATGAACAAACCTCCAGCAACGAAAACCCTGCCTTGGCTTAGTTTGTTGACCATACGAATGTTCGGCCTTCACGACCAAATCCGTTAGCCACAATTGAGAAATGAATGATGCAGAAAACCGACCTGTATTTGGATACCGAGACCAAGTCTCCGAATGTGATATCCCGTCTGCCAGTAGTCTCATAGAATTGTTCTACTAGTGCTTCCCGGCTTGACAACAGCTTCGGAACATCGACATCTCCGGCTGCCACAAAATTCACGACCTCTGGATCCTGCGAAGATGGTCGAAGAGAAAACCTAAGTTCAATTCAGTTTGAATGCGGTAGAACTGACAGAGAGAAAGATCGTACATGACCTTGTTCACAAGCCATTGCTCCCAGAACTATGCCACCAATAAGTTTATATACGATGCAAAATGAGAGAATATGACACATACTTCGCGCTGCCCGCTTGCCAACTTAATGTCGCCAATCACCATATTCATAGACTCTTCCGTTTCGCCTAGAAAATCTAGTTCCAGTGTGCGGCGGACGACGCTATGTGCCCCATCGGACCCGACAAGAAATGAGAACTCGCTTTTCTCCAGCGCCACTGCATCGCTTCCCTCGCTGTGCTTGATAATCTCAGTAAACACAGAGTCTTCTGACTGAGTAAACGTCCGGAGTTCCGATCCAAATTCGACTGTAGTTCCCATCCTTTCAAGATGCTTGCGGAGAATTGCTTCGTGATAGTTTTGGCCCAACATGAGAGCGTTCAGCTAAGGAAGTCAGTTCTGGTAGATTTCACAACTAGACCGAGGTACATACATATGGCATGTTCGGGGTGGGCGCGACATAGGGAAGCATTGCATAGGTCTTTGTAGGTTTAAACCCATCAGTAGGATCATACTGCCTTGTCAATGGAATCGGCCTCGCTGCCCCCATAATATCAGTTGAAGTTCCGAGAATTCTGTGCAGTTCCTGGGTACGCGGCTGAATGCTATACGTTCAGTATAATTCAAACTGGTAGAGTAGAGCTGACCGAAACACCTGCACCGCGTTCTCCAAGCCGCGGTCGAAATTCCTTGTCGATTATTCGAACGGCAATCCCGTTCTTGCGCAGTGATAAAGCAAGAACTAGACCAGTGGGTCCTGCGCCGCTCTGTAAAAACGAACAGGATGTTTGAGCGCCGAAGATCAGATAAAAAACAAGTCACATACAATTAAGACTGGTGCAGCAATGACCATGTTTATAATCTGGTGAACTGTGAAATGCTTTGACATTGGACAACTTTGGGCGTCCTTATAAACCTTGCAGCTAGAGCGGTTTCATCGCTTTACACTGATCCCCTCAAACGCAAGTGCAAGTTGTGACGCGTTGAATCGGCACGAATTGATGGGAGGAGAGGATGAGAATCATCACAGAAATGATTAATGCTGCTGACGTATACTTCACTATATATCACGTGACCATACGCGTCACTCGAAACGCGACTTTCACTGTTTCAGGGATCGAAAGGTGGGCGGGTTTGCGGTACCCTGTTATCTGGCTCACTGACATTATTTCGCTTCTTGGGCATCATGGGCTTATTTCTCTATCATCTAGAATCACCTAGGTCTGATTAATATTGGCCATCTTACAACTCACGTGGTTACATAATTAGGACTCAGGAGAATTGCAAAGAGTCTTGTTTCTATGAGATGATCATATCTCAAGCCCTTCAACCGGAGCGATGTTATCTAGAATTCTTTAATTTATTTTACGCTACTCTCACCATGGAGACCACCTGTTCGTGTTGAGATACATTTCAACCCCGAAATCTCAATCGAACGGAAGGACATGGGTACCCCACATCACTAGGTATGTGCGTCGAGACACATACAAATGGATATTTAAGAGACTTCAATTTGAGAAATGCCGCTTCTGACACATCTTTCTGCTATGCACGGCGCATGATCATAAAATCGTAGCGACACGGCCACTCGCGGCCATGACTTTCATCTCTTCTATGGTTCTCCATGACGTCGATTACTCCGTGAATATAAAATGCGGGTTAGATATCGAGAGCAACCTAAGTTCTGGCCTCATCTTCCGGATTTTCCAAGTTCCAAACTCATACCATGCTAACCATGTACAAGTGTTTCGCCCCCGGAGTTTCTCTTCTCGTCTACACAATTACAACGTTTGCTCTCTCTAGGCCCATTGACCTCTCCCTTATTACTATGCGTGGTATTCCAACTCCCCCAGGCTTCAACATGTTGGTCTGATTCGCATATTTGCTCGTATATGAACTAATGTTGCGTTAGTACAAGCTTTCGTTTTACGGGACCCGGCTGCCCACCTGGATCAGCTTACTATACTCTTAACGGTATGTGTCAAGTGATCTATCCACCACAGAGCTGATTAACAGTTTTCAGTTGATGGAAGTACTCTCACAGTTACTTTCAACAAGCACTCCGTTCAAGTTGGCCCCGGCATCCCTACGGGTAACAATCGCAAGAGCTGCTCGCTAACCTTTGAGTCCTAGTGATGATTAGCGCTTTGTAGTCCGATTTTCGCTTACTGACCCTGATTACTCAGCGTCCCTCCTGGTTTCGCCTATAGCTTCGCGAACGTTGATTTCGTAAGGTAGTTTATATCTATCATCCTTCTTTTCTTATGCTTTATAGCGTGGCTACTATCAATTCGACAGAAATGTAACGGCCCGTCAGATATTCGTTTACTACTGTACGAAATGCTTCTCCTATTCTTACTGGCCATTAACCTCAGACTCGTTTAGTCCAGGGAGGTCTTTTGCAAGGTAACTAACTCTCTTCTGCTCCTCAACCCTGGGCCAGACATAAATCAAAGAGTTACAGCGGACGCCCGCTCTGACGTTGTTGGTCCGGTTGACGGTGAGTTAATGACTTTGATCCGGAAGAGCCTATCATGCTGAATGAATAACTTACAGGCAAGGACTACACTTACCATACCGACTTCAGTTACGCCGTCTGGTCCCCATGCAATTTCGCAACACCTGTGCACATCCAGAGTGAGCTCCGTACCAACAATTCGTTGAACACCCAGGGGAGCGGTTACATTGCTGTTGACTCTGTAAGTGCAAATACGTTTGCAGCCCGCTGTTTCTAACAACACTTTTCTTCTTCTTACGTAGGTCAAAAATGAATTTAACGCGGTAAGGATTAATTGTTCATCCTGAGACTGTATGATAGGACCTAAATTTTCGCTGTCCAGACTCTCAACCTCCAGTGGAGGCAGTGTTAAAACCATTTCTCCGTCCCATGTGAATTATCTCGAGTGAGCATACTGATCATTGCTCCTCTCGAGAATATATTATTGGGTCCGGCATTCTGAAGTTAGTCACATAGGTAGGTGAAGGAGAAACCTATCAATCATATGCTGGATTATTATTTGCAATTGGATTGAGGCTGTAACAAGGGAAGATTGGATCGGATATAGAGGAAGGGAATACTCCAGGTCACAAGGAGAGATCATGCGACAGGTTGTTGATGGGTTTATGGAAATCCAGTTATTCTCATCACAAAGCTCTTGTTGACACTTGATCCAAGAAATACAGCCCGTCGAAAAGAGCGGGAAGGAAACGAGTTTGAGACGCGTAACGGTGATGAATATGTTACCAACGCGTCATCCAAATAAGAATTATGGTAAGGGAGCTGAAGAACCAAGAAACGATGCTCGTGAAAACGGTCCCGCCCAAATCCAAGATATATGATATGGGTCATGTATTCAGCGAAATAACATAAACAGATGGGTATTTGGTGAAGTATCGATTATCGTCCACATATCCTCAAACCAAAACCACAGACCGTCATATAAACCGATTAATCAAGCTAGGAAGATGGCAGAGACGACAACACCGACGGCGGCCGCGAAGCCTGGGATGGCTACTGTCAACGCTCCACTGGTCTTGGAGGGGGTTGGCGCTCCGTTGGTACCCGTGGTTGGGCTGTTGGTTTTGGTAGTTACGCCGGTACCGGTGGGAGTAGAAGTCTTGCTTGTAGCAGACCCAGACCCAGAGGGCAGCCCGGTGAAGAGCGCCTTGCTTTCGAAGGGTGTGCAAGAGCTTGATGCTGGGACGCGGGCGGTGTATGGCATGGTAGAGATGGCGCCGAGAGATTCGGGAGGTTGGGTGTAAGTTACGACCTGTCCGTTGGTGGTATAGACTCCAGGGAAGTCCTGATTTTCGCCAAGGCAAGATTCGAAGACCTTGTCGCGAGCAGCGTTGGGGGCGTTGTAAGCACACCCAATACGATCGTAGATATGTTCACAGTAGTGGGCGGCATTGGGACCAGCCGGGTCGCATGCTTTCAAGCAGAACGAGTCGGAGCCCATGAAATTGTGCCATTCAATCATCTGTTTATATTGTCCACCGAATGCGTTGGAGAAGAGAATACCGCCCATGGGGTTACCGCGCTAAAGTATAACTTAAGTTAGTTGCTCAGAAACTGATGAATGAAGTTCGTACAAGATCGGCACCGTGAGGGTCCATCTCTCCTCCGTAATCGCCCTTGAGCATGTTGATCTTTGTCTGGTCAATGAAGCCAACAACTTGAACGTAGTCGGGGGTCTTCATGTATTGCACTCCAGTGAGAGCGCCTTCAGGGATCAATCGTGTACCGTGTCCAGGTTTCGTACACCATGCAATCATCTCTCCTTCAATTGCACCGACTTCTTCGCCAGGCTTTGACGGTGCCCAAAGACAGAAATCTGCACATAAAAATGAGGATCACATGCAGCGATGATCGTAAATAGACGCACCATCGAGAGCGTTCAAGAACGATGTTTGACACAATGAGGTGGGACCTTCGGTAGTTGAGTTACAGATGTTGTAACCAAGCTGAGTCCCACGGACAAGACCCTGGTCGGTGTCGACTTTGTAAGGCTGCGTTGGGAAAATAATAGCGTCAGAGAAAGTCCACAGAACAACAAGAAAGTTCGCGCAATGGCGAAAAAAAAAAACTACGCACAATGCCTGTCGGATACGCAAAT
>Ga0247742_10002779_pt1 | contig 11328 bp, 9 predicted proteins | sample UWRJL208509C2_FD_180944 | JGI IMG/M metagenome (GOLD analysis project Ga0247742, IMG submission 180944) | Plant litter microbial communities from Arlington Agricultural Research Station in Wisconsin, United States - UWRJ-L208-509C-2 | ecosystem: Environmental > Terrestrial > Plant litter >... | reverse complement strand
CCAGGCTTACCGCGTGCTGGTGATAGCGGCTGATATACGCCAGCTGAGGCATATTGAATATACCCCCGCTCCCGATATTATACATGAATCGGCAGGGCATGCGCCTATTATTGCCGATAAGGATTACCACGAATACCTGAGTTATTTTGGGTCGATAGGGGCTAAGGCGATGTTTTCGGCACAGGATTTTGAACTTTATGAAGCCATCAGGGCGCTTTCTATATTAAAGGAGATGCCTGATGCTGATGAAGAGGAGATCAGAAAAGCCGACGAGTTGGTAACCTATCGCCAGGAAAACATGGGCGAACCCTCTGAAATGGCCCTGCTCAGTCGCCTACACTGGTGGACGGTAGAGTACGGCCTGATCGGTACGCTGGAGCAACCTAAAATTTATGGTGCAGGTTTGCTCTCGTCCATTGGCGAAAGTTCCAGCTGTATGAACCCTGAAGTTAAAAAGCTTTGGTACACTATTGATGCGCTCAAATACAGTTACGATATTACCAAGCCGCAGCCACAGCTGTTTGTAACACCAACTTTTCAAAACCTGATTAATGTGCTGGAGGAGTTTGCCAACACCATGTCGTTCAGGAGGGGAGGCACTTACGGTTTAACAAAGGCTGTTGAAAGTAAAAATACCTGTACGGCTGTTTACAGTTCGGGTTTGCAGGTGTCGGGTACTATTGCCGAGTTTAAGGTTGATGCGCACCATAACCCATACTTTATTAAAACCACCGGGCCAAGCATACTGGCGGTAAATAATAAGCAGCTGAAAGGGCATGGCAAAAGTTACCACAAGGATGGCTTTAGCTCACCCGTTGGCAGGCTTAAAAATGTGGATACACCTTTGGAGGATCTATCTGCCGATGAGTTGAAAGATCTGGGTATTATAGCCGGTATTGAAGCTATACTTGATTTTGAGAGCGGTATAACCGTTAATGGTACCGTGAAAAACATACTGTCATCAGCAGAAAAAATACAGCTTATTACTTTTATAAACTGTACCGTTACCGATAAAAAAGGCCATATTTTGTTTGATCCTTCCTGGGGGATATATGACATGGCCGTGGGTGAAAAAATTGTATCTGTGTTTTGCGGTGCTGCCGATAAGGAAGCATTTGAAGAGATTGTTTACAAATCAAAAACCGAAACGCACCACGCAGAGTACGATTTTAAAACCCGCGAGCTGCATAAACTTTACCAGCAGGTGCGTAATTGCAGGCTCAACCAGGGCGATTATGGTTTTCTGGGCAACGTATGGCAAAAACTGCAGCATGACCATCATGACGACTGGCTTTGCGCCATCGAAATATTGGAAATGCTTGAACATGAGCGCATCGAGCCGGAATTAACTGCCGAGATCAGAAAATTCCTGGAGCAAAAGGCCAAAAACGAACCTGAGCTGAAAAAACTTATCAGCGATGGTTTTTATCTGATAGCGCATCCGGTTGAACAGAATTTGGTATTTTAGGCGCAACTTTTAATCAATAAAAATAAATAATTTGTCATTCTGAGCGTAGCGAAGAATCTATCCGCGAATAGATCCTTCGCTACGCTCAGGATGACAAGATAAACCATATGAACGTTATTATAACAGGCGCCAGCAGCGGCGTAGGATTTGAAGCAGTAATTGAACTGATACTTTCGGGTAAACATAAAGTGATTGCACTGGCACGTACACAGGAAAAACTGGAGCGCTTGCTCGAGATAGCACACGGCTTAAACCCTGATTGCGAACTTTACGCTCTGAAATTTGATATTGTTCATGACGATTATGAAGGTTTGCAAGAATTTATTGCTACCAATTTTGATAACCGGGTTGATGTGCTCATCAATAACGCAGGTGCGCTTATCAATAAACCGTTTACCGAACTGCTGGAAACCGACTTTGTAGAAATGCTGCAAGGCAACTTCATTGGTCATGTACGCATCATCCAGGCATTGTTACCGGTAATTCCTGCCGGTTCGCATATTTTAAATATTGGCAGCATGGGCGGTTTTCAGGGTAGTGCTAAATTTCCAGGACTTGCAGCTTATTCGGCCAGCAAGGCCGCGTTGCATACCCTAACCGAATGCCTGGCCCAGGAATTGGTAGAACAGGATATTAAAGTGAACTGCCTGGCTCTGGGTTCGGCACAAACCGAAATGCTGGAGAAAGCCTTCCCTGGTTATCAATCGCCGGTGCTGGCCTTTGAAATGGGTAAATACGTGGCCGATTTCGCGCTTACCGGGCATAAATTCTTTAACGGCAAAGTACTGCCTGTAGCGGTGACTACACCGTAGGGGGAGAGTAACCTCTCCGTGCGTCATTGCGAGGAACGAAGCAATCTCTATGCTATACAGAGCGAATATTACATGGCGTATACCCGCTCTTGGCCGCGGGAGGGCCAGTTACTTTGTAGCCACAAAGTAACCAAAAGGCTTTCAGCAGAAAGGTTTCTTTGCCGCACAGAGCCTTCGCCCTGCAAACCAGCCAGAACCACGGGCTGCAAAAAGTTGCCCCACTTCGTTCACTCATTACCTACGCTTCAGCAAATATTTGCTATGCCCCTGCTGCCGCACATCCCACCATGTTCTGCCCGCTTTCACCCGAAGCTGGTCTGCTGACAAAAGCAAGAAAGCAACAAAAGATAATCATGTTAATTCCTCAATCAAGAGAATCCCGGTTCAGACAAAAAAATCAACGTCATTAGCGCAATCAACGTAATCAGCGGTCAAGAATCAATGGCCAAACACCTGAATTTCAAAATCTCAAATCTCTTATCTCACATCTCATATCTAATTTTTATCTTTGCCCATGCAAGAAAAAATCCTCATTCTTGACTTTGGCTCGCAATTCACCCAACTTATAGCGCGCCGTGTCAGGGAGCTCAATATTTACTGTGAGATCCACCCGTTTAATCATTATCCCGAAATTGACAGCACTGTAAAAGGAATCATACTTTCCGGCAGCCCGTATTCTGTACGGCAGGAAGATGCCCCAAGGTTTGATTTTGAGCAGTTTCATACCACACGCCCTATTTTAGGTGTTTGTTATGGCGCGCAATACGTAGCTCATTTTCATGGCGGCGAAGTTTTGGCTTCAAGCACCCGTGAGTATGGCCGTGCCAATCTGGACTTTATTAATAAAGAAAATCCGCTGTTTAAAAATATTCCGGAAAGCTCGCAGGTATGGATGTCGCATGGCGATACCATTGATCGCATTGGCGATAACTTCGAGATCATTGCCAGTACCGATACCGTAAAGGTTGCGGCTTACCAGGTAACGGGTACCCAAACTTACGGCATTCAGTTTCACCCCGAAGTAACCCACAGTATTGACGGCAAGCAATTGCTGGAGAACTTTTTGGTTGACATTTGCGGTTGCAAACAGGACTGGACACCCGATTCATTCATTGAAACTACCATTGCTGCCCTGCGTCAAAAACTGGGCGATGATAAAGTAGTGCTTGGTCTTTCAGGCGGTGTTGATTCGTCGGTTGCGGCGGTATTACTGCACCAGGCTATCGGTAAAAACCTGCATTGCATATTTGTTGATAACGGCCTGCTGCGTAAAGACGAGTACGAACAAGTGCTTGACTCGTATAAGCACATGGGCTTAAATATAAAAGGTATTGATGCCAAACAGCGTTTTTATGATGCGCTGGCCGGTTTAACCGATCCTGAAAAGAAACGTAAGGCCATAGGCCGTGTATTCATTGAAGTATTTTTTTGATGCCGCGCACGAGGTTCAGGATGTAAAATGGTTAGGTCAGGGTACCATCTACCCTGATGTTATTGAGTCGGTTTCTGTAAAAGGCCCTTCGGCTACCATCAAATCGCACCATAACGTTGGTGGTTTGCCCGATTTTATGAAACTTAAAGTGGTTGAACCGCTTAATACTTTGTTTAAAGACGAAGTAAGGCGTGTAGGCAAGGCCCTGGATATTGATCCTAATATTTTAGGCAGGCACCCATTCCCGGGTCCGGGTCTGGCTATCAGGATATTGGGCGATGTAACACCAGAAAAAGTAGCTATATTGCAGGAGGCAGATGCAATTTACATCAACAATTTGCGGTCATATGGTGTTTACGATAAAGTGTGGCAGGCCGGTGCAATATTTTTGCCGGTACAATCAGTAGGGGTAATGGGCGATGAGCGTACTTACGAGAACGTAATTTGCCTGCGTGCTGTAGAATCACTTGACGGGATGACAGCCGACTGGTGCCATTTACCTTATGACCTGCTGGCCAAAATCTCTAACGAGATCATTAATAACGTAAAAGGAATTAACCGGGTAGTATATGATATCAGTTCAAAACCACCTGCCACCATTGAGTGGGAATAAATGGTTATTGTTTTTAAGCGCGGTGCTGATACTGGCTGCATGCTCACCAAAGGTGCGGCCCGTATCAACGCCCGCAAAACCAACTGAAAAGCCCGGAAATATAGCTAAAGAAAAACCCGCTGATAAACCAGCGGTTGCAAAACCGGCAGTGATAGCTATGATACTGCCTTTGGGGCTTGACCATGTGCGGCCAGGTACCTACACCAGTGCCGGCTTAACCCGTGCCAACCTGAGTGTAGAGTATTACCAGGGTTTTAAGCTTGCGCTTGATTCATTAGCCGCAGAAGGAGCCAGCTTTAAACTGGAGCTTTACGATTCAAAAGACGATGCCGCCGCGGCACACAGCCTGGCTTATAACCCGCAGGTCAGGACGAGCGATTTAATTGTAGGGCCTGTTTTTCCTGATGGAATAAAGGAGTTTACCTCAACCATGGGTAACCGCGTGCCTATATTGTCTCCGCTTTCGCCAGCTTCGCCGGCCACTATTAAAAATGAAAAGCTGATTACGGCTATCCCTCCGCTGGAGTATCATGCCTGGGGGGCGGCGCAGTATATTAACGATAAAATAAAGCCTAAAAAGATCTTTATGCTCCGCTCGGGCTTTAGCCAGGAAAATGATTACGTGGTTAACTTTAAAAAGGCTACCGACAGCCTGAGCAATAAAAAGGTTAAGGTGGTAAGCGTTATCATTACGCGGGGGCAGTTAAGCGGTTTAATTCCGCAGTTATCAAAAACGGAGGATAACGTATTTGTAATACCGGCTACCGATCAGGCGTTTTTAGGTGTCACCTTACGATCGTTAGATACCCTGAACAAAAATTACCCGGTGGTACTGTTTGGCCACCCCAGCTGGGAAAAATTTAATTTCCTGAAAGCCGATGTTTTGCAGCGTCTGAAAACGCATATTACCTCGGCCGATAAAGTAAATTACAAACAGGAGGCTACTATTACGTTTTTACGTAACTATCGTAAGGCATATCACGTTGAAGCTACCGATTATGCGATAAAAGGATTTGACGAAGGTTTATACTTTGGCAAACAACTTTTGGCAAACGATAAAACCATGGTCCAACTGGATAAGGCAAATTTTACAGGTATCCACAACAGCTTCCGCTTTGTAAAAAAAGGGAATTTGGGCTGGGTAAATACCCACGTAAATATATTAATGTACACTAACTTTGAATTAAAACAGGTAGAATGAAGGCTATAAACCAGCTTAAAACGTTTCAGCGAATTTTGGGAGAGTACCCAGCCGATACGCCTCTAAGTAAGTTTTTACCCGGCTTTTACAGACAAAATAAACAAATGGGCTCAACCGACAGGCGCGTAGCCAACAGGTTGATATATAATTATTTCAGAATAGGCAGGGTACTACCCGATGTACCTGCAGATGAGCGCCTGCTTGTAGCCGAGTTTTTATGTAATACCCAAACCAATTCGTTTTTACAGAATTTTAAACCCGAATGGGCAGCTTGTGTAGGCTTTAGTACCGAAGATAAGCTGAGCCTTGTAAAAACGGCATACCCCACATTTAATTTAAACGATGTATTTCCATGGGTTGCTCAGCTATCGGCAGGTGTAAACCGCGATGCCTTTTTAAAATCGTTCTTTTACCAACCCGATCTGTTTATCAGGGTGCGTAACGGTTACGATCATCTGGTTAAAGGCGAACTGAGCAAGGCCGAAGTTGTGTTTAAAGATGAAGGCAATGGCTGCCTGTCGCTGCCGAACGGTACCCGGCTCGAAACCATATTCCCTAAACAACATTGGTTTGAGGTGCAGGATTTTTCGTCGCAGCAAACCGGCGATTTTTTCAGGCCGCAGCGCTGGGACAGCTGGTGGGACGCCTGCGCGGCATCGGGCGGTAAATCATTGTTGCTGCATGAAGACGAGCCTAATATTAAACTGGTGGTATCAGATATCCGCGAGTCGGTATTGGCTAATCTTGACGAGCGTTTTCAGCTGGCAGGCCTTACTAAATATCAAAAAAAGGCGCTTGATCTTACTACCAACGTTGATCAAACCCTGCATGATTATGCCTTTGACGGTATTATCCTTGATGCTCCCTGCAGCGGTTCGGGTACCTGGGGCCGTACGCCCGAGATGATAGCCCAGTTTGATGAGCACAAGATTGAGTTTTTTCAAAAGCTGCAAAAAAGCATCGCCCAAAATGTGGTGAAATATCTGAAGCCCGGCAAGCCACTCATATACATTACCTGTTCGGCCTTTAAAGGGGAGAACGAAGATGTGGTTGATTTCCTGGTAAAAGAACTCGGCCTGCAACTTGAAGAAAGCAAGATACTCAAAGGATACGAGCGCAAAGCCGATACCATGTTTGTAGCAAGGCTGAGCCCGCCGGTGGCTTCATAGATGTGCGGATATGCAGATGTGAAAATGTGCAGATTTCAGATGTGCAGATGATCTTGTTTGGCTACTTAATTGGTAAAAAGCATTGTCATTTCGAACGAGGAACGAGGAGAAATCTTATACGCCTTGTAAGTTTGCTTTGCGGCGCGCATAAGATTTCTCTTTCGCCCCCTCACTCATAACCCTCCAGGCTCTATCGAAATGACATTTAAATTGAGTTTAGGAATGGAAAAGATGTCATTTCGAACGAGGAACGAGGAGAAATCTTATACGTCTTGTAAATCAGTTTTGCTGCGCGCAAAAGATTTCTCTTTCGCACCCACGCTTATACCCCTCTTGCGCTATCGAAATGACAAGGCTTGTGTAACAAACAGGTATGAATTTTCGTCTCTATATTCAAACTATTTATCTATGGACATTAACCTGATAAACATTAACGACGTTTACATAGCAGAGATCGTATCTGATACGATAGAAATTAACAACGCACAGGATGCACTTAATATACTGGCTAATTGCGCCTATCAGGATGCCAGAAGGATCATTATTGACCAAAAAAATATCACCGATAGTTTCTTCGACCTCAAAACAACCCTGGCCGGTGATATCCTCCAAAAATTCTCTAACTACAACGTTAAACTGGCCATAGTTGGCGATTTTTCAGTCTACAGCAGTAAAAGCCTTCGCGACTTCATTTACGAAAGTAATAAGGCCGGCAGGATCAGTTTTGTAACCACCAAAAACGAGGCTGTGGAAGCCCTGTTAAACGGGATCAGGGTTTAATTAATCAATTCTCAATAGAGAGTAATGTTAAAACTCCCCCTTTTAGGGAGGCGGGGGCTTACAAGTGTGTATTACTCCTGAATAATTTGATGGCGATGGCTAATAGTATTATACCAAAAGCTTTGCGTAATATACTGAGGCCGGTAGGGCCAAGCAGTTTTTCGAGCCGTTTTACATTTTTTAGCACAAAGTAAACCACAATAGTATTCAGCACAATGCCTACCAGTATATTTTGCGTTTGATATTGTGATTTTAACGAAAGCAGGGTGGTCATGGTTCCGGCACCGGCTATCAGCGGGAACGCGATAGGTACTATAGAGGCCGATTGAGGCATCTCCTCCTTAAAAAAGTCAACGCCCAGAATCATCTCCATGGCAATAATAAAGATCACCAGGGAGCCCGCTATGGCGAAGGAAGCTATATCCAAACCAATAATGGCCAGCAACTGATCGCCCACAAACAAAAACACGATCATGAGCACCAAAACCGCTACACTGGCCTTTTCCGATTCGATGTGCCCAACACGCTGCCTCACCTGGATAATCACGGGTATAGCACCCAGGATATCAATGATGGCAAAAAGGATCATCGTAACAGATAGTATTTCTCTGAAAATTAGCTTGTGCATGGCAAAATATTTATGCTTTTAATGTTAATCTGAAACTTAGCAAGAGTGCTATTAAAATATAGAGGGAAGATAAAAAGAAAATGGCATGTACCGAAATTAACCCGGCAAATCCGGCGGTAACCGGCCCTATGGTTTGCCCGATAGAGGCGTACGATTGATTGATGCCCAATATTTTACCTTGTTCATTGTGGTCAATATGATCGGCAATAATGGCGTTGATCATGGGGTTGCGTAAACCGTTGAATAAACCATAGGCACATATCCCCGCAATAAAGGTAATAAACTCGGTAGTGAGCCCGGTTATAAACATAGCGGCCATACATAACACCGAAGACAGCAAAAGTATCTTTGATTTTGACGATAACCATTTGGTCAACAGCGGTACGCTCAGCTGCATAATAATACCACTTACCCCAAAGCCTGCATACAATATACCTATCTGCGTAGGGGTAATCTTTAGCACATCAACACTAAAGGTTTGAAAGCCAATGATCATGGTGAATTGCGCCATAGTAAGCAGGAAACCGGTAAATACGGCTGTACCTATTACTTTGCGCTTTAAGGTGGTTACCAATGCCGACAGTTTGAAATCGGCCTTACCGTCTTTTTTACTCTCTGGCTTTGCGGGGTTGGTTTCACGGAGAAAAAATACTGTACACAGCGTACCGATAAGTGATATCCCCGCCGCAAAAAAGAAAGGTACCTGCGGACCGAATTTGTTGAGCAAACCGCCAATAGCGGGGCCAATTACAAAGCCAAAACCGAATGCCGAACTCAGTATGCCAAACTTTTTGGCCCTGTTTTGCGGTGTTGCTGTATCAGACACCATGGCCTGCGCCACAGATACATTACCACCGGTAATACCATCCAGTATGCGGGCGGCAAACATCATGAAAATATTGCTGGCCCAGGCAAATAACAGGAACGAAAGGCATGTGCCCGCCAGGCTGATGACCAGTAATGGCTTGCGTCCCCATTTATCAGAAAGGGAACCCAGAACCGGGGTGGCAAAAAACTGGGCTATGGAAAAGGAGGCTGTCAGTATACCGAGTGTTTCGCCGGTTATGCCAAAGGTTTTGCCATAGGTGTACAAAACGGGTACAATGATGCCAAAACCCAGCGAGTTAATGATACAAACAAATACTAATATCCACAGGTTTTTGTCGCCCCTCATAAATTGGCAGATAATAAAATAGAAGGTAACAAAAAAGGTTCTGAAAAATCAGAACCTTTTTGAAATGTATTTTGAAATTTAGTTCTTATTCAACAAATTTTGGATTGATAGGATCAACAGCACCTTCAACCTTACCATGCCTAACGTGTGAGCGTTTAATGCTGTAGCCAAAGTAGATAACAAAGCCAATCAGTAACCAAACAATTAAACGGGCCCAGTTTTCCCAGCCTTCACTGGCAATCATACATAAGCAAATGATAGCGCCAAGCGGGCAAACAATCATATAAAGGGGAGTTTGGAACGGACGTACAATGTTCGGGTCTGTTCTGCGCAGGATGAATATACCAATACAAACCAGTACGAAAGCGAATAGTGTACCGATACTAACCATATCACCTACATATTTATCAGGGATAAAGCCTGCAAACAGCGATACAAACACAAAAAACAACCATTGTGATTTGTAAGGTGTGCGGTGTTTAGGGTGTAATTTTGAAAATACTTTAGGGATCAAACCATCGGTGCTCATGGTGTAGAACACACGTGTTTGGCCCATCAGCATCACCAGGATAACTGAAGAGAAACCAGCCAGGATAGATACCGTAACAAATGAAGCTAACCATCCGTAACCCGGCATGGCTGTTTTTATAGCATAACTAACAGATGCCTCTTTACCTTGAATAAGGAAATCTTTGTATGATACCAGGCCTGTAAGTACGTGTGAAAATAAAATGTAAAGCGCAGTACAAAAAACCAAAGAGATCAGGATACCTTTTGGCATATCTCTTTGTGGGTTTTTAGCTTCCTGGGCAGCTGTAGAAACCGCGTCGAAACCGATAAAGGCGAAGAACACTACGCTGGCTCCGCGTAAAACACCCAGCCATCCGTGGTTAAAGGTATCACCGTAATCAACAATACCTGTACTAACTTTAACGGTACCTGCATTGGCAGGGATCATATACGGAGTGTGGAACGCCGGGTTAATGAAGTGCCAGCCTAAGCCAATGATCATTAATACAATGGCCACCTTAACAATTACAATGATGTTGTTAACAATAGCCGATTCTGCAGTACCGCGGATCAATAGCAGTGTTAACAGGAACAGGATGAATATGGCAGGCAAATTTACTATACCTCTTGTACCCAATTCTGCGGCATACATACCTGCGGTGGTGTTCGACACTTCGAAAAACGAGTGTGTCCACTGATAAGGTATATGGAAGTTGAAAAATGTAGTTAAAAACTCATTAAAGTATTGCGACCAGCCAATAGAAACGGTTGCAGCTCCAAGCGCGTACTCCAATACTAAATCCCATCCTATGATCCAGGCAATAAATTCGCCCATGGTGGCATAAGAGTAGGTATAGGCTGAGCCGGCAATAGGTATCATACTGGCAAACTCTGCATAGCATAAACCTGCCAGGGCGCAGCCTGCTGCTGCAATAAGGAACGAAATAGTAACAGCCGGACCTGCATGTTCACCCGCCGCTGCTGCCGTACGCACAAAAATACCGGCACCAATAATGGCTCCAATACCCAATGCAATAAGCGATCCAACGCCTAAGGTTCTTTTCAGCGATTTTTCTGTTTCTGCAGAAGCAGCCATCAGTTGCTGAATAGGTTTCTTAATAAATAACTTCATTTTAAAATAGTAAGATCAGTGTAAAAATTTAAAAAATCACATTCCCCCAAACGTACTTAAATTTATTGAAAACATAAAGTGCCGAATGTAACCAAAGCAGGAGGCAGAAAAACCAATTATAGTTCGGAAAACACACTAAATCTATAGAATATTAGTGTTTTACGTTTGGTTTTGTAAGTGCCTCATTTTTAGTAAGTGAACCCGGTTGTCGTATTTTGGAGACACTGTGTTTTCCTAAAAAGCAGCAAATGTATACAACGTGAGGCATACTTTAAATTGTTTTGCTTATAAAATTTGCTATTTCTTTTTTATACCATCCCGGCCATAAAGATGCCTGTAACCCGCCAAAGTTGTATTTAAGCAATACTGATTTCAGTTACGCACACTCCCCAGTATAGGTGATGCGGCC
>Ga0247742_10002777_pt1 | contig 11328 bp, 13 predicted proteins | sample UWRJL208509C2_FD_180944 | JGI IMG/M metagenome (GOLD analysis project Ga0247742, IMG submission 180944) | Plant litter microbial communities from Arlington Agricultural Research Station in Wisconsin, United States - UWRJ-L208-509C-2 | ecosystem: Environmental > Terrestrial > Plant litter >... | reverse complement strand
CGTTTCAGTCGTGGATGGTAGAATTACATTTGGCCCAGGAATTATGGTTACGGCGAGCGGGTCAAAAATGCTCGAAGAACGAGTAGACGATGTACTTGTAGAGCTAGATCGTGTGCTGGTTGTAGTAGAGGGCGAAGTTCTGCAACGAAGGGTAAGCATAAATTGATCCTGTCATGCTGAACTAAGATTTCCTTACGATGATGATGAAGATGTGGACGTTGTAATGGAGCTCGTCGACGAAGACGTCGAATTGGTAGAAGTTACACTGGAGGTGGAAGAGGTGTTCTCGACAGTTGCACCAGAGCTGGTCGAAGTCAAAGTCGTCGATGAATCCGTAGAAGTTGACGTCGATACGCCCGACGTTGTGCTGACAACTTCCGTGACAAAGCTTGACGAGGAAGGGGGTTCCTGCCGAGCAAGGAGAAGGACATCTCGCCTAGTGTGGTGAACAATGGACTGCGTTTCCGATCCATACGAAAGAATGACAATGAAAGAAAAGAATGCAAGGGCGGTGAGGGCGATAGAGGTATGGACACGACCTGAGGACTGCAAACAAGTAATGGCGTCCATAGTGAGGCGTCGACAGAACCCTCTATGCGCAAGCCAAAAATGAAAGTGAGCGTGAACGGAGATGGTCGAGGTCGGGGTGCAAGATGAGGATTCGGGGATAACTTAAATTACACTCCATATGTACTTAGCAACAAGTAGACATGTGTGACTGAGCCCGGCAGATGCCGGGCAACCAACCAAAACGATCTATCAGCCAAATCATCCCTTGCTTCATGCCTTCATGCCCTCTGCGCGCCGATCGCGTTTGGGCGGATAGAAGGGCGGTGTTCGTCCTAGGATCTGCTGTGCAAAATCAAAGGATACCTTCGTGTCCTCTACCCTGGAAAGCTCAACCGAAATCTGTTCAAGCTCGCCGTCCTCCAGCATCCTCTCAACATCCACCTCATCCGCTTTACCTTGTCCCCTCGCAGACAACTTCTTGATCAACTTTGCTCGACTCTGCACATACACGGCCGATTAATCACTGATATTATGGTACTTCAAATCACGTACCTTTCCTTCGAACGGCCAGAAGCTTGATAGACTTGTGACCGACCAATGATGCGCACCAATATAGTACCAGTGTTTCTGTTGAATCAAGGTGTGGGCTCCGTAAGCATGCAACCATGGTGATCTCAATTATCCGAAGACCGCACCTCGGACACTGGATACGTGAACGTATGGAATATCCCATTATCACCCTTGTGCTTCAAGATGTATCTTTCAATGGCCTCGTTCACTTGCTCTCGTCCCCAGTCAAGTGCATAGCTCTTCTGCCTACCATCAGCAAATATCGGGTCGTACAAGAAGGCCAGCGTATCCCCAGTAGGAAGACGATGGATATGAAGGCCCATCATCGTTTCAGTGGGTTTTGCGAGGCTATTATCAAAGCTCTATCAATCCCAGGCTGACGTCAAGAAATAATGATTGATGGACGAACCTCCGAAGCGCGGTCATCTTATCCACGACAAGAATATATCAACTGAGCTTGGTCTGAAATACCTGGACAGTGTCTCTTACCAGGTCTTGGTCCATGTGCAGAGTGCGTTCAAGAGCATGCCACTCAATCGGACCTTCCTTAAGAGTTGAGCTCCCGGGAGGCTTCGTAAAATGAATTTGAAGCGTCTCCGGTGAGCTCTTCGGACTTGGTCGTGCCGATGTGAGCCTCTGTTGAGTTTGAGGAGAGCTCATGCCTATGGACGGAGAAGTGAACGACCAACCACCACTTCTGGAAGGAGCGGGTGAAGACGGCGGGGGACTCAAACTACCTTGAGGCATAAAGGCCGCATCGGTCAGACGAGGGGTATACCGCACGGTTCTTTGACTCTCAGCTGAGCTGGAGCTTGTGGAAGACGAGCCATTTTCTTCATTGAGATCGTCGCCCAATGCTGTCTCGATGTCGCCTTGAGTGAGGGAGCCTACCAGAGGACTCAAATCGCCCTGGAATGCCCCAGTCAGCTAAAGGAACAACAGACACTCAAGGACATACCCTCTCTCCCAAAAGATCTCTAATAACTTTGCGAGAGTGCTTAAGCTTTCTAAAGGCAGCTGCCCTTGCATCAACCGCATTGTCTACCTCTGGTCGATGTTGTTGAAGCCGGCGCCTAAGTTCATCATTTTGGTGGCTCAACTCATTCGCCCTCGTTCTTTCCTCTTCATATGCCTCTTCGAGCTCCTGGAAGCGGGTCTTCCACACACTCGAATCTTCTTCTGCTTCGAGTCGCGCAACAAGTTGTTCAAGGCGCCTTTGACTATCGGCCAACACGTTGGCCAAATCCAATATCTAGGGGGGTGATGATTAGCCAAACGATAAGCAAAGGCAGTCACATTTTCTGCTATACTGACCTCGTCTCTAATGGGTTCTACTGCTGAAGTACTCGCAGACATTGGGACATTCGCTGGTTGTGAACTAGGTTGATAAAATGCTTCCGCTACGGAGAAGTGATGGCCAGATCGGGACAGCGATCTGGTGAATCCATTGCACGTGGTCCGAGTTACTCTCGAATATTTTGTCTCTTTCATTCCTACTGTCATGTCGGTCGCCTCGAAGCTTCTGGTTGACATCCATACGCATGTCTATCTTCCTCGTTATGCGACTTTGCTGAGGTCGCGTTCTTCGGTGCCCTTCATTCGAACCAATACTACCCCTGAAGGGGTCACTGAGGATCGTCTGCTGATTCTGGACCATGAACCAAATGGTGGCCGTCCAGTAGGGCCTCAATACTGGGATAGAGAGGGTATGGGATTTCAATCATCATTTTTGTGGTACTTACATTTGTCTAGAGAAGCTTAAATTCATGGACAAGCACGCGATCGACGTCTCTGTGGTTAGGTGCTGACTACTCATCCCCTCGCCCAATTGCGTTCTCCAGCTAACAAATATCGTGTCATCAGCACCGCAAACCCATGGCTTGACTTTCTACCCGCGTCCCAAGCTCATACACTCGCTTCCGAATTAAATAATGACCTAGAGCAATACTGCTCCACGTCGCCAAAAGTAACCAACGCCAGCCATGAAATTAAGCGGCTGTATGGCTTTGGTCTGCTCCCTCTGGTCCCGGAAATCACCACGTCAGCACTACTCGGAATAGTGCACCAGATAGCAAACCTGCCACATCTACGAGGGCTAATTATGGGCACTCGTGGGATTGGCAAGGGCCTGGATGACGAAGCCTTGGATCCCGTTTGGGCTGCAATCGAAAAAGCTGGCTTGGTCGTCTTCTTGCATCCCCACTACGGGGTAGATGGAAGTGCCTGGGGTGATAAAGAAAATGGACATGTCCTTCCGCTTGCCCTTGGGTTTCCGTTTGAAACCACGACAGTGAGCCACTTCGCAAATCGTGTGATTTTCTTAGTTCTTATGTCGACTTTTATGTATAGGCAGCATCTCGCTTGATCCTCGCAGGAGTATTCGACAAGTTCCCGTCTCTCCGCCTCCTTCTCGCGCATTCTGGAGGTGCTCTACCAGCACTGTCGTCACGTCTTGCCTCATGCATCGACCACGACCCAGTTGTGGCATCCAGATTGAAGCACGATGCTAGGTACTACCTTGGCAAACTCTACCTAGATGCTGTCGCATATGGTCCCGAAGAGCTAGGTTTTGTGAGCGATGTTATCTCGCGGGCAGACGGATACGCGACAGGCGCCACAGCAAGCAGGGCTCCCAACCGGACTGCTGGCAGTGAAAGGATGCTGTTCGGCACCGACCATCCATTCTTTCCTCCTCTATCATCGACAGAAAAGTGGAAGAGTGTCACAGAGAATCTCGAGGCGATTGACTCTGTGCAAGGATGGAGCGAAGAGGACAAGGCTGGCGTCCGCGGAGGGAATGCAGTATCTCTATTTAATCTAAAGGAATGAAGACAAAGTCTACTATTGCGACTCATGCGTTTGGTTTCTGGATCTTGAGGCTGAAGTCAATATGCTGAACCGATTGATGTACCGCGCTGGTGCTCAATATATCGATATCTGTTCATAGTTCAGTCCAAGTTCACCACATATATTCCTCCAAGCTCACCATTAATAGCTCTTTGCTGGAGATTCGCCTCTGTAATGTTCCCACTTGTCTCGAAGAGGAATTTCCTCTGGCCCTTCCACTTCTCCTTCAACGTCTTTGCAACTCTAACCAGCTCGTCGCCTTCAATGTTGTCTAGCATGACGATATCTGCGCCAGCATCGATTGCCTCATCCGCCTCTGCCTCAGAGCCCACTTCAACATCAAGAAGAAGGGTGAATCCTCCCACTTCGCGAGCTTGCTGGATTGCAGCTGTGATTGAACCTGATGGAACGCGTCAATCATTTGAACGAGGAGCGAGACGTGATGAACATGTACCAGAAGACCATATGTGATTGTCCTTGAGCATAATCATGCTCGAAAGGTCGTGACGATGTGGATCTATACCTCCAACGATCATACCATATTTTTCGACGATTCTGAAGCCTATGGAACGGTTAGAGATTCATCAAGACAGGAGATTCGTGCATACCAGGGGTCGTCTTCCGTGTACCAGCAATCGTCCCTGTGAACCCATAACCTCTAGCGAGGTCCTTGATCCTCTTCGACCTTCATGATTGGTGTCAGTCTTGCCTGCGAAATATGGGTTTATAAGCATACTTTGTCGCAATCCCACTACACCGCGCAAGCAGATTGAGTGCTATACGTTCTCCTAGTAGCAAGAACCGAGCCTTTCCCTTGACCGTCGCAATATGTTTCACAGGCTCGAACGTGTCTCCCTCTTGGACATGCCACTGAACCCTAGATAAGATAACGAGTGTGATGAGCGCCTATAACAGTGATATATTCCTTCACGCACTCGCAACCCAGCTGAAAGAATATTTCGGTGACAAAGGGCGATCCAGCAAGCACTGCAGTTTGCGATCCTTTACCGAGCAAGAAAGCCACCCTTTCAACCTCTCCGACGACGTACCCACCGTAGTCAAATGATGGGGTATCTTCAGCGAGCCATTCTGTGACCTGACGCTTCCAGCTTGGAGGTAGGAGGTGTTCAAAGGAGTTGGTTGCGAGAGGCATAGATTAGAAATAAATTATTGCAGGTGATGTGGTGGTCGTAGGAGCAGACCAAGAGCAAACCGGAGTAAATTTGTCGATGATCGTTGTTCCGTTCCAAACCAATCAGTCATCCGTGACTTGTCTTCCTACCATTGGCACCTGGTCATTCTCAACATATGCCATGTCGCTTATCTCTGGCCTTGTCGCTCGGTCTAGTACTACTTAGTAGTCTACCCAGTGCAGTCCTTTATGGTGCCTTAATTATAAGTTAATATTTGACAAAGCCAGCCGTGTCTGACAGCTTTGTCAAGCACATCACTAGCACATCATTTGCCTTGATCTGTCGCAATGAACCACTAGTATTTGCAGAACCTCTCGTTTGGAGACTCAAGGTTATGTCTCTCAACGCCCTGATCCACAGCGGCCTTCGACGCGTCTTTCCTTCCAGCGACGATGACGCCAACTCGTCGCAGGCGAACACGCCCAAACTCACAGCACGAATATTGGATGTCTTCTTGAGGACATATGATCTAGGCTTTACAGCCTTTGGTGGACCACCTGTTCACTTCCAAATCTTCCATCGTAGATTTGTGGATGGACTTGGAAAGACGCCATGGATCGAGGAGCAAACGGTAAGCTCAAGGCTTCACATCTCGACCACACAATCAATTGAGACTTCCCTGTTCTAGTACCAAGAACTATTTGCCATATCGCAAGCGCTTCCTGGACCAGCCTCAACGAAAATGCTGTTCAATATAGCCCAAATCCATGCTGGGCTCGTGCCAGCCCTCTTTGTCTTCCTCCTCTGGTCTCTCCCAGGAGCGATTGCAATGTACGGCCTCTCGTTGGGTGTAGCACGAATGAGTGAAACCCTCCCAAGCCCAGTATATGCGCTCCTTTCCGGACTCAACGCCGCAACAGTCGGAATCATCGCACTCGCAGCTGTACAGCTTGCACGGAAAGCCATTACCGACCCATTGACTAGACTGCTAGTTCTCTTTGGAGGATGCGCCGGACTGTGCTACAATGCTTTGTGGTACTTTCCCGTGCTTCTCGTCGTTGCTGGAACACTAACGGTCACCTGGGATTTGGTTGGAAGATCGTGGGTTGGAAGGTGGAGGAATCGGAACCAGCGGACGAGGCGAGCGTCATCGCCACTCGAACCGGAGGCTGGGCCACAGGAGATTGATATACCAGTCAAATCTGACGTCCAAAGTCTCGAGAGTCTCGGCCCTCATCGAAGGCAGACGACTTCCAACGCTATTGTCAATACCTCTGCACATTCAGAGAGAAATATGGAGGAAGAAAACCAAAGCCCAGCGCCTCAAACATCTATGATCGACATCGCAGCCCACAGAATCCCTGTCAAAGTGGGGATATCTGTGATCATCGCATTCTTCTCGACATTCACAATCTTCATGGTCATTCGAGGTGTCCTTCATCATTCACCTCTCCTCCTCGCGCTCTTCAACAACATGTTCCTCGCGGGCACTGTCATCTTTGGCGGTGGTCCTGTCGTTATTCCTCTGCTGCGCGACTACGTTGTAGATCCAGGCTGGGTTTCACCTCGAGACTTCCTCCTAGGATTAGCAATCATCCAGGCGATGCCAGGGCCCAACTTTAACTTTGCAATCTATCTCGGCGCCATGGTCGTGTCTGGACCTGCATCATCTAGATCTGTCCCGACCATTGTTGGCGCGCTACTCGCTTTCCTGGGTATCTTTACTCCAGGCCTCTGGCTCTCAATCGGCTTCCAGAGCGTTTGGCAGTCCTTGAGAAAGCGAAGAGAGGTGGCCAGTGTTTTACGTGGGGTCAATGCCGCCGCTGTAGGTTTTGTTTTTACAGCCGTGTATCGTCTTTGGGAAATTGGATATCTCACCGCGGAGCAGACGAAAGGTAGCAGCTTAGGAAAAGAACCATGGTGGCTGGTGGTTGCCGCTTCGACATTTACGGCAGTCGAGTGGTTCTCAGTACCTCCCCCTTTGGCAATCATCTTGGGAGGAACTGCCGGAGTAGGATGGTGGGGTGCTGTTGAGCGCCGCGGCTAGAAGTGAATTTCGCAAATATTAGTTTTATTGAAGGTATATGCTCATCTCTGTCCTGTTCTCGTATACTATTAGCACAACATTGAGAAGGTCCTGTCATGCTGTCATCTACGAGACATTACTAGTAAGAGAGATAGTGTCTGAAAAAGTCCTGAATAATATGTAAGAAGCTGTCCGTAGAACCATTAATCTAAGTAGCTTAAGGTTACGAGCCAAATGAGCGGACGTCCTACTGAGAAGACAGCGTGTAACTTCTAACTTCTCTAAGCGAGCGCAATGCCCATCAAAGATAAGAGAGCAAGAACCCCTGTGTTGACGGAGGCGCTATTGAAGGCAGCGCTGCTTGGGACGGCGAGGGTGTCGGTCGGCGAGTTGGTGTCAGTCGTCGTGGGGGTGGTGGTAACGCCTCCAGGGGCGGTGGTGGCGGTTCTGTTAAGGGTCACGGCATTTTCAATGAAGAGTGGGAAATCAGAAAGAAAAAAGAACTTACGTCCTGGTGCTGGCGCCAGTGGAAGTTGACTGGGTGATGCTGAATTCCTGAGACTGGGCGAGAATGCTATTGAGATTCTGGTTGTCCTGGACGAGGTTGAGGCGGAACGAAGAGCCAGTGGGCCATCCTCCAGCAGGGGGATTCAGGGCGACTCTTCCAAGGGTTCCATCCACTAGGGCGGCAAGGTTCTGCGTCTGGAACCCGCTGACTTTCTGGGGGGTGACAGGTGTCCATGTCAGCAAAGACAAGAGACGCTTTTTCCCTTAGCAAATACCTGGTTGGTGAGCAACACAGTGAAGTTCTGTCGGTCAGTCTCAACGCGCTGCCAAGTGAGGCTAGAAAAGGATTCAGTTTAGCTCGCTGGCTGAGAGCATAACTACGCACGTCTGGGGACCCTGGTTGGTCCATCCTTGAGAGCCACCAGGGGAGAGGACCTGGTAGGCAAAGGCAGAGGAGACGATGGCGAGGAGAACGGCGGCGACACGCATGGCTACGGGGGAGGTTGGTAAACGAAAGGATGGTAGAGAAGAAAGGAGTGTGGGCTTTTTATTCGATCGAGGCGGTAACAGGTCAAGTTAGCTTATCCGTCCCTTCATTTTCGGCCTACATTTTCCCCTTCACACGCACGTGATGCGTGCCCCTGAAAGTCATAGTTGAACGCGCCCATCCTCTGAGTCTCTCCTTCGCTCATCCGTCCAATCCAATGCTGTTTATTCTCTAGACTCGAGCTCTGGGCGCCATCCGTTGACGATTGAGCATGGTGAATGTCCCCTTGTTTCGTCGTTGGGGTGCCCATGCAGATGTCAACCGCTCGAGATGCATGTTTCGGGGCCGCTTGGCCTATGGGCGGCATGCAATGCGGCCTGCATACGTACACCGCCTTGTTCCTGGCAACTGCGTTGACAAGCATGTCCGTCCACGACTCAAAAATAGCAACTGTAAGCTGAGAGTGAATTGCGTATCTAAGTCCTCAAAGCTTCGCTGATTGAACTATGTTTGGATAGAACTGCCAATCCTCTGGAAGTTTCGAAGCGCAGAACTGGCACCATATTTAGAGCCAGGACACCTTTAAACAGTCATTCTTCTCCCTCTAATCACTGCTACCGATGAAGATCAACGGTATCTAAAGTCTGTCCGCTTTTCAGAAACCTCCCATCTGTGGGAACCGCAATGCGACGGCGCTACACAGTATTTATACTGTAAACTGGAGCTACATCGAGAGGCGTCTGGTCAGCGTCTGGTGGGCATCTAGAAAGACATTTGACGCCAGGTCTACGCGTGCCGGTGCATTCCAACGCATTGTGTGCCATGTGGCACGACTTTTGACCCCCAAAGAAGAAGATGTTCCTGGGTCATCGTCTGAGGGATGGGCGAAGAATCTCTCAGTCTGTGCTGCGATTTACAACTACTTACGCCATATAGTATTTCGCCGAATTGGGTGAAACCCGACTGTCGATTGATGATTTGTCTACTAAAGCTACCGCGATGACGACGAAGCAGGGCGCTTAAAAGTACGCTGTCCCATTGGGTCAGTGGATGTATAGTACTCTTACCATGATCCAAGCACTGAAGATCAGAAATAACCATCATTCAAGCTCAAGATCGCTCGCGGCTAAGGTCTCAGCACCCCCATTATTCTGAGTACTCGAGTATATGGCTGGTCTTGGACTGGTGAAATTTTGATTGAAAGGTCGACTAAGTCGGATTTATCCCTGTTCAGATGACCTATATGTACTACATTTACCATAGGTTGTATCTTACCCAGGACAGTAGTCCAAAATGGCGATCTCACCGCTTCCGTCGACTCTTCCTCCAGCACTTCCGTATCGTCAACCTTCTTTTCTGCCTTCTCTGTCGTGTACTTCTTTTCCTTGATTTCCCCGAGGTCAGGGCGATCTAGTATGAAGAGCTACGTTGCAATTGTGAGCCCAGATTACACAGGCTTGTACTTGCCCTTGGACGTAAATAATTTGGCGTTAACTTCCGTACTTCTGGTCCGATATGTTTCGTCCCCCAACTGGTGTCCGTCCATCTACCGACTCCCCTTCATATCATGCTCAACAACGAAATTGCTGCCCGGCTGGACGTTCGGCGGAGCGCGAAAGGAGTCATGGTATTTGAAATTGTGTTGGATGTAGTCAAGTAGCTGCTCTATATAAGCATTGGCGAGAATCGTTTGGGTTGGGCTATGTTTAGATGCACTGGCAAACCTTAATGCAGAGCTTTCGCACAGACAGCAGTGCTCCTAAACATAGTTTGTATTGGGTTATTCACTATAGCTAGGAAGGCCTCTGCTTCTTATTACAATTTACTTCTACCTATGAAGACCAGTGGTATACAATCACCTCACTGCCCATCATCAAAAGCTGACACTTACGCCTGATATTCGGAATTCAAGTCTGCAACTTCATCGAGAAGCATGTAGTCGGCATCTAGAAAGACCCTTAGACCTGGCTCTCTGTGTTCTGGCTAATTATAGGAGGTCATGTGGACATGGCTTCTCAGAAATCGAGATGTCGCATGGATCTCTTCTGAGTGATGGCTGGGGAATCCCTCTCATCTTCGCCACAGTCTGGTACCCACCTTCCAGGCCCTTAGTAGCTATATATTTGGTGCTGGAATATGTATCTACAACGTACTTTATCTGGTATTTTACCACAGTGGACCATGATGCCGTAAACGCCGGGGCCGAAAATTACGTCGTCCTATTCACTCAGTATATGTATAAAATCCCTATAGAAAGGTCACCATACGTAGGGGTGTGAGGCGCGGAAGAAAAGGCTGAATCGGGTCAAAAGGATAAAATTTATCACTCGACTGTACCAGGCCGACAATCCAGGGTGTTGACTACATTCGAGGTCACTTGTGGACTATTAGACAAATAGTATGGAACGGCTGTCTGCTCTGGCTTCACCCTACTTCTATAATTATGCCAATACCAAGGGCTAAGCTACATGGTTATGTCTTCCATACCTCCAATCAGATCGCTGCAGTTTACAATGGAGAAGATAGCCCAAACGATGCTAGGGACCTATTATTGTCAGTGGTGTGTAGGCTTCGACACACCGTGTGGATCGGAAATCTTGTTTTGCTCGTCTTGGGCGCCTAAAGCGTGCAGTAATTTTCACAGGGTGTGGAAATTCGTACAACGCACTTATCCCGATGCACAGAGATCTATAAAGCTCCGATAAAGCTCGTATGGCGGTTTATATTTAGAGGTTATGGGCGCTTCTGTTGGCATCGAACGCAAGTGACGATATGTAAAACACATCCGATTAGGTATTGGCAATCTAACGGCGTTTCCGTTTCATGTATCAAAATCAGTGGCAAACACATTAACTAATTTCAAACCTGTTTTCAGAGCAGATCCTTGACATCAAGATGTAAAGAGAGACTCGAAACAAAAGGCCTAGCCTTGGTCAGAATTATTTTCTTCCAGAAGATACAGCCTTGATGACAAAGAACACTCAAGCGGATATGTTTTCTGGAGGTCTTGTCAATCCCAGTTCGGAGGAATTCCCCAATGGAGATAAGTGGATATGAGCTTGTGCGCGCACAGCCTCCAGAACCTGCGCACGACTCGGAGAGCGACCGTGCTTTAGTAATAAGCTAGGATTATGATATCAATTGACAGCGAGTCACCTTGAACTGCAGCGAGCTGCGCAGTCTTCACCCCTTGCCACGACGACGGCTGACGACGGCCATGCTCACCAGTGTTCATCCCACCATCGGAA
>Ga0247742_10002775_pt1 | contig 11333 bp, 11 predicted proteins | sample UWRJL208509C2_FD_180944 | JGI IMG/M metagenome (GOLD analysis project Ga0247742, IMG submission 180944) | Plant litter microbial communities from Arlington Agricultural Research Station in Wisconsin, United States - UWRJ-L208-509C-2 | ecosystem: Environmental > Terrestrial > Plant litter >... | reverse complement strand
TCGACGGTCCGCCCGTCGGCGAGGGTCGCGAGCACGCCGTTCTCGGTGCGCGTGACGGAGTTGGCACGGGATTTCGAGAGCACGGTCATCCCGTTGCGCTTGAAGACGTCCTCGATGACGCGGGCCGCGTCGGCGTCTTCACCCGGCAGCACCTGGTCGCGCGACGAGATCAGGGTCACCTGTGAGCCGAGCGCGTTGTAGGCCGAGGCGAACTCGGCGCCCGTGACGCCGGAGCCGACCACGATCAGGTGCTCGGGCACCTCCTCGAGCGAGTAGAGCTGCGTCCAGGTGAAGATGCGCTCCCCGTCGGGTACCGCCGTCGGCAGGATGCGCGGGCTGGCGCCCACCGAGACCACGACGGTGTCGGCATCCACTTCGTCGAAATCGGTGCCGGCCTTCCCTTTTCCGGTGGAGACCACGAGCCGCTGCGGCCCGTCGAGCCGCCCCTCACCGTGGATGATGCGCACACCCGACTTGATCAGCTGCGACTTCATGTCGTCAGACTGCTGGCGCGCCAGCCGCAGCAGGCGCGCGTTGACGGCGGCCAGGTTCACGGTGACGTCGGGGCGAACCGCGCGGCCCGAGTCGGTGCGGGTGAAGAACTGCACGCCGAGGTCGGCGGCCTCGCCGATGCCGGTGGTCGCCTCCGCGGTGGCGATGAGGGTCTTGGATGGCACGACATCGGTCAGCACGGCGGAGCCTCCAACGCCCTCGCGCTCGACGAGCGTCACCTCGGCGCCGAGCTGCGCGCCAGCGAGTGCCGCCTCGTACCCGCCTGGCCCTCCCCCGAGAATGGCGATGCGTTGCGTGCGCTCGAATTCGTAGGCCATGCCTCAATTCTCCACTACAGCCGTGCGCAGCACCTCCCGTCGCCGCGTCCTAGAGTGTTGGGATGTCCAACCCCCTCGATGACCCCGCCGCCGATCCCTTCGAGATCGCCGCCACCGCCGCCGCCGAAATCGCCGAGCTGACGGGCGTTCCGCGGCATGACATCGCCCTCACCCTGGGCAGCGGGTGGGCGAAGGCCGCGGACCTGATCGGCGAGACGACCGCGACGATCGTGGCTCAGGATGTCACGGGCTTCGGCAAACCGGCGCTCGAGGGCCACGTCGGCACCCTGCGCTCGGTGCTGCTGCCGAGTGGCAAGCGCGCGCTCGTGATCGGCGCGCGCACCCATTACTACGAGGGCCACGGCGTTCGGCGAGTGGTCCACTCGGTGCGCACCGCCGCCGCGACGGGCGCCACCACGATGATCCTGACCAACGGGGCCGGCGGCATCAAGGAGACCTGGCGGCCCGGCACACCGGTGCTGATCAGCGACCACATCAACCTGACGGCCGACTCCCCGCTCGAGGGCGCGACGTTCATCGACCTCACCGACCTGTACTCCCCCCGGTTGCGTGACATCGCGCGCAGCGTCGACGGATCCCTCGACGAGGGCGTGTACTGCCAGTTCCGCGGCCCGCACTACGAGACCCCGGCGGAGGTGCAGATGGCGAAGATCATCGGCGGTCACATCGTCGGGATGTCGACGGCCCTCGAGGCCATCGCCGCCCGGCAGTCGGGCATGGAGATACTCGGGATGAGCCTCATCACGAACCTCGCGGCGGGCATCCAGAAGTCCCCGCTCAGCCACGAGGAGGTCATCCAGGCCGGTCGCAATGCCGAGGGCACCATCAGCGCCCTGCTCGCGAAGATAGTGGGCCAGCTGTGAACCCCGAACTCGTCGACCCCGACGCCCTGCTGCAGGCGGCCGTCGCGTGGCGCGACCAGGATCCGGATGCCCAGACTCGCGCCGAACTCGACGGGCTGATCGACGCTGCCCGTCAGGGCGATGCGAGCGAGCTGGCGGCGCGATTCGCAACGCGACTGGCGTTCGGAACGGCTGGCCTGCGCGGCGAACTCGGCGCGGGACCGAACCGGATGAACCGGGTGCTCGTCACCCAGGCGGCGGCGGGGCTCGCGGCCTACCTGCTCTCGCACGGCGGTGCCCCGAGCATCGTGATCGGCTACGACGGGCGCCGTAACTCCGAGGTGTTCGCGCGCGACACCGCGACCATCATGGCGGGCGCCGGTGTCGCCACCACGCTGCTGCCGCGAGCGCTGCCCACCCCCGTGCTCGCCTTCGCGGTGCGCCACCTGCGCGCGAGCGCCGGCGTGATGGTCACGGCCAGCCACAATCCGGCCAACGACAACGGGTACAAGGTCTACCTCGGCGACGAGAACCACGGGTCGCAGATCGTGCCCCCCGACGACATCATCATCGCGGCGGCGATAACGCAGGTCGCAGCGACCCCGATCACCGAGCTGCCGCGATCCACCGACTTCATCGTTGCCGACGACACCATTCTGCACGAGTACGTCGCGGCAACCGCGGCCCTGGGGGCGCCGGCCGTACCCGTGAGTTTCGTGTACTCCGCCATGCACGGGGTGGGCTGGGAGACGGCGCGCGCGGTGTTCGCGGCCGCGGGATTCGGTGAGCCCGCCGTGGTCACCGAGCAGATCGAGCCCGACGCCACCTTCCCCACCGTCGCCTTCCCCAACCCCGAGGAGCCGGGCGCGATGGACCTCAGCCTGGCGCGCGCCGCCGAGGTCGGGGCCGACCTCGCGATCGTCAACGACCCGGATGCCGATCGCCTCGCGGTCGCGATTCCCGGCCGCGACGGCGCGTGGCGACGCCTCAGCGGCAACGAGGTCGGCGCCCTGCTCGGCTGGCGGGCCGCCGAGCGCGAGAGCGCCAACGCGGATGCGGTGCTTGCGGCGTCCATCGTCTCCTCCCCCGCCCTGAAGGCGGTCGCCGACGACTACCGGCTGCAGTACGTCGACACCCTCACCGGATTCAAGTGGATCTCGCGCGTGCCGCACCTCGCCTTCGGATACGAGGAGGCGCTCGGCTACTTGGTCGACCCCGAGGTGCTGAAGGACAAGGACGGCATTTCGGCCGCCGTCGACTTCCTCGCGCTCGTGAGCGAGCTGAAGGCGGCGGGCCGGACGGTGGATGACCGCTTCGACGAGTTCGCCGAGCGCTTCGGGGCCTTCGCCTCCGCACAGGTGTCGCTGCGGTTCGACGATCTCACCCAGATCACCGGCACGATGGCCCGCCTGCGCGGCGACCTACCGTCCGCGATCGGTAGCATCGCGGTCGCGAGCATCGATGACTTCGCCGACGGTTTCGAGGGCTTCCCGGCCGGCGACATCCTGCGGCTGCACCTCGCCGACGGCTCGCGGGTGATCGTGCGGCCAAGCGGCACCGAGCCCAAGCTCAAGGTGTACATCGACGCGTCGAGCGTCGCGGGCACCGCAGCCGAGCGGCGGGCGGCGGCCGAGGCGACCGTCGTCGAGCTCGAAGCCGGGATGCGGTCGCTGCTGCAGTAGGCGGCCGGTTAGCCCAGCGCGGCCTCGAGCTTCGCGGAGAGTTCCGTGGTGTCGAAGAAGTTCTCGATGATGATCACGTCGGCGAACGTCTTGCCGATCGCGTCGACGAACTCGGCAGAGGTCAGGATCACCTGCGCGTCGGCGGCGACCTCGCGCACCGAACCGATGTCGGCGGCCACGACGGTCGCGTCGAGTCCGAGCTTGCGGAGCACCCGTTCGGCGTTGACCTTCAGGATGCCCGAACTCCCGATCCCCGCGCCGCAGATGGTGACGATCTTCATGGCAGGTCCGCCTTCATGATGCGCTGCACCTCGTCGGCGGAGGTGGCGTCGGCGAGCTCGGAGATCGCGTTCGAGTCGTTGAAAACGTTCGCGATCGCGGCGATCGCGGCGAGGTGCTCCCCGGGGCTCGCCATCGCGAGCGCCAGCACCACGCGCACCGGGTCGTTGTACGGGTGGCCGAACAGCACGGGCTCGGCGAGCGTCACGACGGAGAGGCCGTCGGCGATGACCTCGGGGCCCGGCCTGGCGTGCGCGAGGGCGAGACCCGGAGCGATCACGACGTAGGGGCCGTGCTCCTCGATCATGCGGATCATCTCGCCCGAGTATCCCGGCCGCGCCGTCCCCGAACTCACCAGGGCGTCACCCGCGAGCGTGACGGCGGCGCGCCAATCAGCCGCCGTCGCCCCGATCACGATGGCGCTCTGCGGGAGCGGGGGCAGCGACATCCGTCAGGCCGCTTCGAATCCGGCGGTGATGATGTCGGCGAGCTCCTCGCGCTCCTCGACGGGGAGGAAGCTGGCGGCTGCGGCGTTCAACTGGAAGACCTCGAGGTCGGTGAGGTCGTAGCCGAACGTCTCCGCGAGCAGCGACAACTCGCGGCTCAGGGAGGTGGCGCTCATCAGGCGGTTGTCGGTGTTGACCGTCACGCGGAAGCCGAGCTGGTAGAGCAGGTCGAAGGGGTGATCGATCATCTCGTCGCCCCACTGCTCGATGGCGCCGGTCTGCAGGTTCGAGCTCGGCGAGAGTTCCAGCGCGATCTCGCGATCCTTCACCCACTGGGCCACCGGGCCGAGGGTCACGTACGTGCCCTCCTCGTCCTCCCGCGCCGTCGTGATGTCCTCGACGATCCGCACACCGTGGCCGAGGCGCAGCGCGCGACCGTCGAACAGGGCGCCGCGGATCGAGTCGATGCCGTCGGCCTCGCCGGCGTGCACCGTGGTCGGCAGGAACTGGTGGGCCAGGTAGTCGAACGCCTCGCGCAGGTTGCCGGCCGGGAACCCGGCTTCGGCGCCCGCGATGTCGAATCCGACGACCCCGTTGTTGCGGTGACGCACCGCGAGCTCCGCGATCTCGAGCCCCCGATCGGCGTGGCGCATCGCGCTGACCAGTTGTCCGACCCGGATGCTGCCACCCGTGGCCGCGACATCCTGTACTCCGGCTTCGAGGCCCTCCTGCACGGCGTCGACGACCTCGTCGAGGCTCATCCCACGGGTCAGGTGCTGCTCGGGGGCCCAGCGGATCTCGCCGTACACGACGCCGTCGGCTCCGAGGTCCTGCACGAATTCACGCGCGACGCGGGTGAGGCCCTCGGGGGTCTGCATAACCGCGGTGGTGAGGTCGAAGGTCTTCAGGTACTCGACGAGCGAACCGGAATCGGACTGCTCGCTGAACCAGGCGCCCAGCGCTGCGGCGTCGCCGGCGGGCACCTCGAGGCCGATGTTGCCGGCCAGGTCGAGGATCGTCTGCGGCCTCAGCCCCCCGTCGAGATGATCGTGCAGGGAGACCTTCGGCAGGGCGGTGATGCTGGCCCCGCCTCCGGGCATGAGGTACTCGGTGGAAGCGGAGTTCATGGTGTCCAATCTACTCGGTGGCAAGCCGCGCGGAGATGTTCCCGGCTGCCGTCACGGCCGCATCGAGCACGGCGTCGGCGTCGACCTCGCTGAAGGTCGTCGCCACGTACGGCACCGTCAGGGCCGCAACGGTGCGGCCGGCAGCGCGTACCGGCACGACCACGTCGATGATCCCGGGCTGCCGCGCGTCGGGGCGCACGAGCGGCTCCCCGTCGTCAGATCCCAGCACCGCGCCGGTGGCCGTGGTCTCGAGCGGGAACACCGCTCCCACCCGCACGCGGTACCCGAAATCGGCGGGCGACTCGACCTGCGCGATCACCCGTACGCCGCCCTCGTCGAGCACGCTGAGGTTGCAGGACTGTCGCACCCGGTCGGCGAGCTCGCGCATCACGGGCGTCGCGACCGTGATCAGTCCGCGGAGCGGCGGGTGCAGGTGCGCGAGGTCGAACAGCCGGGTCGAGAGCACGTAGAGCCCCGATTGCCGATCCCGGGCGATGAAGCCGCGCCGATCGAGGGTGGCGAGCACCCGGAAGATCTGGCCGACCGTCTTGCCGGTGCGGTCGGCGATCTCGCTCTGGCTGAGCCCGCCGTTGGCACCCGCGAGAAGTTCGAGGATGTCGAGACCCTTCTCCAACGCCGGTGCGGCGTACTCGGGGTCGGCCATCAGCGGCCCCTGCCGGTCACCGGTCGGCGCCCATCGCCGCGAGCATGCGCCGCGCGATCGTGCGGTCGATGTCATCCGGCACCGGCTGGGCGCCCGCCGGCAGCCCCGAGGTGGTGGCAACCCGCTCGAGGGAGAGCGATTGCAGCAGGAAGCCGAGGTCCATCGACTCGAGGGAATTGCCCTTGGGTTCGCGACCCGCGAGGTTCATCATCCGCCCCTCCGCGAGCAGCACGACGTGGCGTCCGCCCGGCAGCTCGATGCGCTCGATCGCATCATCCAGCCGCACGGTGGAGACGGCGGCCGCGTGCAGCGCCTCGACGTCGATCTCCCAGGGGAAGTGGCCGCAGTTGGCGAGCACCGCGCCGTCGGCGACGGCATCGAAGAATCCGGCGGTCAGGATGCCCGGCTGCCCGGTCGCGGTGATGAAGACCTCACCCCATTCCGCGAGTGCGGCAAGCGGTGCGACCCGGAAGCCGTCCATCGCCGCCTCGAATGCCTTGAGCTCGTCGATCTCGACCACCGCGACCTTGCCGCCGAGCGCGCGGAGGTAGTGGGCGACCCCGCGACCGCACCAGCCGTACCCCGCCACCACGAAGCGACGGCCCGGGACCATGAGGTTGGTGATGCGCATGAAGCTCTCCACCACGGATTGCCCGACGGCGTGCTTGTTCTCCCCGATCGCCTTGAGCAGGCTGTCGTTGATCACGATCATCGGGAACGGAACGGCGCCCGCCAACTCGGCGCGCAGCCGGTTGCCGCCGGAGGTCGTCTCCTCCGTCCCGCCGACGATGCCGGCGGTGGCGTTCTGCGCGACGACGAGAGCGGCGAGGTCTGCGCCGTTGTCGAGCAGGATGTCTGGGCCGGCGGCCACCACGGCGGCCACGTTGTCGTGGTGACGGTCGAGCGAGTCATCCCGGGCGCCGAACAGCGTCATCCCCTGGTCGCGCAGGAACGCGACCACGTCGTCCTGGGTCGACCCGTGGTTGCCGGTGGCGACGATCTCGGCTCCCCCGGCCGCAAGGGTCTCGAGCAGTACCGCCGTCTTCGGCTCCAGGTGCAACGACATTCCGATGCGGTGGCCCGCGAACCGCAGCGAGCGTGCGAACTCGGCCCGGGTGGCGGCGAGCAGGGGCATCCGGGATCTGATCCAGGCGACGCGAGCGGCACCGCGGGAGCTGAGAGTTTCGGTCATGCCGGCACTCTACACATATGAACATGACTTTCATATGTGTTCGAGCGGATAGGATTCGGGGGTGCCCACCAAGATCATTCTCGACTGCGACCCCGGCCACGACGATGCCATCGCAATGCTGCTGGCGTGGGGCAACCCCGACATCGAGCTGGTGGGGGTGACGACCGTGATGGGCAACCAGACCATCGACAAGGTCACTCGCAACGCGCTGGCCGTGGCGAGGGTAGCCGGCATCACGGGCGTCCCGTTCGCGCGCGGGGCCCACCGTCCGCTGGTGCGCCAGGTCGAAGTCGCGGAGTCGATCCACGGCGAGTCCGGGCTCGACGGGCCGGTGCTGCCCGAGCCGACGATCGAGCTCGACCCGCGGCACGCCGTCGACTTCATCATCGACACGATCATGAGCAGCGCCCCGGGCGAGATCACGCTGGTGCCGACGGGTGCCCTCACCAACATCGCCCTGGCGGTGCGGAAAGAGCCGCGCATCGCCTCCCGCGTGAAGCAGGTGGTGCTGATGGGCGGCGGCGTCAACGTCGGCAACTGGAGCGCGACGAGCGAGTTCAACATCGTGATCGACCCGGAGGCGGCGCACATCGTCTTCAACGAGCCGTGGCCGCTCACGATGGTGGGCCTCGATCTCACCCATGAGGCGCTGGCGACTCCAGCCGTTGCGGCCGCGATCGCTGCGGTGGACACGGGGCCGGCGCGCTTCGTGGGCGAGCTGCTGGAGTTCTTCGGCCACACCTACCGCGACCAGCAGGGCTTCGAGCATCCCCCGGTGCACGACCCCTGCGCGGTCGCCTTCGTCATCGACCCGACCGTCATGGACGTGGTGCGCGTGCCGCTCGACGTCGAGCTGGCCGGCACCCTGACGCTCGGGATGACCGTGGCCGACTTCCGCGCCCCGGCGCCCGACGACTGCACCACCCAGGTGGCACGCAACCTCGATCACCCCAAGTTCTGGGCGCTCATCGTGGATGCCCTCGAGCGAATCGGCGACCCGGAGGTCTGATCGGCCCCGCGGGGTTAGTCGACGCGGCCAGCGATCAGGGGGCCGCCGGTCTCGATCGGGTCGCCGGGCTCGCCGATTCGGTACGCACCTTCGACCGCCTCGAGCGCGCGCTCGAACCGCGCCGCATCGCTCGTGTGCATCGTGAACAGCGGGCTTCCCGCTGTCACGGTGTCGCCGGGCTTCGCGTGCAGGTCGATTCCGGCGGCGTGGTCGACCGGGTCTTCCTTGCGGGCGCGGCCGGCTCCGAGGCGCCAGGCCGCGATGCCGAAGGGCAGCGCCTCCTGCGCGACGAGAACACCATCGCGTTCAGCCGTGACGACGTGCGACTCGGGCGGGGCGGGCAACGCTGCTTCCGGGTCGCCACCTTGCGCCGTGATCATCGCGCGCCAGGTGTCCATCGCCTGGCCGTTGGCCAGGGCTGCCGCGACATCCGCATCCGGCTGGCCGGCGAGGGCCAGCATCTCGCGCGCCAACGCGATGGTCAGCTCCACGACATCCGCCGGTCCGCCGCCCGCGAGCACCTCGACCGATTCGCGCACCTCGTTGGCGTTGCCGATGGCCAGCCCGAGCGGCACGTTCATGTTGGTGAGCAGCGCCACGGTGTTGACGCCGGCGTCGTTGCCGATGCGCACCATGGTCTCCGCGAGCTCGCGGCTGCGCGCCGGGTCCTGCATGAAGGCGCCGGAACCGAACTTCACGTCGAGCACGAGCGAGGCCGTGCCCTCGGCGATCTTCTTGCTCATGATCGATGAGGCGATCAGGGGGATCGCCTCGACGGTTCCGGTGATGTCGCGCAGCGCGTAGAGCTTGCCGTCGGCGGGCGCGAGCCCCGCGCCCGCGGCGCAGATCACCGCTCCGACATCCCGAAGCTGGGCGAGGAATTCGTCGTTGCTGAGACGGGCCCGCCAGCCCGGGATGCTCTCCAGCTTGTCCAGCGTGCCGCCGGTGTGACCCAGCCCCCGCCCGGAGAGCTGCGTCACCGCGACGCCGAACGATGCCACGAGCGGCGCGAGCGGCAACGTGATCTTGTCGCCGACGCCCCCGGTGGAGTGCTTGTCGGTCGTGGGCTTGCCCAGACCGTCGAACGACAGCGTCTCGCCGCTCGCGATCATCGCGAGGGTGAGATCGCGGATCTCGGATCGCTCCATGCCGTTGAGGAAGATGGCCATCGCCATCGCCGACATCTGCTCGTCGGCGACGTAGCCACGGGTGTATGCGTCGATGAGCCAGTCGATCTGGGCGGTGCTCAGCGCGCCCTTGTCGCGCTTGGTGCGAATGAGGTCGACGACGTCGAACGACTCGACCATCAGGTCGTTTCCCGGTACGCCTCGAGCGTCCGCGGGCCGAAAGCGTCGGGGATGACCTCGTCGATGGTGCGGATTCCGGAGACCGTTTCCAGCAGCATCCCCTCGGCGGAGTGCTCGAACAGCAGCTGGCGGCACCGACCGCACGGCATCAGCGCGTTGCCGTGACCGTCGACGCACGTGAAGGCGACGAGCTTGCCGCCGCCGGTCATGTGCAGCGTGGAGACCAGCGAGCATTCGGCGCAGAGGGTGAGCCCGTAGGAGGCGTTCTCGACGTTCGCGCCCGAGATGACACGGCCATCATCGACGATCGCGGCCACCCCGACCGGGAAGTTCGAGTACGGGACGTAGGCGTGGCTGAGCGCATCCTTGGCGACGTCGCGGAGCGCGTCCCAGTCGATGTCGCCGGAAGAGGTGGGAGTCATGACTTGATGTACGGCTTTCCGGAGGCGGCAGGGCCGCGCACCTGTCCGACGAGCCCCGCCACGGCGAAGATCGTCACGATGTAAGGAAGCATGAGCATGAACTCACTCGGCACCGGCGACCCGATGATCGAGAGCACGTTCTGCAGGTTCGAGGCGAACCCGAACAGCAGGGCGGCGAACGTCGCCCTGATCGGATCCCAGCGCCCGAAGATCACGGCGGCGAGGGCGATGAAGCCGGCGCCCGCCGTCATCTCCTTGTTGAACGCGCCCACCGAGCTGAGCGTGAAGTACGCGCCACCGAGGCCCGCGATCGCGCCGGCGAGCGACACATTCCAGAACCGGGTGCGGTTGACGTTGATGCCCACCGTGTCTGCCGCCTGCGGGTGTTCCCCGACCGCGCGCAGCCGCAGGCCCCACTTGGTCTTGAACAGCGCGAACCAGACGACGGCCACCGCGATGTAGACGAGATACACGATGATCGTCTGCCGGAACAGCACCGGCCCGATGATCGGGATCTCGCCCAGGATCGGGATCGGCAGTCGCGGGAAGCGCGGCGGGCTGTTGAGCAGCTCGGCGTTCGGGGCGAGCACCTTGGAGAACAGGAAGCTGGTGAGCCCGACCACGAGCACGTTGAGAACGACGCCGACGATGACCTGGTCGACGATGTACTTGATCGAGAACGTGGCGAGCACGAACGAGACCAGTACGCCGGCGACAATAGCGCCGAGCAGCCCGAGGAACGGATTCTGGGTGATGGATGCCACGACCGCCGACACGAAGGCACCGGCGAGGAGCTGCCCCTCGATCGCCACGTTGACGACACCCACCCGCTCGGAGATCACGCCGCCGAGCGCGCCGAACACGAGCGGCACGCTCAGGCCGACGGCCCCCACCAGCAAACCCGGGATCGGGATGAAGGCGCCGGCGGCGGCCCACGTGAGGAACGCCGCGAGCAGAACGAACGCGTAGACCCCGATCACCCAGGCGGGCGTCTTCTGCGCCCGGTATGACAGCACCGCCGAGATCGCGGCGATGACAAACAGCAGCACGATGGCCACCGTCGTGACCAGCTGCACGTCGGCGATGATAGCCGGGAGCTGGATGACGTCGCTGTCGGTCGACAGCCGGAACGTGGCGCTACCCTCCCGGTGCCCGATCGTGAACAGCAGCAGCGCGAGAACGGCGAAGATCCCGAGCCCGATCGGCGGCTTCCAGCTGCGCACCGCCGCGCGCTCGAGCACGATCGGCGCGGCCGAGGGCACCCCGGCCGTGGGTCCCGCTGTCGTCTGGACGCTCACTTGGTCACCACCGCTTTCGGGCCGCTCAGTCGGGATGGCCGTGCCTTCGTCCCGGGAAGGGGGAGCCGGAAGATCGCCCGCACCAGCGGCGGCGCAGCGATGAACAAGACGATCAGCGACTGCACCACGAGCACGATGTCGATGGGAACGCCCTGCGCCGCCTGCATCGAGTAGCCGCCCGCCTTCAGAGCGCCGAAGAGCACCCCGGCGATGA
>Ga0247742_10002774_pt1 | contig 11337 bp, 13 predicted proteins | sample UWRJL208509C2_FD_180944 | JGI IMG/M metagenome (GOLD analysis project Ga0247742, IMG submission 180944) | Plant litter microbial communities from Arlington Agricultural Research Station in Wisconsin, United States - UWRJ-L208-509C-2 | ecosystem: Environmental > Terrestrial > Plant litter >... | reverse complement strand
ACCGAAAGGAGAGGAAGAAGCCAAGGAGGAGGGCGAAGAGGAGGATCCGCCTGCACTTTGTGATGTGGCCCCTACCATCTTGGATATCTTGGTGCGTCGTTCTTGGCGACGATATTATCCATACTAACCTGCGGGGATTCAGGGCCTTCCTATCCCAGACGAAATGTCTGGACGATCTCTACTTGCTCGTGATTAAATAGATGGTCAATACTCCTGAACGACTGAAGAGCAAACTATATGGACTACACAGTAGAAAAAAATCTAGATGTACACCTACGATCCCTGAATATTTTGATACCTTGCCGATTTTTGGTCAAAGTTCGGATGATGGTCTATTTTTGATTTTTCAAAGCAAACCGACTTCGAAGATAGTCTTCCTTTCAAACCAACATAGAAAAGAAAGAGGGGATTCTTGATGGGCAACCCGCAATTATACTCTATACTTCGAGGAGTGCGTTCGTTAATGGGATAGCAAAATACATAGGCACAAGCGAGCACGTTGATCTCCTACTAGACAACAGCGCATTTTACATTAATTGGATGCAAAGTGAATGTCGAGTCAGGGAACGAGGTGAAGCTATTCCGGCCATGGACGTACAGAGACATACGCGTACACAATTACTGGGTATAAATATGTGCGAAAAACAAGTCTAGGAACTGCGTTCACAGAGAATATTGTATCGAGTTGCTCTCTCCTAACTCTATTCGCTGTCGAATATTTGAATTTAGTACGAGCTGAACGGTAAATATATGGTCAATTTACCTCCAGATACTTCTTCGAGACCTCGGAAAGACCAAGAGTCGAAAATGGCCAGACATAATATTCTTGTTTTAGCTGCCGCGAAAGGATGAATGAGGTTAGCCGTGGGGAAGGTGATGAGCCCTCGATAAGCTCAGGGATACGAGTGCAAAGAGCCTTTTTTGTATATGATTTGGAACCTGGTGTGCTGAGATCGAGTATGAATGATTGGCCAGGCATTCTGGGAATAATGGACTTACCGGGCGAGCAGGTATTCAATATATTTCACCGCAGCTTCCGCTTTTCTCTCTTCTATAGGCCTATATCTGCCACGCTTGCTGAGGGAGTCTAGGAGGGTGAGAAGGCACATAGCACTTTCAACCCGGCTATCGGTAGGTAATTGATTCAACAGAAGCGCGAAGCATTCTTCCAACCCGTGTAGTAAGTGAGAAAATATATCCTCTTTGTCCTGCTACGATATTGATTAAATTATGAGTAGATTCGGATATGGGTACCTGAATACGTACCTGTGATTCGAAATGCTGCACGAGATGCACTGCAAGGGAAACCGTGTCTCGCATGAGAGTGTGCGAATTCAGTTCGAGAACTCTTTTCAAAGACATCCCCAAGAGTGCCAGCCGAACGTCCGCTGTCCAAGCAGATTTCCCTAAAAGCGTCGGTACTGTCCTTAAACAGTATGCACGACAGTTCCATGCTGTGAAAAAAAACATATCATTGACGGAAGCACCAAGGCAGTGATTCAAAGAGCTTACCCCCGTACGATTGGTCTAAGTTCTGTATATTTGCAAGGCACAGCAACGCCATTTCTCCAAAGAACTTTGATCGATCGATGTAGAAATGCCTCGAGCGTTTCTCGTCTAGTAAAAAATCGCCTAGGGAAGCATGCGCAATCTTTACGATCTTTCCGTCGTCGCGCTGGGTAACATTTACAATTGAAGCGAGAGGTGCCAGCAGCATTTCGATTTTTGCTGGCTTTAACGAGAGAAGTTGGGCGATTTGTGAAATAAATGAAAGGTTCCACCGTTTGTCGTCGCCAACAATGAGGAGTCCTAAGATCCGGAGTACGTCCTTGACGTTTTCTTCTGATATGATGGAAAGAACGTGCCTGTATAGCGCGTCCAGATTTGCGAAGGGCAAATCTTTTTCTGCGAGTCCTGGGTGAAGACCGAGAATGACCTCCAGACGTTCGATCGGATCATGGCACAACGACGAGATGTAGCTGGCGACAATAGCTACATATATGAATTGGCCAGATGCTGTCCGTACGAGTTGTTCGATAATTTCGTCGCCTGGCCACCGAGATGGGATATAATCTCTAGCCTGTGGGTGGGTGGCTTTGATATTTGCAAAGACACTTTCAAGGTAGTTATGGATGTCGACATCGGGATGGAACTTGTGATCAAGCGCCAACTGGGAGGAGACTGGACCCACGGATTGGGAGTTGAATGTCGCCTTGATGACAGTTTCTGCACGACTAGAAACCAGTATTTTGAACTCGCATACCTGGGCAGTGTGGATTAGGAGCCGGATGAGGTCGGATTGGCTCTGGGGATCGGAACATTCGTCGAGACCATCGACGACAATAAGACCTGGTGTCATACGAAGTTGAGAGTCTGCCTTCAGAGAGCGTATTGGACCGATGACAAGAGAGTTCATTTGCGTTTCTAAACTTCTCCTGAAGATCGAAGGGTCCAGCTCGACAGCAGCGGTTATCAATTGACGTAGCTCTGGTATGGCGATCGCGAGTTGGTAAGCGATTGTCGCGACGAATCCCGTATGTGTCGATCTATCAGCGTCCGTCCTAGAAAAGAAGAACGCTGCGAGCAGAAGCCTCTGCCTAGAGCATAGCTCTGCAAGGGTTTGTGCGATCGTGGATTTCCCGGCTCCTGCGTCTCCGTGAAGCCAGATCATCACCGTTTCCGGGTCCAAGAGTCCAAGAATGTAGTCCATCAGCCTTTGCAGAACCGCAACTCGCGTATTCTCGTGACACTTGGGTCTATTGAAGACTTTTCCAGAGTCGTGCATTGCATCCGGAACTATATGCACTTGTAGGCCTTCTAATCCAGCATCTAGGTGATAAAAGTGTTATAAATCACGACGATCTTCCAAGTAATGAGAAATTCGAACCTTGGCCTTGACCTATGGCCGTGAATATACCTCCGGAGATGAATATGTTCTTGACCTGGTGGAATAACGATGTAACGATAGCTGGCATCGACAATAGGTGGGCGGTGAACGGTATATAACGCTCAGATACTGGGCTTGAATATGTGCACTACGAGAGACTGCGAGCGCCGGGGAAGAGACGAAGGTAGATGTAGTCCAAGCCTCAAAGCAATTGGAAAGGGGTTTTCTTCATTGCGTCGACTTATATTTTAGTCTATGCGGTCTATTATTCGTCATGTGAGAATTTACTGTGCTTGGACAATTCGATCACTGTCAACATTTTGGGTGCGACAGGCCCAGCTCCGTTCTTATATATCGATTGGAAGTCGCTCAGCTCCATTACTGAAAGCTGGATGACTCGTCTCCGAAGTGAGTCTACATATAAAGAAGATTAAGATTGAGTGCTTGAGCACTTAGTCCGGTCTCTCGAGGTCGGCTGTTATCAGCTGTTAACTGTTCGGAGCGTGCAGTGTTTGCAGGACCCCGGGCCCTGGCATTAGCAGGCGCACTCTGAGACCAATCCGGACAAAAATCGAGGATTATCTTAAAACAGCTGGATATTAATCCGGACAAAATTGGCCAAAATCCTCATCAAGCTAGGTACATTGTTCGCACGAAAATGGTTCATGGGAGCCTCAAACTGGAGATCCGTAGACTGGACCAAAATTTCGAGGGAGATTTGGCCTAGAAACAACCTGAAACCACGCAGTGTTGCTCGGAACATAAGTTAGAAGTTATTTTTGAGGAATAGAGCTGAAAAGACAAGAATAACGGCTCCAAAACCCTTTTTTGTGGTATCTACTGTCCGAAAATTTGCTCAAAGCTAGATGTAATCCGGACAAAAATCGGTCTTGCCTGTCCAGACACATACGCGTTTTCAGTATCAGAGTGCGCCTGCTAATGCCAGGGGTCCTGTGTTTATGGACGGAGCATGTTTCATAGGGGTAGACTCTCAGGTAACCGGTCAGTGTGTGAAGGACGGCACAGTATATCAGCTGACGAAGGGGAATTGAAGGATGTCTTGTCCACTTGCAAGACTTTAACTACGATTGAAGCTGGCAACTGGACTAATGAGCTGACACGACAAGAAATTTTATAACAGAAATAAAATAGCAGCGGAAAGAGCGTTAAATAGACAAACCAGGGCTTGTGCAACACCCGAGTCGGCTTTGAAAGTCAGGGCCAGTGATATCTATTGAACCCCCAGTGCAGGAGATGTAGACCGATAAGGAATAGTTTTACAGGTATGACAGCCATTCACTGCGGAGATCGATAGCTATGAAAAATAGATATGAAGGTATGCTACAAGTTCAGTCAGAAAACGCACAGTGACGATGAACGAACCGGGATGGCGCCGTTAAGCGCTCGTGTCTAAATTTAGCTGGGCCAACTGATGTTGTGGATTTGGTGCTCAAGCGCTCACTGCTCACTGCTCAGTCAGCATACCCACAGTATGTGCTATAATCCTGAAGTTAGTACAATGCAACGGCCTCTGTACAACTTTATGTTCAACTTGTAAGCGATAAACGTTTAAACGTTGACCATCGTCATTGTAGACGTGTGTATGTAGATGAAATCGCGGTACTATTTGTGAACATAGTCACGTCCTGATGGAGTTCTACGTAGACCCCGAGCCAAAGTCCACTGATCTATGGACCGCAAGTAAAATATCTGCTCTATACTAGTACTTGTGTATGAGAATAACCAAGAAAAACTTCAGCATTGGAGGAGACGACTGTCTATGTATATCGGGGATGATGTCGAAGCCAAGGGAGATACTTGGTGGTGTCTGTGAAATAGATAGATGCATCCCAGACGTTATAGCAAATTACAGCCGGGCATTTATTTAGCGTTTACGATTCTTGCCGCCATCTAATTGATGAAGACCATCAGCAACGTGCAATATTCAATGATGATAAATGGCTAACGTGATATTCGAACACTGTTGTCGTTCCCAACATTACTTATCACACTGTTCGTCACATTTCCCGAATTGACGTTTGAGACAGACATCGGCCCACCAGGCGGGGTATGGCCCCCATAGTAAGGCCCCAAGTAGGGGTGGGGCGGCGGAGAGTACGGAGTGAAGTAAGCATTTCCGTAGGTACCAGGTGGTTGAAAGGGTGGCGTTGGCGGATAGAACGAGGAGTAGGGCGACATTGAAGGTGAAGAGTTCGTATTATACGGATAGTGGGGTGAAGAGGCTGGCACTGCGTTCTTCTTTGGCTTTCGTGGAGGTGGAAAGCCGTATTCGTCGTCCTCGCTGTCGTCACTGTCCTCCTCATCCGTTTCAACAGCAGATCTTCGATCCTTTCTTCGAGACTGCTCTCGCTCAGCCTTCAGAAGTGCCTTTTGCTTGGCCTTCAGTTTCCGGAGTTCCTTAAGCTGCCTCTCTTCTAAAGCTTTCTCCGCCAACATGATATTCAAGGGGTCTTCGTTTTTCGACTCAATTCTGAGGCCTTGACCCTGCTGTCCAACGTTCTCCTTCACATCGACCAATATGAGCTTGATCTGCGCGAGAGTTTCGTGTATTTGAAGATCCGAAGAGATCTACAAAACGACATGGTCAGCTACCTCTAATGTAGATGTAGATTGGGTTACCTCAAACTTGTTGATCGCCTGTTGAAGCCTTTCACGATATTCCTTGATATCAGTGACATCTGTCGAACTCGATAAAACGCGTTTGAACAGATTTCTGTGGGCCTTCTTTTCCACAAAGTCCTGGATGGACTGTAAGGTCCTATAAATGGTATAAATTCCCTAGATGGTATAAAGAAAGAACAAGACTGCTCACCCAAGAAGGTCGATGATCACATCGTCGAGATGCGGTCCCGGCCAATTCTTCTTATCCTCAGATTTCTCATACGACCTCCATACCGCAAAAACAATGCTGGCTGCATCTTCGGCAAGCCGCTCAAACTCCTCCTTGTTGTCCTTGACAGCCTTTATCTTATCGATCAGAAGATGGTCGATATACAAGAGCCGATGATCCGTACCTGCACTGTGCTGACGATTTGAAGAGTAGCGGTCGCCGCTTGCTGCAGGAAGGGGACAGGTGCAAGCTGTGCGGCCTGTTGTACACCTTGAAGAATCAAAACCCCTCCATTGACGCTCGCTTGGAACCAATCAAAGTCGTCGTCTCTCTTCTTCTTATCCTTCTTGCCGGATTTGTGGACACCTTTGGGTGACATTTGTATAGGATGGATTATCGAGAGAGCGAGAGAGTGGAAGGAAGCAAGGAGGTGTGGATGTAAGCGGAGAGGTAATGAGGACTTCGCATGTACACACCTTGAGGCTCGGTTATGTTGTGTGACAAGGTAGACATAGCCACTAGTCTTCCGAGTACCGTAGTACCCATTGTGGTATTGCTTGCATTCTTGAATACAGACGCCAAATCACAGCGCCATGGAAGCGCCTTGTAAAGTATTTGGGTGGCATGGAACCAAGTGGCACAGCATTATTGAGCGTACCTCACGTCCACTCAACAACGGGACCGACATAATGACAAGGCACCCGCAACATTTCAGCACGATCTTGACCTGGTTTGACCACTGATCACAAGGAACAGCTCCAGCTAGTATAGCCCTGGATTAGAATGTGCCGGAACGTTATGGAGCATTAGCTATTCCCGTAGCGCAGCCATGCATAGCAAACTGGTGAAAAATACTTCGAAGATCCGTCTGAGAAGTCGCTCTAGAAAGTATAGCGAATTCTTGTGTTACTTGAGAATCGCGATGATGGCCCTGGCCATGGCAGTGGTCCACTGCTGGTCGAGTTCAGAAATCACCATGCCCTTGTTTGGCAATGCCGATCACACACATCACAGCCACATACTGTACTCATACTACTGATAACCGACGCCTCAATCCACTATCGCCGATCCCTGTCCGAGACCACCGTAAGCCTTGAATCCCAGAGAACTGTTACACATTGTATCTCATCTCAATCACTTCCAACAGATTTTTGTATGTGACGAGGCATCATCGAGGGCGAGCTCTACCTATTACTATTAGTAGTATTAGCGCTCGTCTAGCAGATAGACAGGAAGCCATATATATCAGGGGGGTATCTGTTGAGTCATTACCGACCGCCATCATAACGGCGCCCAATAATACGTGAGAAAGTGAGCCCACAAGCCGTGAGAGCAGCCTCATGCTCTCCCCAATAAGGTCAAAAGGGCCAAATGCGGATAGAGCTAAGGGGATACACCGTGAGGCAACCTGCTTCGCTCCGCGTCAGATATCAGCACAAGATTACATGGAATGCAGGATAATCTTCGCCTAAAAGGGCATTTTCGGGGTTAATTTTGAGAAAAGCACCAAAGCATCTGCCAAACTCGGCGAACTCTGAAGATCATACTCGATAAGAACACAGCACCTCTATAAGTATTTCATTCGCAATTCTTGAGCGTGTAGCCACTCCTTTTCCCTTACCACCACCGTCCCCTCTCTTCAGTAATGCCACTCTCTTCCGCCGTCGTCCAGACACTTCGCGTTCGGCCTCAACTACAATCTGCGGTGCGGGACGCCATGTCTCGCGTCGTCTCACCATCAGGTACAGAGCCTAATTCACCACCGGCCCCTGAAGAAGTGCTTCCCAGCTGTTATCGTACCAAAACCGAGCAGCTGGGCAGCAGTTCTTCAGTTCAACCTCATATGTCGGCTTCGGCCTATCCATCGTCACCTGTTGAGTACATCCCGGCGCCTAAACCCTCCTTGACACCCTCCTCGAAGCCAAAGTCCAAGGAAACACGCGTGAAAGGACGATCGAACTTGGCAGAAGAGCAACGAAGGCTGAACCTTGAGTCGGATCGTTTCGCTAAAATCCTCAGCCCAACACTCGTGGAATGCATCGGTTGTGGGAGACATGTCAAGCTCGATGCCCGTGGCACGTACTATACTCAGTTCTGGTACAAGCACAGAGACGGGTGCGAGGCTATTCCGAAGGAGGACCGAATAGTCCATGTAGGTTCTTCCAAGATCTCTCCCCACTCCAGGCGGTGCTGATTATCTTCCTCTGTCAAAGCTCCATCTCAGGAGAAAGGAAGTCAGCGTACTTTCGGACAGGTCAGAGACGACATTGCGTGACCTCAAGAAATCTTACAAGAAGGCCCATGGTTCCCTCCAGAAAGTCCGCGAGACGAAGGCGCAGATGTCAGCAAAGTAATTTCATCTCCAGGGTATCTTATACGTTCACTCATCCCGTCATCCATTTATCTGCACGCTTTACCACTTTTCATCCTTCACTTTTGTTACTGTAACCCTAACAACACTTCGCTCCTATCATATTGAACGCATGTATCCCGCACACTCTCTCATGTACCTTTCGCGTTTCTATCCCACTTCTGTTGCATTTCTTTTATTGTTCTCTGTTGCTACCCTTGTACTTCGATACCACCTTTTTTCTTTTAGAAACTTGTAATATGAATGATTGATGCATCTCAAAAATAAAGAATGTTTATAGAAATCACTGTAGTTTAATGCATCTTCTCTATGTGCTCTGTAGCGGGAAGAGTCATAATGACAGAGATAAGCGCCCGTGCGGTGTTTACGGGGCCTGTCGGGGGTAAAGCCGCCAAGACCTCTTGGTCGCCGTTGTGGGCGTTTGTGGGTGAAAGGATCAATCTATGTGACTGCGGAATTAAGTAAACCGTGTGATCCAAAGTAGGTTTCCAGAGAACAACAAGGGAGGTACTATATTCTTGAAGAACAACACTGGCTTTGACAGGCCAACTCCTTACCACGTAACTCGCAGCAATTACGAAGTCAGAGACAAAACTTTTTTCTGAATTCTTTGCCGCTTGGTATACAGAGGATATACTCGACGAGCTCGGGTTTCATACTTTCTACAGCTTATGCGTCATCCTTTATCAGAACACGGCGCCAGCTGAACTCAGACAAATCAGGATATTACTACCAAATCGGTCGTGTGTGGGTCTTTCGACTGATCAGCGCAGCACCGATGCGTAACTCGGATGATAAGGTTCCCCGCCTCGCTCTACCCTCTTGTACCGAGACCCTAGGGGCCGAACGATCCGATAATTGATCGTCTTCGAAAGCCGATAAGCTATAGACTGAACCTCACTCAGTGGCGTCAATGACGAGAGTGACGACAAGGCACTTAGTCACATTCGCAGATAGATGATCGTTGCAATTGTCGCCTTGAGATGTACGAAGTGGAGCGCGATATAAAGATTCTCCTAGACACTCCTACTATTGAGACTCGAATAGTGGCTCTGAGCATCCATATATCTTTTACTTAATTACCTTCCGTTTCGATTCTTTTTGGCCCCACTACGCCTCAAGCCTCGAGGCACGACGTCAATTGATTAGCCTAGATTCATTTGGTGCGACCCATGATCAAACCCATTTGGATTACAAACGATCAAGGTGGCCTAAGGTGGCCTACACTTTCTATTAATAAATTCGACTCTTAATGAATCTGAACTGTAATGGGATATGTGGCTCTTATTTTGGCTCCCGAATGCCTGTACACTGGGCAGTGATATGTAAGCTTCAAAGGCTCAGCTTGAAGTCAGAGAAGCATCGGCAACAAGTGCCGAACCCACGTGAATCGTGTGAATGTGTAAATTTACCCGCAACACTCCCATTCTAAAATTATCTTGTCTTTCTTCATCTCCATCACGATTAAACAATGCACTGCCTCGGCCTGCAGGCAATCGTTATCCTCAGAGCCTTGCAAGTTTTCTCATTCTCCTTCTAGAATCGGCAATAGGTATGCTTGGAGCTGGCTGTCGAGCTTCAGGACCTATAACAATGCGGTCGCTTTGTCAAGGTGGCTAATAGCCGCTTCGTGGCTACCATGAGGTGATCATGACCTTCCAAGGGCTATGGCGACGAGGCTCCTCCATGTGAGATGTCGAAGTTTCCTGAGACAGCCTCCAGGACTCCATAACTACGTCCAGGCGATCAAGGCTCTTAGGTTAGACGGAGATGAGCGCGTGTCGAGCTCTGTGACATGACTGCGTCATCGTTAATCTTGACAATGATATGAAGACGAGCAATGGTTCAACAAATATTCAACGTTCAGCGCTGTACTTTTCCACCGTATCGGACAACCTCGGGACATTCATCGCCGACATGGAAGGCATCGGCTCGTGAAGAACAGTGAATGGACCATACCGGTTTCCCCCAATGTCAATAACCCAATCTGGCAACAATTCGATTGTGGCGCCCAAGTCTAAGGGACAGGACCCGGTGACGCTGTCATTCAATCGAGTATCCACAATCTCGTGCCCGTCTACGTCCTCATATCCCATACGCTCAGTGGTTTATATAAACCCCATCTCCACCTACCCCTCTCCTCCTCACCACATGCCAGTGCCAGTGCCAGTGCCGGTACCCATACCTATCTCTCCCACGGCTGGTGACGTCGATATCCACAAGCACGGTCATCTCTTCACCAGCAATACCAAAATTCATCGCATATCCCGCTGGGTCGCGTCGACAGATCGATACCCACCAGCGGACGCGTTCAAGCCTGCGCCACCACCACGACCGTCTTCACGCGCGTCGAGTCTCGCTAGTTCTGCTATTTTCCCTGAGCATTCTCCGAGTGTTAGGGACGAAGCTGAAAACCGGCACGAGGAGAGGACTAGGAATAGAGGCTTGGGAGTTACATCATCAGGGAGGAGCCCAAGCGACTCTATAGGCTTCGAGTACTCCTCAGGGCCGTTGATGACGAGTGTCTACGCGACTGGACCAGGATATACACACCCCCATCAACTGCAGCACCAAGCGAATCCATACGCATACGCTCAGTATCCACAATACGCTCAGCCACAGGCTCAGGTTCAGGCCGTCTACCCAGCTCAAGTTCCAGCTCAAGCTCAATTTCCGGCGTCAGCTCAACAATATCAAAATCAATATCCGTCTCAGTACCAGGCATACCCCGTTTCTACCCAACGACAACCTCAACTCATGTCTCATTCGCACCGTTCCAGGTCTCGTTACTCCCGTTCTCCTTCGCCTTCCCCATCCCGATACACTAGTGGTCGTACCCGCGGCCGTTCATACTCCCCCTCGCCCTCCAGAAGATCTAGATCGAGGCGGCACGTCACCCCGCCTAAAGAGACGCACATCCCCATAGAACAATCACGTTCGGCGCCAACAGGGCCCATACCAATGCCGAGGGACTATGTGCCTGTATCTGCTGGGGGTATGGGAGGTAGTGGGGGTAGGGGCAGGTCGATGTCGAGGTCTCGTCACGGTGTAAGTGGGTATGAAACAACCACTTCACATCACCATTCGAGCGGCCTACCCGACCTTTCGCGGTCGATGCACCATTCACGCACTCCCCATACATCCACGGGTACTAGCACGGGCACGAGCACGGGTTTCCACCACAGCAACCACGGCTCGCATCATATCAGTGACTTTCGCGACAGGTAT
>Ga0247742_10002773_pt1 | contig 11337 bp, 6 predicted proteins | sample UWRJL208509C2_FD_180944 | JGI IMG/M metagenome (GOLD analysis project Ga0247742, IMG submission 180944) | Plant litter microbial communities from Arlington Agricultural Research Station in Wisconsin, United States - UWRJ-L208-509C-2 | ecosystem: Environmental > Terrestrial > Plant litter >... | reverse complement strand
GCATCCCGGTGCCTTTCACCTCATCGCGCTGGGGCTCGCTGGCGTCGTTTGGTGCGCACCGTTGGCCGGGGACGAAGCGTTACTACGGCACCAGCGGGAACAGCTTCGTCGCCGTCGTCGAGTTCGGTGACAAGGTGCATGCTCGGGCGATCACGGCGGGCGGCGAAAGTGGACATCCCACGTCGGCGCATTTCAACGACGAGGCGGAGCGCTACACCACCGGTAATCTGCGGACGGTGTACTTCTGGCCGGAAGAGCTGCAAGGGCACGTCGAGCGGACCTATCATCCGGGGCAGCAATGAATCGATCAGGGGGCAGCATGGCTAAGCGGGTGGGGTGGAGCAGGGCAGTCGCCCTTGCAGCGTGCATCGCCGTGACGGGCGCATCGTTGGCGGCGGAATCGTCAAACACTCCCAGGCCAGCAGATCACCCCTGGTTGCTCAAGGGCGACCGTGTTTTCGACGCACGCAGCGAACAGGCGCATGCCGGGTGGGTCGTCCTGGTGCAGGGCGACAAGATCCTCGCGGTCGGGCCGGCGAAAGACGTGACACCTCCCGCGGGCACGCAAACCATCGACCTTCCCGGCACGACGATCCTGCCCGGCCTCATCGACGCGCATTCACATATTTTCCTGCATCCGTACAACGAGACGTCCTGGAACGATCAGGTGCTCAAGGAGACGCTGGCCTTTCGTACCGTCGAGGCGGTGAAGCACGCCAACGACACGCTGATGGCCGGCTTCACGGCCCTGCGCGATCTGGGCACCGAGGGCGCGGGCTATGCCGATGTCGACGTGCAGCGGGCGATCGACAAGGGCGTGATCCCCGGGCCGCATCTTTTCGTCGCCACGCGCGCGACCATCGCGGCGCATTGCTATGGCCCGGGGCCGCTCGGTTTCCGCGATGACGTCGACCTGCCACAGGGTGGCATTCCCGTGAGCGGCACGGCGCAGATGCTCGACGCCGTGCGCGACCAGGCCGCGCACGGCGCGGACTGGATCAAGCTCTACGCCGACTACCACTGCGGCAAGGCGAAGGGCTCGATGCCGACGTTTACCGAAGAAGAGTTGAAGGCGGCGGTCGATGCGGCCCACGCCATGGGCCTGCCGGTCGCCGTGCACTCGACCACGGCCGAAGGCATGCGCCGCTCGATCATGGCCGGTGTCGACACCATCGAGCATGGCTACGACGGCACGCCGGAAGTCTTCGCGCTGATGAAACAGCAGGGGGTCGCTTATATGCCGACGCTCGAAGCCAGTGCCGCCACGTCGGAATACTTCGGTGGCTGGAAGCCGGGCGACGCGCCGACCGAATCGATGCAGAAGGCGGCGCACGCGTTCAAACTGGCGATGGACGCCGGCGTGACCATCGGCAACGGCAGCGACGTCGGTGTCTTCACGCATGGCGACAACTACAAGGAGTTGGCCTGGATGGTCCGCGACGGCATGTCAGCCGCCCGCGCGCTGCTCGCCGCGACCGCGGTCGACGCGAAAGTGCTGCGCCAACAGGATCACATCGGGCAGCTGAAGGCAGGCCTCGATGCAGACGTCATCGCGGTTCCGGGCGATCCCACGCAGGATATTGGCACGATCGCCCACGTCGCCTTCGTGATGAAAGGCGGTGTGATCTACAAGGGGCCTTCGCCCTCGGCGACTCAGTAGACGTCGGCCGTCTCCCGACCACTCGGTTTCACGTCGATCGGGTCGGATTCGGATTCCTCGCGCTGTTCCGGTCCCGGCTCGCCATCGGCGAGCGGGACGTCGATTAACTCGCCGGGCCGGCGCCCCCAGGTGCCTTCGGCCGTGTCGTAGTAGCCGGGCGACCAGTTGTGACGGCGGGCGTTCTCCATATCGCGCATGGTTTCGAAAGAGACGCGATACGGGAACGAATCAAAGGATCCATTCGGATTGTCGATGCGCATGGCCGTGCCTCGAAGCGCAGAAGTCGTAAGTCCGCCCGTCGCGAACCGCCGCGCAGGCGGGAGTGTCATCGGGTTGATCGGCTCACCGCGGATCCGTCACGCGGGGCAAACAAACGATGCGCCGCTACGCATTAACGGCGCGTCGTTTCCATGATGGATCAGCGTAAAGCGGGTGATACACCCGTGAGTTTTTCGCTGAGCGACCACAGGTTCTCGGCCGCTACCGGATCGATCGCCCACGGGCGCACGCCGACGTCGTTGCTCACGCGCCCCGGCGTGTTATCGGCATCGACCAGTACGGGCGACACCTCGACGTCCTCGCAGTAAACGCCACCCATGCCGTCAAGCTGGGGGCTGGTGGCACACCAGACGCTGGTGGCTGCACCCTGCGGGACGCTCTTGAAGCCGCGAGCGAGGTCGACGACCGGGCGGCCCTCCTCGTCGATCGCGCCGCGAGCGCGCAGGTCGTCCTGGCTCATATGGCGGACCAGGTCGGTGATGATCGCGCCCGGATGCAGCGCGAAGGCGCGGATGCCCTCGGCCTCGCCACGCTTGTCGACGCCAAGGGCGAAGAGCACGTTAGCCGTCTTCGACTGCCCATAAGCGACCCAGGGGTCGTACTCACGGTGCTCGAAGTTCGGATCGTCGAAGTCGACACCGGCGAAGCGGTGCCCGCGGGACGATACCGAGACGACGCGGGCACCGCCGGCGCGCTTCAGTGCCGGCCACAGGCGCGCTGTCAGCTGGAAATGACCCAGATGGTTGGTGGCGAACTGCATCTCGTAGCCGCGCGCGTCGCGGGTCAGCGGCATGGCCATTACGCCGGCGCTGTTGACCAGGATGTGCAGCGGCTCGCCGCGGGCGACGAAGCGCTCGGCGAAGGCATCGATGGACGCCGGATCGGCGAGATCCATCGGCTCGATGGAAACATCGATGCCATCGAGGGCCTTGCGGGCCTTGGCGAGGTCGCGCGCCGGAACGATCACCCGCGCACCGGCGGCGCGCAGCGCCCGGCTGGTCTCGGTGCCGATGCCGGAATAGCCGCCGGTCACGATGGCGGTCTTGCCCGTAAGATCGATGCCGGCGAGCACCTCGTCCGCTGCGCTGGCCATGCTGAAACCGGAATGGATGGGGGTCTGAACGCTGGACATGGGGATCTCCTCGTAGGGTCCGGAGAAGCTTAGGCGTCGGCTTCCGAACGATGAATGCTTGAAAGTCCGTCATTCATGCTCAATCGTACGGGGATGGCTGATGATCCGATTTCCGAAGTGTTGAGGCTGGCCGATGTCGAGTCGGTCGTTTCCGGCGGTTTCAGCGCAGGCGGCGACTGGGCGATTCGTTTCCCGGCGCCGGACAAGCTGAAGTTTTTCGCCGGCCTGCGCGGTGGCTGCTGGCTGCGGACAGACGGTGGCAGCACCGTGCGTATGGAAACGGGCGACGTGGTCCTGCTGATTGCCGAGCTCGGCTTCGTGCTGGCGAGCGATCTCGCCTTGCCGACGATCGACGCACGCGAGGTGTTCGCCGGACGCACGACGCCGATCGTGACGGTAGGCGAGGGCGACGACGTGCTCCAGATCGGCGGCCACGTACGCCTGCATCCGACCTATGCGCCGATGCTCCACGAGGCCCTGCCACCGATGATCCACGTTCGCGCATCGGCGCCCGAGGCGGCGACGATGCGCTGGATCCTCGACCGGATGCTCGAAGAAAGTCGCGGCGACTTGCCCGGCTCAGGCATGGCCAGGACCCAGCTTGCCCATCTGTTGTTCGTGCAGATCCTGCGTGCCCACCTGTCGGCGGGCGGCCCCTTGCAGGCAGGGTGGTTGCGTGCGGCGGCCGATCCTCGCCTGGGCGCGGCATTGCGGATGATGCACGGTGAACCTGGCAAGGCCTGGCGCCTCGACCAACTGGCCAGTGCGGCGGCGATGTCGAGGACCATCTTCGCCTCGCAGTTCAAGGCCGCGGCCGGCGTGGCGCCGCTGGCCTACCTGGCGCGGTGGCGCATGCGTCTCGCCGAGCGCGCGCTGCGCCAGGGCGATGTGCCGGTGGCCGTGCTGGCGAGGGATCTCGGCTACGCGTCCGAGAGCGCGTTCAGCCATGCCTTCAAGCGGATCGTCGGCGTTTCGCCGAGTCGGTACGCCACCGCCGTTCCCTGAAACAGAAAAAGCCCGCCGAAGCGGGCTTTTTCCTTGTTAACCGGATGCGTTGCCTCAGAAGGCGACGCGTACACCGGCAGTCACACCGTAGGCCGTCCGACCCGAACCCTGTTCGGCGGTGAGGCCGCCGTAGAGGTACGTGTTGTGGGCAAGGCGCATGGTGCCGTTCGCGTTGAACTGCACGAAACCGCGACCGGCATCCGGTGCCTTGGTCTCGAACTGTTCGCCGGCGAGCTGGGCACGCACCGTCGGATCGAGCAGCTTGCCGGAATCCACGCCACCGGCCACGCCGACGCGCCAGGTCAGTTCGGACGCGAGCGGATCGTTCGCCTTCGAGCCGGCGGTCACGCCCACCAGGGCACGGGTGCCGGTCACGGACAGCTTGTCGAGCGACAGTGCCGCCGGCGACGTGCCCGTCTCGTTGACCGCATCACGTTCCACCTTCTGCCAGATCACACCGGCATACGGCTCGACGCGCAGGCCACCGGCATCCAGCGGAAGGCGCGCCGTGAGGCTGGCCATCGTGTCATGACCATCCGTACGCGTCTCGAGCGAGCCGTTGCCGAACGGATCCATGCGACGGCTCGACCAATCGTCCGAGCCGTAGGACACGACACCGTCGACGATGACGGCACCCGCCTTCTGCTGGGCGTAGATCAGGCCGGCGTTGCCGCGGATCGTGCCCTGGCCGCCGGTGGCGATGATGTTGCTTTCGCCATGCGACGCGCCCACGCCGATCACCGTGGCGTCGTTCGCGAACACGTCGACACCCGCCGTGACATGACTGGTGCTGGCGTTGTAGCCGGAGCCCTGGTTATCGGCGACGAAGCGCTGGCCGTCCTGCGTCACGTTCGCCCAGACCTTGTTGGCCGGGTTGGTCGTGTCGGTGCCCAGGTGGTCGAAGGCATCGCGGTTGAGCGCCAGACCCATGCCACGCGCCGCGGCGGCCTGGTCGGCGTGCACTTCGCCGGCCATCGCCTTGACGGTGTCCGCGATGCGACCGGTATCGAGCGCGCCGATGGCATTGACGACCGCGGTATAGGCCGCACCGTTGCCGGCGATCTGCGCATCCACCGCGCGGTCCAGTGCGCCGGCCAGGGCCAGCGTATTGCGCGTGGCGCCCGTGCCGAGGAACTCGCTATAGGCCTTCGGCACGACGCGCAAGTCGATGCTGTTGCTGTTGGCGAGATTGTAGAAGGCCAGGAAGCGCGTGTTGGCAGGCAGGCCGACGCTCGGCTGGTCGAGGCTGCTGAAGCGTCCGACGATGCCGCCTTCGGCGGTGACGATACGGTAGGTATCGCCCAGCGTCGGCGTGAACGTATTGCTCGCATCACCGGTGATGCCGCGAAGCAGCGGTGCCAGCGTGCCATTGGCGATGAACTGATGACCCGCGCCGACCACGAGCAGACGGGAGTAATTGCCTGCGCCGGTGCCGGTACCCTTGCCATCGATGTCGGCTTCGAAGGTGCTGCCCGCATTCATCGTCACCGTACCGTTGACGGTGAGCGTGCCCGGCGAGTTACCCGGTGCCAGGCGGCCTGTCACGTTGACCGGACCATTGATGACACCGACGCCACGCAGCGTGCCGATCGCGTCGACATTGACGAAGCTGCTGTTGAGCGTGCCGTTCGCGCGAAGGATACCGTTCTGCACGCAGGTACCCTGGTCGAGCGACGCCTTGCCGGTGAGGCTCAGTGCACCGGCGCCGCTCTTGATGAAGCAGCCCGAGGCGCCACTGGTGTTGATGTCGCCCGACAGCACGGTGGTGGTGCCGGCAGAGACATTCACGCCCGAGTTGCCGCTGACTAGCACCGTCTGGCCCGTGCCGAGGGTCGCATAGGTCTGCAGCGTGCCACCTTGCAGGATGATGTCGCCGGTACCCAGCGACGAACCGCTGTCGATGCGGATGGTGCCGCCGTTGACCAGCGTGCCACCGGTGAAGCTGTTGTTGCCGCTGACGATCAGCGTACCGCCGCCGAGCTTGGTCAGCGTGCCGTTGCCGGAGATGCTGCCCGTCTGGCTGAGTGTGGCGCCGGCGTCCGTGGTAATCGAGCCGCCACCGTTGTCGACGACGATGTTGCGCGCGGTCGTGATGCTCGAGGTCACCGTCAGGTTGCCGCCGTTGAGCGTGACGGCATTAGCGGCATCACCCAGGTTGGCATCGCTGGCGATGCTCAGCGTGCCGCCGTTGATGACGGTGCCGCCGGTGTAGGTATTGTTGCCCGAGAGTACCAGCGTGCCTTCGTTCACGGTCGTGCCACCGGTGTGCGATGCGACGCCGGTGATCGAGAGCGTGCCTGCGCCGTCCTTGACCAGGCCACCGTTGCCGACGATCGTTCCGGCGGCGGTGAACGAGGTGCCGGCGTCGTTGACGACAGTGGCATTGCCGGCGAGGTTGAGCGTGCGCTGGGTGACGATATTGCCGGTGGTGTGCAGCGAGCCGCCGTTGAAGGTCAGGGCAGACGTCGATGCACCAAGATTGGTGTCGGACGCGATCTGCAGCGTGCCGGCGTCGATCGTGGTCGCACCCGTGTACGTGTTGTCGCCGCTGAGGATCAGCGTGCCGTCGCCATTCTTCGTTACACCCCCGTTGCCGGAAACCGTACCCGACGTCGCGAAGCTCGCACCGGCATCCGTCGCGATAACCGCATCGGCATTCAGCGTGAGGGCACGCGTGCCGCTCACATCGCCGGTGGCGTGGAGCGTGCCGCCGTTGAAGACGAGGGCCCCGGAGGTATTGCCGAGGTTGGCGTCGCTGGCGACCTGCAGCGTGCCGCCGTTGAGCGTCGTGCCGCCGGTGTAGCCGTTGTTGCCCGTCAACACCAGGGTGCCGTCGTTGATCGTGGTGCCGCCAGTGTGCGAGGCCGCGCCGTCGATTTCGAGCGTGCCGCTGCCGTTCTTGACCAGGCCGCCGCTGCCGGCGACGTGGCCGGTCGTGGCAAAGATGGTGCCCTGGTCGATGGCGAAGTCGCCGCCGCTCAACGTGACGTTGCGCGCCGAAGCGACATCGCCCGTCGTGTGCAGCGTGCCACCGGCGAGAGTGATGGCGCCGGATGCGGCACCGAGTGCCGCATCGTTGCCGATCTGCACCGTGCCGCCATGGACCAGCGTGCCGCCGGTATACGTGTTGTTGCCGCCGAGGACGAGGGTGCCGGTGCCCGATGCCACGAGGCCGCCGTTGCCCTGCACCGTGCCGTCGACGGCGAACGTCTTGCCAGCGTCGACGACGAGATCGGCGCTGGAGCCCGCGGTGGTGTCGAAGGTACGCGTCGTGCTGGTATCGCCGGTCACCTGCAACTGGCCGCCCTGGAAGGCGACATGGTTGCTGGCGTCGCCGAGGTTGGCATCGCTGGCGATCTGGAGCGTGCCGCCGTTGAGGGTGTTGCCGCCGTGGTAGCTGTTGTTGCCCGACAGCGCCAGCGTGCCATCGTTGACCGTTGTACCACCGGCCTGGCTGAGCACGCCGGCGATCGCGAGGGTGCCCTCGCCATTCTTCACCAGGCCGCCCGTGCCGTTGACCGCACCGGACGTGGTGAACGTCGTGTCCGCATCGACATCGAAGCCGCCAGCGCCGCTGGTGGTGACGGCGCGTGTGCTGGTGATGTCGTCGGTGCTGTGCAGGCTGCCGCCGAGCAAGGTGATGGCACCGCCCGCCGCGCCGAGATTCGCATCGGAGGAAATCTGCACGACGCCATCATGGATCGTGGTGCCGCCGCTGTAGGTGTTCGTACCGTCGAGCACGAGGGTTCCGGCGCCCTGCGTGTTCAACGTGCCGCTGCCCGACACGACGCCCGTCGACGTGAGGGTCTCGCCCGTGTTGGCGCCGAGGCTGCCGCCGGCGCTGCCGACAGTCACGTCGCGCGCTGTCGTGAAGCTTCCGGTCGCGACCAGCGCGCCGCCGTCGAGATCGACCTGGTTCGCGGAGGCGCCGAGGTTGTTGTCGCGCGAGACCAGGACGGTCGCGCCAGTGTTGATGGTCGTGTCACCGGTATAGGTATTGGTGCCGCCCAGGGCGAGCGTGCCACCGTTCGCCGTCACGCCGCCGGCCTGCGAGGCGACGCCGTCGACGACCAGCGTGCCGCTGCCGTTCTTGATCAGTCCACCGGTACCGCTGACGCTTCCGGTGGAGGTCAGCTGCTGACCGGCGTCCACCGCGATGGCGCCACCGGCCACGTGGATGTCGCGTGCCGTGGTATCGGTGCCGGTCGCTTCGAGCGTGCCGCCGTTGAGGGTGAGGCTGCCCGTCGCATTGCCGAGGTTGGCATCGCTGGAGAAGGCGAGCGTGCCGGCGTTGACGGTCGTGCCGCCGCTGTAGGTGTTGCTACCCGTCAGGACCTGCGTGCTGCTGCCGTTCTTGATCAGGCCGCCGGTGCCGGAAAGCACGCCGCCGTACGTGGTCGAGGCGCCGTTGCCGCTGAGGGTCAGCGTCGTGCCTTCGAGATCGACATCGCCCGCGCCTGCGAGGCCCGCCACGGTCTGCGCGGCGTTGTTCATCGTCACGGCGGAGCCGGTGTCGACATTCAGCACGCCGGTGCCGAGTTTTCCAGTGCTGGCGACGATCAGATCGCCTCCGGCAACATGGGTGTCACCCGTATAGGTGTTCGCACCAGACAAGGTGAGCGTGCCGGTGCCGGTCTTGGTCAGCGAGCCGGTGCCCGAGATGACATTGGCGACGTTGCTGTTGTACGTCTGCAGGTCGAGCGTGCCGCCGCCCGCGCCGAGCGTCACGTTGCGACCGCTGTTGAGATCGAAGCCGGCGCCCCACTGCAGCGCGCCACCGTTGAATTTGAGATCGTTGCTGGTATCGCCCAGCGCAGCGTCCGAAAGGACGTTGATGGCGCCGCCGTTGAGATCGATTTCACCGACCGAGGTATTGTCGCCACGCAGGTAGAGCGTGCCTTCGCCTTGCTTGATGAGGGCGCCGCGCCCGTCCATCTCGCCAGTGAGCGTGAGGTTGTGGCCGTTGGTGTCGAACGTGCCGTTGTTGTTGGTGATGCTGACCATCTGGCTCATGGTGCCGTCGGCGGTGTTCTTCACCATGCCGCCGTCCATGATCAACGGATCGATCGCATAGGTCTGGTCGACCACCTGGCCGGCTACCACATGCGGCGCCGTGCTGAGGTCGGCATTGATGATCGTGATCGTGCTGGACAGGATCACGTTGTCGATCGGCGCCCAGACCTGGGTCGGGTTGGCGATGGGGATATAGGTGAAGGTGTAGGTACCGTGGACCAGGTTATCGAAGGTCACGCCCTGCCAATTCGCGATCACCTGATTCGGCGTACCAATGAGCTTGGTGCCGTCCGAAAAGAAGTTCGTGTCGCCATCGACCAGCCCGGCGGGCTTGGTCCCGGTCAGGATGTCGAACGAGACGGTCTGGTCGAAGCCGGCCGTGGAAGTGAGGTGCAGCGAACCTTCCGTGTACGTCGCTTCGTCGGACAGATGATAGGTGCCGTAGTAGAACGACAGGGAGTTGTCGCCCGAATTCGTGTAACCGATGGACGTCGTGTGCGCGAAGGCGCCGGTCGTCCCGGCCAGGGCGAGCAGCACGCCGGCCGCCAGGCGGCCCTTGGTGGTCGCGACCAGGGAGGCACCGCCGACGGAACGTGCGCCCTTGGCGCGCGAGCGGCAGAGTTCAGAGGCGACCACGAACTGGTTGAGTGCGCGATTCCAGACGATCCGAAAAACTCTATTCAAAACGGCGATTTCCTGAATTTTGGGTGCGACAGGCCGTCGCGGCTCCCCTTGAGCCACGCTGGATATAGACGGTTGGATGCCAATGAGGCGGGTCCCCCTGTACGAGGGAGCGATAGAGCAAATGCTGTGCCAACTCGCGTGAGATGCGAATTCGGATAAATGTGAAGAATTTATGACGGCGCATACCAGAACTGCGAACCGGTGCACAGATTTCATCCGTGACGACGTGTAGCGACACATCGCGACAGGACGTGTCACATAGCGTCACCTGGCGGACCGGGGGCATGGCCGCCTACCGTGCCCGAAGCCGCAGCGAAAGCCGGGGGAGGGCAGAATTTCGCTACAATCTCTTTTTGCCCGGTTCCCGGAGAGGCCATGCACTCCCTACGAGACACCCACGAATGATCGACGGCACGCTGTTCGTGGTCGCCGCGCCTTCGGGAGCCGGAAAATCCACGCTGGTCAATGCCTTGCTCGAGCGTGAGCCGGACATCTCGCTGTCCATTTCGCATACGACGCGACCACCGCGCGTGGGCGAGCAGTACGGACGCCACTATTTCTTCGTGGAGCGCGTCGATTTCGAGGCCGAGATCGCCGACGGCATCTTCCTCGAGCATGCCGAGGTCCACGGCAACCTCTATGGCACCTCGCGTACCGTGGTCGAGAGCAAGCTCTGCGAGGGTGCCGACGTGCTCCTCGAGATCGACTGGCAGGGCGCGCGCCAGGTGCGCAAGGGCAAGCCCGACTGCGTGAGCGTCTTCATCCTTCCGCCCTCGCGCGTGGAGCTGGAGCGCCGCCTGCGTGGCCGCGGCTCGGACGCGCCCGAGGTGATCGAGCGCCGCCTGTTCAATTCGCGCGAGGAAATCGCCCACGCGCACGAGTTCGACTACATCATCGTCAACGACCGCTTCGAGGACGCCCTGGCGGACCTCCAGGCGATCGTTCGCGCCGTCCGCCAGCGCACGCCTGCGTCGGCTCGCCGCCACGAGGCGCTGATCGAGGAGCTTCTCGCACCATGACCGACGACGCCATCGTCCGCGTACGCGGACTGACCACGGTCCTCAACGGCAAGACCATCTTCGACAAGCTCGACCTGGATATCCCACGCGGCAAGGTCACCGCGATCATGGGGCCCAGCGGCACGGGCAAGACCACCTTGCTCAAGCACATCACCGGGCAGATGCGCGGGGATGCGGGCACGATCGAGGTAGACGGTGAGAACGTGCCTTCGCTCAGCCGCGAGAAGCTGTTCGGGCTGCGCGAGCGGATCGGCTACCTGTTCCAGAACTCGGCCCTGCTCACCGACTTCGACGTCTTCGAGAACGTGGCCTTCCCGCTGCGCCAGCACACCGAGCTGCCGGAAGAACTGATCCGCAACATCGTGCTCAACAAGCTCGAGGCGGTCGGCCTGCGTGGTGCCGCGCGGCTGTCGCCGACCGAACTGTCCGGCGGCATGGCCCGGCGCGTGGCCCTGGCCCGTGCGATTGTCTTCGATCCCGCACTGATCCTCTACGACGAGCCCTTCGTCGGCCTGGATCCGATCTCGCTCAACCAGGTGCTGCTG
>Ga0247742_10002772_pt1 | contig 11344 bp, 6 predicted proteins | sample UWRJL208509C2_FD_180944 | JGI IMG/M metagenome (GOLD analysis project Ga0247742, IMG submission 180944) | Plant litter microbial communities from Arlington Agricultural Research Station in Wisconsin, United States - UWRJ-L208-509C-2 | ecosystem: Environmental > Terrestrial > Plant litter >... | reverse complement strand
CAGGAGCCGACGTGTCTGCCGAGACCCCACCGAGCTGGGCGCGGCTGCTGGCCGACAAGGGGCCTACCCTCGCCAACTATTTCCTCCGCCGCGTCGCCCATCGCTGGGACGCGCAGGACCTCGTGCAAGAGGTCTACCTCCGCTTGCTACGATCCGGCGACGCAGGTGCCGGCGCGGTGCGGAACCCCGAGGCGTATCTGTTCACCGTGGCCGCCAACCTGGTCAAGGAGCACGCGCAGATGCAGCAGCGCGCTCCGATCAGCAGCGAGGGCCTCGAAGAGGTCATCGAGCGGCTTGCCACGCCGTGCCACGCCGGCGCCGATGTCGATCGTGCACTGCGCCGCCAGCGACTGGCCACACTGATCGGCCGTCTTTCACCCAAGTGCCGCGCCGTGCTGGTGATGCACTATCGCGACGACCTCTCCTACAAGGAGATCGGCGAACAGCTTTCGATCTCGCCGAACATGGTGAAGAAGTACATCGTCAAGGGATTGGCCGCGTGTCGGCAAGGAATGGCACGCTATGAATGACCTGCGCCTCATCGAAGAAGCGGCGACCTGGTATCTCGACATGCAGGAGTCGCCCGACGATTGCACGCAGGCCCGGTTCCTGGGCTGGCTCCGTCATTCGCCGCAGCACGTGGCCGAGTACATGGCGATGGCCCAGATGCATGGCGACCTGCGCGCGGCGACGGCAGCGGAGGCTATGTCGCTGGGGGAGTTGCAGGCGCTTGCGGCTAGCGAGAGTTCGGTGGTGGTGCTGCGTGGGGGAGTGGGTCGCGAGCACCCTTCGCCGCTGAAGCGGCTCCCACAGGAAGCATCGCCGATGAATCGGCTCCTACCAGAAGCATCTCCGGCTGCCGCAGAAAGCTCTGGTAGGAGCCGATTTATCGGCGATCCCCGCCCGCGCCAACGCCAGGCGAGAACCTGGCGCTGGGCAGCCGCCGCAGCGATGGTCCTTCTCATCGGTGGCAGCGTCACCGCAGCGTGGCCATCCCCGGATGCCCCCGGCATCCGCTACGCCGCCGGCATCGACGTTCGCGAGGTCACGCTGGACGACGACACCGTCGTGCAACTCTCACCGCAGAGCGCCATGCTCGTTCGTTTCGACGCCGATGCGCGTCATATCGAGCTGCTGCAAGGCCACGCCTCCTTCGACATCGGCAAGGACCCTACCCGCCCCATGAGGGTCACGGTAGGTCGCCAGCAGATCGACGACGTCGGTACCGTGTTCGACGTGGAACGCAGCGAGGACGCGGCCCAGGTCACGGTCGTCAGCGGTGCGGTATCGGTGTGGAACCTGCCCTCGGCGTGGATGGCGAAGGCACGTGAGCGCCTCACCGGCACCGCCGCACCACGTGACCGCATCGTCGATCTGCGCGGCGGCGAATCGGCCCGCGTGGACGCGGACGGCCGTCTCACCGCCCGCGGCCAGGCCAGCGTGGCGACCGCGACGCAGTGGCTCCCCGCCGATATCCGCTTCCACGAGGAAACGGTGGCCGAGGTGGCTCGTCGCTTCAATGCGTATGCGACGCGACCACTGGTCGTCGACGATCCGGAACTCGCGCAAAAGCGCATCAGCGGCGTGTTCCATGCACGCGATCCGGAAGCCTTCATCGCCTATATCGGCAGCCTGCCCCACGTGCGCATCGACCGCCGCGCGGACCACGTCCGTTTTGTCACCACGGGCAGCGTGTCCCGGCTGTAAGAAAAAATTCATCGAATGAGCGGTACCCGACCGGCGGCGCCGGGACTCTTAGATGGGGTCGGACAGCGATGACTGTCCTCCGTGATCCCCCCTCCAAGGTATGTGACGCCATGCGATCTTCGCTCGCCCTCTGCATCGCCCTCGCCATCGCGGGCACCACCGTTGTGCCCACGGACGCCCACGCCGCTACGCAGCCCATCGAGGCCATGCCGCTGGCACAGGCGCTCGATCGCTTCGCGCACGATGCCGGCTGGCAAGTGGTCTACGGCACCGACGTGCCTGACGGCCTGCGTAGCCATGCCGCACCGGGCGGCACGCCGGCCGCCGCGCAGCTGACCGCCTTGCTGGCAGGCACGGGCATGACCTACCGCTTCGTGACGCCCACCACGGTGACTATCGTGCCGGGAAACGTCGGGGCCGGCCCGACGCCGGCAGCCGCGCCGCTCCCCTCGATCGACACCCGTGACGAGGCACAGAAACTGGCTCCGGTGAGCGTGCATGCGAACGCCGTCGACACACTCGCACCGAGCGCCGCACCGCTCGACGCGACTCAGCCGACCTCGGTGATCGACGAGCGTTTCATTCGTGACGGCCTGCGCTTCAACGCCAACTTCGACGACATCATCAAGTACGCACCCAGCGTGACGGTGACCTCGCCCGAAGGTCCCGGCCTCGGCAAGAACGAAGGCATCAGCATCCGCGGCTTCCAGGATGGCCAGTTCAACATCACCTTCGACGGCATTCCGTTCGGCGACGCCAGCGACCTTCACCACACGACCTCGGCGTATTTCAACAACCACGTACTCGGCCAGGCGGAAATCGATCGCGGTCCGGGTGGTGGCAGCACGCTTGGAAACGCCACGTTCGGCGGCACGGTGGCCCTGCGATCGCGCGAGCCCTCGGACGAGCCCGGCATCACGCCCTACCTCACGCTGGGCAGCTGGAACACGCGCGCCGGCGGCGTGACCGCCGATGAGACAGTGGGCAACACGCGCATCTTCGCCGATGTCTCCAAGGAGTCGAGCGATACCTACCTGCAAGGCACCGACGACAAACGCGATCACATCTTCATCAAGACGATCAGCCAGTTGGGCGATGTCACCAGCCTGACCTTCGTGACCAGCTACAACCGCGAGCACCAGAACACCGTGCAGGGCGCGACCAAGGACGAGATCGATCGTTACGGCTGGCGTTTCGGGCTGGGCGACGACCCGACCGTGCAGAACTACAAGGGCGCCAACAACGCGGCCTACTATTCCAGCTTCACGTATGTCGGATTGACCAGCCAGATCGCCGGTTGGGACGTTGACGACAAGGTCTACCTCAACACCTTCGACCACTGGGCGCGCAAGACTTCGGACGCCTCGGACATCGATCCGGCCGATAACGGCGTCACCTTCTACAACGACAAGGGCAAGAAGGTCTCGACCGCGAAGACCGACCTGCCGGGCAAGCTCTCGGACTCCGGCTTCCATGCCTTCGGCAATGTGCTGCGCCTCGGTCGCGATCTCGGCGATGGCACCCTGCTCACCGGCATCTGGCTCGAGCGCAGCCTGGATGCGCGCTACCAGTATCCGGTCGACCTGACGACCGGGGCGAAGACGGGCACGAAGTACGGACCGGTCGACAACTACTTGCTCGACGATCGCACCGATACCGTACAGCCCTACCTGCAGTACGACTGGAAAGTCACCGACGCGATCACCGTGAGCCCCGGCGTACGCTATTCCGAAGTCACGCGCAGCATCGACGCGCCGCTCAACAAGGTCTCGCCACCGGTACCGCTCAGCGCCGAAGCCACCTACCACGCCGCCCTGCCCTCGATCAGCGTGCATGACCGTCTCAGTGACACGTGGAGCGCCTACGCCCAGGCGGCGGAGGGTTTCCTCGCCCCGCCTATCGACGTGATCCAGGTCAATGGCTCGCACAGCCTGCAGCCGGAAAAAACCAGGAACTTCCAGCTGGGCACCGCTTACGCGTCGAGCAAGCTCACCTTTGGCGCCGACGTCTACTACATCGACTTCTCGAACTTCATCACCGAGACCCAGGTCGCCACGGACAACGGAAACGAGAACACCTTCGTCAACGGCGGTGGTGCGATCTACAAGGGCGCCGAAGTCGAAGCGACGTTCGCCCTGACGCGCGCCCTGAGCCTCTATGGCAATGCCAGCTACAACAAGGCGACGTACAAGAACAGCAGCGTGCAGGTGGCCGGTACGCCCAAGATCACGGCGGCGCTGGGCCTGCTGTATAGCAATACCAACGGCTACTTCGGCTCGTTGATGGGCAAGTTCCTCGGTCACCAGTACGGCCTCGACAACACGACCGATGCCGCCGGCAACATCCAGTTCCTTAACGACCAGCGCATCGCCGGCTATATGAGCGTCGATGCCGCCGCGGGCTACCGTACCGATAAGGGCCCGGCGGGCACGAAGGGCTATTCGATCAGCGTCGACGTGAATAACGTCTTCAACGTGCACAAGTTCACCGGTTATGCCGGCACCCAGTCGGTGAGCGGCGATCCGCTCTACTTCGGCCTGCCAGGCCGCGGCATCTTCCTCGACCTTTCGGTGAAGCTATGAGAACCGCGATCGCCCTTCTCGTCTCGCTGGTTGCGTCGGCGGCAGTCCCGTTCGCGGCGGCTGCCACGCCAACCGCGCCGACCGTGACAAAACTGGACATCGTGCTGATGCGTCACGGCGTGCGCTCGCCGACCAAACCCGCGACCTCGTACGCCGCCTATGCCATCGGTGACTGGCCGGCATGGCCGGTCGAGCCGGGGATGCTCACACCGCATGGCCATGAGGGCATGGCGGCCCTGGGGGGACGTCTCCGGCGTCTGCTGCTCGACGATGGCGTGGTGACCACGGCCTGCCCCGGGCCCGACGCCCTCGTGGTGATCGGCGACACCACGCCACGGAATCGCGAAAGCGCTGGCGCCCTACTCGAGGGTGTCACCCCAGGCTGTGCAGGGTCGTTCCTTTCGGCGGAAGGCAACGCAAACAACCCGCTGTTCCATTTCATGAAAGACGCCTCCGCTGGCAAACCGGATGACGAGGACGACGACGGCAATACGTCGGGCGCGGCAGAGCCCCCGGCTCTGGCTGAGCTGCAGGAGGTCCTGCTCGGATGCACGCCCGCGGCGTGCGAGGGGATCGCAACCAGGGAGCACAAAAAGCTGCTTCTCGATGATCCTGCCCACGTGGCGAAAGCCATGAAGCTCGCCGGCACGCTCAGCGAAAACCTCATGCTTGCCTATGTGGAAGGGATGCCCATGAAGGCCGTCGCCTTCGGTCGCGCGGATGCCGGCGTACTGGGTCGCCTGATCACGCTGCACAACGCGCAGTTCGCGACGACGAAGAAAGCCATGCCTGCGGCGGCCAACGCCGGCTCCAACCTCGTCGCGCACATCGTTGCCAGCCTGGACGCCGCGCGCGGCGCGACACCCGAGGTCGCACCACTCTCGACGTCCCGCACGGGCGCCGTCGTGCTGGTCGGGCATGACACCAATCTCGCCAACGTGGCCGGCGTTCTCGGCCTGGACTGGCATGATCCGCGAGCTACCGACGATTACCCGCCCGGCGGCGCCCTCGTCTTCAGCCTGGTGCAACGTGGCGATGCCTACGTCATCCGCATTCGCAGCCTCATGCCGTCGATGGAGGATCTCCGCGCCAACCGCTTCGATAAGGTCGTCGCGAAGCCCGTTCACGTGCAGGGTTGCCGGGCCATCGGCGAATGCACCGCAGACGAATTCGATGCCCTGGCACGCAAAGGCATCGACCTCACGCGCGTGGCGTCCTCGTTGCCGACCATGGTCGCTACTCAGGGCGAGAACAGGAAATAGACGAAGCAGACGAAGACCGTCAGGTGCACCGCGCCCTGCAGCAGGTGTGTCCTGGCGCTCGAGAACGTCAGCAGGGAAAGCACCAGGGTCAGCACGAAGAGGATCAGGTCCGTGTGTTCGAGCCCGAGGATGACCGGATGATGGGTCATCTGGCCGATCAACAGGATGGCCGGTATGGTCAGCCCGATCGTGGAAAGCACCGAGCCGAGGAAGATGTTCACCGCGCGCTGCAGGTCGTTACGGCTCGCCGCGCGGATGGCGCCCATGCCTTCGGGAAGGGCGACCAGCATCGCCATCGCGAGGCCGCCCATGGCGGCCGGCGCATTCAGCGTCTCGACCACGTAATCGACGGGGATGGCAAGCTGGTCGACGAGAAAGACCACGGGAATCATGTACGCGATGAGAAGCACGGCGGACGCGACGGGTCCGTAGCGGGCCAGCTTCACCGGATCGCCGTGGCGGGCCGTGGAAGCATCCGTGGTGAAATAACCCTTCAGGCGTTTCGTCTGCAGGCCAAGGAACGTCGCGTACAGGGTGAGTATCACGACCACGAGAAACATCTGGTGGGCGAACGGTAACGGCGCGCCCTCCGCCACATGGGTGAACCTCGGCAGCACCAGGCCGAGCACGCCCAGCGGGATAATCAGCCCGAGATAGGCATTCGCACCCTGCAGGTTGTAAGCCTGCTCGCGGTGTTTCCAGCCGCCCCACAGTAGTGACAGGCCGACCATGCCGTTGAGCACGATCATGGTGACCGAGAACAAGGTGTCCCGGGCCAGCGTTGGGTTGTTCGCGCCGTGCAGCATGACCGCCGAGATGCTCATGATCTCGATCGAGGTTACCGCGATGGTGAGCACGAGCGTGCCGATCGGTTCACCCAGATGGTGGGCGAGACGCTCTGCATGCCTCAGCACGGCGAGCGCGGAACCGAGGATGACGACGAATAGCCAGATGAAGACCACGATCAGCCAGGACCGTGACTCGAGACCGGCAAGGAGCGAGTCGTGCATACCCAAGAACACGGCGCAGGTCGCCACGGTGACGACCAGGAACCACTCCTCTCGCGCAAACGCGACTGGTGTGCTCATGCGTGCTCCACGAAAGACGGCAGGCGGCCCCTGCCCTAACGTGCCCGACGCCGCGCCGGTTGGCAAGCACGCCCAGTAGAACTACCTAGCCGCGGCTAGTGGTCCTACGCTCGTCGCGCGCACGCCGTCTGGACGACGATGCAAGCTCAAACAGGAGCCTTCCCATGCGCAAGCCGACCTTCTTCCTGATCCCGGCCCTCGGCCTCGCACTGACCGTGCCACTCGCTGCCCATGCGCAGCCACAGACACCGGCGGCCGCGTCCAGCGCGCCTGCGGGAGCCTTCGAGCTGGTGCGCGAGCAGGAAGTCCAGACAGCCACCGTGGTCGCGATCGACAAGCAGAGCCGCTTCGTCACCTTGCGTGAGGGCAAGGGCGACAAGCACGAGTTCACCATCGAGGCGGGGCCCGAAGTACGCAACTTCGACCAGCTGAAAGTCGGCGATGTGGTGATCGCCACCTATCAGGCGGCTGCTGCACTGGAGCTGCTCCCGGCGGGAAGCGCCTCGACCGGCGTCGTGACGAGCAGCGACGCGGCCCGCGCCCCCAAGGGCACGCTGCCGGGCGCTGCCGCGCAGCAATCGATCTCGATCACCAGCAAGCTCACCGCGATCGACCTGAAGAAACACACGGTGACGTTGCAGGGTCCCGACGGCAAGCAGCGCCTGATCGAAGTGAAGGACCCGGAGCGCCAGGCCCGCATGACGAAACTGCGGGTCGGCGACCTGGTCCGTATCACCTACGTGGAAGCGGTCGCGATCGACGTGACGCCGAAACCTCGCTGAAGCAGGTTAAGAACGTCAGGGCGTCGCAGGCGCGTTGCCCTGCACCGGGCCACCCGTGTCGCCGATCAGCGACACGGCATCGAGCAGGCGCTGCTCGCGAACGTCGAGCGCGTTCTGCTGGGTGCTGTACAGCGTGGTCTGCGCGGTAACGGCCGTGGTGTAGTCGACCGTGCCAGCCTTGTACTCGTTGAACGCGATCTCGGAACCGCGCGTCGCGTCGCTCACGGCGGCGTCCAGGACCTCCGCCTGCTGGGCGAGGATCCGGATACCGGCGAGGTCGTCCTCGACGTTCTGCAGCGCGGTGAGCACCGTGCCGCGGTAGTTCGCCACGGCGGACTCGTACGATGCCCGTGCCGCGGCCACCTGGCCATGGCGCGCGCCGGCATCGAAGATCGTCTCGCTTACGTCGGCGCCCAGCGACCAGACGTGGTTGGCCACGTGTAGCAGCCCGGCCAGCGGCGACTGCGAGAATCCATCCGCACCCGACAGCGTGATGTCCGGATAGTAGGCCGCTATCGCAACACCGATCGCGGCGTTCTGCGCAGCCATCTCGCGCTCGGCCACGGCGATGTCCGGACGCCGCTGCAGCAGCGTCGAAGGCATGCCGGCCGGGACGGACGGCAAGGTCGGCAAGTCCGTGCTATGTGGAATATCGAGTTCCTCAGGCGTCTTGCCAACGAGGACGGCGATAGCATGCGCATACCGGGCCCGGGACACGCCCAGCGCGATCAGGCTCGACTGCGCGTTCTCCAGCTGCGTGCGCGCCGCAATGACGTCCGAAGGCGGTGTGATCCCGGCCTTGCCCTGGTTGCCGACCACGCGAAGGAATTCCTTGTACGCATCCACCGTGCGGGTCAGCAGGTCGATATTGGCGTCGGTCACGCGCAGGTCGATCACCGCTGTGGCCAGGGCCACCTGCTCGGTCAGCGTCGCGTTGGCGAGCGTCGCCGCACTGGCCTCGGCGGTGGCCTTGTTCTCTTCGACCGTACGGCGCGTCTTGCCCCAGAAGTCCGGTGCCCAGCTCACGTTGCCTTCGAGCGAGCCCGCCGTGCGGATGCCCGGGTTGACCGACACGGTATTGCCCGTGCCGTTGCTCGCACTACGCTGCTTGGTCGCCGACCCGGTGATGCCAATGGTCGGGAACAAGGCGCTACGCGCGATCTGCACCTCGGCCAGGGCTTCCTGGTAATTCGCGTAGCTCTGGCGCACGGTCTGGTTGGAGACCGACACCATGGGTTCGAGCTGGTCGAGCAGCGGATCGTGGAACACGGCCCACCAGTCGCCCTTCGGCGCCGCGTCGTCCGGTTGCGCCTTGAGCCAGCCCGGCGTTTCCTTATAAGCGACCGGCAGCGCCACCTCGGGCTTCTTGTAATCGGGGCCGACCATGCAACCGTGCAGCAACCACGCGATCGAGGCGACGAGTAAGGTTCGGGAAGTTTTCATAGGGGAGTGCTCGCGTCGACGTGGTTCCATGGCAGGCGGTCGTTCCACCGTGCCAACTTGGCTCGGAAACCGTCCAGGTAGAGATAGATCACCGGCGTGGTGTACAGCGTGACGACCTGGCTGAGGATCAGCCCGCCCATCACGGTGATGCCGAGCGGCTGCCGCAATGACGCGCCCTGACCGATACCGATGGCCAGGGGCACGGCACCCAGCACGGCCGCGGCCGTGGTCATCATGATCGGGCGCAGGCGAATCACCGCCGCGTTGTGGATCGCTTCGCGCGCGTCGAGCCCCTCGTCGCGCTGCAAATGGATCGCCACGTCGATCATCATGATCGCGTTCTTCTTCACGATGCCGATCAACAGGATGATGCCGATCATGGCGATGACCGAGAACGGCGTACCGAAGATCAGCAAGGCGAGCGTCGCGCCGATGCCCGCCGATGGCAGGGTCGAGAGGATCGTCAGCGGATGCACGGTGTTCTCGTAGAGGATGCCTAGCACGATATACACCGCGACCAGCGCGGCGACGATCAGCAAGGGCATCGTCGACATCGACTGGCCGTAGACCTGCGCCGCGCCGGCGAAGCTGCCGTGCACCGACGCCGGCAGGCCGATCTGCTGCGACACCTGGCCGATGATGCTCGAGGCCTGGCTGAGCGAACCGCCCGGCGGCAGGTTGAACGAGATCGTCGCAGCGACCAGCCCGTCCTGGTGGCTGACCTGGGTGGCCGTGTGATTGCTCACGTAACTGGCGATCGCAGGAAACGGGACCAGGGTTTCGGCCGCCGTGCTGTCGGCGCTGCCGCTGGAACCGCCGCCCTTGGCGTTGGAAATCGCGTTGGTCAGCAGGTTCGCCTCGGCATCGGCATTCTTCGCATTGGTCGACGTCGAGGTACCCGAGGTCGTACTGGCGACCGTCGTCGTCGTGACACCCTTCACCAGCGAACTCGACATCTGCGTCTGTTGTGTACCGCTGGCATTACCCGCCGACGTGCTGAAACGCATGCGCTCGAGCATCTGAGGGTATTGCCAGTACGACGGCGCGACTTCCATCACGACGTAGTACTGGTTGAGCTCGTTGTAGACCGTGGACACCGTGCGCTGGCCGAACGCGTCGTAGAGGCCGGTATCGATCTGGTTGGGCGCGAAGCCGTAGCGTGCCGCCGTCGCGCGATCGAAGTTCACATAGATCTGCAGGCCATGCTGTTGCAGGTCCGAGTTGACATCGGACAACCGCTCCTTGCTCAACGCCGCGACCAGCTTCGGCACCCAGGTAAACAAGGTATCGGGATCGTCGCTGGTGAGCGTGTACTGGTATTCTGCGGCCGACTGGCGACCACCGATGCGCAGATCCTGCGCGGCCTGCAGCAGCAGCCTGGCGCCCGATACCGCATTGAGCTTCGGCCGTAGGCGGTCGACCACCTGCGCCGCAGATATCTTGCGCTCCGCCAGCGGCTTGAGCTCGATGAAGACGTTGGCGGTATTCAGCGCACGGCCACCGGTGAAACCGGCGACCGAGGCCACCGCCGGATCCTTCTGCACGATGGCTTGCAACTGGGCGAGTTTCTTCTCCATCGCCTGGAAAGAGATGCTCTGGTCCGCAATGATCTGCCCCTGCAGGATGCCGTTATCCTGTTCGGGGAAGAACGTCGACGGCACGAAGCGGATCAGGAACACGTTGAGCACGATCAGCCCGATCAGGACGAGCCCGACCAGCAGCCGGTGATCCAGCGCCGTCGCCAGCGAGCGGTCGTACCCCTGCTTGAAGCGCTCGAACTGACGCTCCGACCAGGCCGCCACCCGGCCCTGCTCCTTTGCCTTCCCACGTGAGCGCAGGACAAAGGCGGCCATCGTCGGCGTGACCGTCAGCGAGATGACCAGCGAAAGCAGGATCGCTATCGACAGCGTGACAGCAAACTCGTGGAACAGCAGGCCGACGATGCCCGGCATCAACAGGATGGGCAGGAACACTGCGATCAACGAGAGGCTCATTGAGATCACGGTGAAGCTGACCTCGGCGCTACCGAGCAAGGCCGCCTCGCGTACATCCATGCCCTCGTCCACGTGGCGCACGATGTTCTCGAGCACCACCACGGCATCATCGACGACGAAGCCCGTGCCGATCGTGAGCGCCATCAACGACAGGTTGTCGAGGCTGTAACCGAGCAGGTACATTGGGCCGAACGTGCCGATGATGGACAGCGGCAAGGCGACCGCCGGGACCAGCACGGCCCGTGGCGACTGCAGGAAGATGAAGACCACGCCGATGACCAGGAGCACGGCGATGAACAGCGTCCGCTCGGTATCGTCCACTGCGGCGTTCACCGACTGCGAGCGATCCACCGCGATACCGACATGCACGTCATGCGGCAAGGTCGCTTCGACATTGGGTAGCACCTTGCGGATCTGGCCGACGGTCTTGACGATATTGCTGCCCGGCAGGGGGTAGACGATGACGAGCACCGCGTCCTTGCCGTT
>Ga0247742_10002771_pt1 | contig 11350 bp, 12 predicted proteins | sample UWRJL208509C2_FD_180944 | JGI IMG/M metagenome (GOLD analysis project Ga0247742, IMG submission 180944) | Plant litter microbial communities from Arlington Agricultural Research Station in Wisconsin, United States - UWRJ-L208-509C-2 | ecosystem: Environmental > Terrestrial > Plant litter >... | reverse complement strand
GATCACGAGCACGTGCTCCAGCAGGTCGGCCACCTCGTCGATGAGATGGGTGGACAGGATGACCGTGCGCGGGTGCTCGGCGTAGTCGGCGAGAAGGCGGTCATAGAAGATCTGGCGCGCGACGGCATCCAGCCCCAGGTACGGCTCGTCGAAGAACGTCAGCGGCGCCCGTGAGGCGAGGCCGACGATCACCCCGATCGATGACAGCTGCCCGCGGGAGAGCTTCTTGATCACCCGGTTCAGTGGCAGCCGGAAGTCGTCGATGAGTCGCTCGGCGAACTCCTGGTCCCACCCCGAGAAGAACCATGGAGCGCTCTTGAACACGTGCTTGACCTTGAAGTCCTCGGGGTAGCGCTGGCTCTCCTTGATGAACGAGATGCGCTGCAGCACTTTGGCGTTCTCCACCGGCGACTGCCCGAACACCTGGATCGATCCGCTGGTCGCGAAGTCCTGCCCCGTGAGCAGCTGCATGATCGTGGTCTTGCCGGCGCCGTTGCGGCCCAGCAGCCCGTAGATCTTGTTCTCCTCGATGGAGAAGGTCACGTCGTCGACGGCCGTGACCGCGCCGAACCGTTTGGTGAGGCCGGAGACCTCGACTACTGCCGTCATGGCGTTCCTTCCTTTCTGATCATGTCGGTGAGCTGTGTGGTGGAAATGCCGAGCTTGGCCGCCTCGGTGAGCAGCGGCCGAACGAACTCGGCGGCGAATTCCTCTCGTCGCTTGCCGACGAGTTGCGCCTGGGCGCCGGAGCTGACGAACATTCCGATCCCTCTCTTCTTGTAGAGGATTCCCTCGTCAACGAGCAGGTTCACGCCCTTCAGCGCGGTGGCCGGATTGATGCGGTAGAAGGCCGCGAACTCGTTGGTGGAGGGAACCTGGGTCTCCTCGGCCATCTGGCCCGCGATGATGTCGTTCTCGATCTGTTGTGCGATCTGAACGAACAGCGGTCGGGATTCATCCATGGAAACCTCCCTTCGATTCCTCTTCTAGTTGTTTGGTTAGTTGGTACAGTAACTAACCAAGCAGGTACGCATCCCGGTGTCAAGACCTAGGCTCGAAGAATGTTCGAACTCCACCACCTGACGGCGCTCGAACAGCTTGACTGGCTGCGTCGCGGCGAGGTCTCGCCGATCGAGTTGGCCACCCACTACCTCGACCGCATCGATCGTCTCGACGGCGAACTGGGCGCTTTCACCACCGTGACTCGGGAGGCGGCGCTCGCCCGAGCGCGTCACGTGGAGACGACCGTGCCGAAGGCGGTGCCGCTCTGGGGCCTGCCGCTCGGCGACAAGGACCTCTGGCGGCGCGCGGGGGTGCGCACCACCTTCGGGTCCCGGCTGATGGAGCAGTTCGTTCCCGAGACCTCGGACGAGATCGTCCAGGTTCTGGATGACGCCGGCGGGGTGAGTCTCGGCAAGACGAGCGCGCCGGAGTTCGGGCTCCCGGCGTACACCGAGTCGCGGGTCGGCCCCCCGGCGCGCACGCCGTGGGACCTGGGGCGGGGCGCTGGTGGCAGCAGCGGGGGAGCGGCGGTTGCCGTCTCCGCAGGTCTCCTGCCCGTGGCTCCGGGCTCCGACGGTGGCGGGTCGATCCGCATTCCGGCCGCCGCGACCGGTCTCGTCGGGCTCAAACCGTCTCGGGGTCGAGTGCCGGCGGGTGCCGGATTCCTCTCTCTCGGCGGCTTGGTCGCGGCGGGGCCGCTGGCGCGGACCGTCGCCGACGCTGGGCTGCTACTGGATGCGATCGCCGGCCCGTCGCCCTGGTCGGTAGGGCCTCCGAGCTGGGACGGCGGAGCGTTCCTGAACGCGGCAGTGCGCGGTGAAGGCAGATTCCAGTTGGGCGTCATGACGACGTCACCCTGGGACGACGCGTACGAGATCACCGTGTCGCCGGAGGCATCCGCCGCACTGGAGGTCGCCCGCCACGAGCTCGACGCGATCGGGCACGGGGTGGAGGACTTCGGGCTGCAACCCGACCCGACGTACTCGCCGGCCTTCCGCACGATCTGGCAGTCGGGGGCGGCGAACATTCCCGCCGAGGGCGAGCAGCTCGACCTGCTCGAGCCGCTGACGCGGTGGCTCGTGGAGCGGGGCCGCGCGCTGTCCGCCCGCGAGCTCGCCGTCGCACTGCAGCAGCTCGCGGTATTCGAGCGCAGCGTGATCCGTCAGTTCGCCAGCTACGACGCCGTGCTGACGCCCGCGCTCGCGCTCACCCCTCGCCCGGTCGGCTGGTACGACGCCGAAGACCCCGAGCGCAATTTCGAGCAGCAGGTGCAGTACACGCCGTGGACGAGCTTCGTCAACGTCAGCGGCCTGCCGGCGATCACGCTGCCGGTAGCGCAGACCGACGACGGGCTTCCGATGGGTGTGCAGCTCATCGGGCGCCCGGGCCGGGAGGACGTGCTGCTGGCCATCGGCGCCCAACTCGAGCGTCGGCTGCTCTGGCAGCGACGCCACCCGCCGGCCTGGAGCTAGGCCGGGAGGCCGACGAGGCGCGCGCTCTCCTTCCAGAGCGCGGCACCGATGCGGGGCCGCTTCGCGCTGCCCTGCACCCGGCCGAACGGCTTGAGCTCCTCGAAGTAGGTGCCGCTCGGCACATCGACGGGGTCGGCGGTCGCGAGGTGCACGAGTGGTGCCGCCCCCTGCTCGGCCGAGATGCCGAGGCGATGACCGGAGATGGTGTTCGCAAAGCCCATGAGGCTCGAGTCGCTGCCGAAACTCGTAGACACGAAGCCCGGGTGAAAGCTGTACGCCTCGTACCCGCGGATGGCCAGTTCGTTGGTGAACAGGATCGTCGCGATCTTCGAGGTGCCATAGGCCTGCCAGCCGCCGAGCCAGAGACGCTTCTCCCAGTCGATGTCGTCGAGCCGAAGGTTCCCGAAGAGATTCGCCACGCTCGCGGTTCCCAGGATCCGGGCTCCGTCGAGCTTCGGGAACAGCAGATTGGTGAGCAGGAACGGCGCCAGGTGGTTGTGCTGGATCGTCCGCTCGTGTCCGTCGGCCGACAAGCCGCGGGTGGAGACCAGGCCGCCGGCATTGTTGGCAAGCACGTCGATGTGCTCGTACCGGTCGGAGAGGGATGTCGCAAGCTCGCGCACCTCGTCGAGCCGGTCGAAGTCGGCGATGAAGGGGGTGCCTCCGGACGCCTCCGCGACCGCGCGGGTGCGCTCGGGGTTGCGACCCACCACCGCGACATCCCACCCCGCCGCTCCCAGCGTCTTGGCGGCGCTCGCGCCGATTCCCGAGCTCGCGCCGGTGATCACTATCGTCTTCATCGGGTGTACCCGCCTTTCGTGAGACCGGCCTCGACCTCGAACCGGTTGGTTCGAGCGTCGCGACCTGCGTCGATGTAGAGCGGGATGAGGGCCAGCCCGTACTTCTTCCACTGCGCCCGGTGCACGGCTTCGTGCTCGAGGATCGCGGGTGAGATGTTGTCGCGCGTGAGGTAGACGGCGCCGATCGTCGTGCCCCCTCGACCGAACGACCAGGTCGGGCAGTGCGGGGCGACGATCACGCCGCCCTCGCGCCGCAGTCGGAACCGGCTCAGCAGGCCGCCCCAGACGACTCCGGCGGCGGTGGCGAACCAGTAGCCGGGCCGGGCGACGAGGGGGCTGAGCGCCACCGCTCGCACCCACCGGGTGCGTCGGAGGGCGGCGATGAACCCCCGAGCTTGCTGCGCGTTCGTCGGGGAGATCACGTGCGCCATGCTCCGCAGAATACAGTGGCTGGATGGGCGCAGCTGTCACGCGAGTGGCGATGGTCTCGATGCACACCTCGCCCGTCGCACAGCCGGGCTCCGCCGACGCGGGCGGCATGAACGTGACGATTCTCGGAGTGGCCGCCGAGCTCGCGATCCGGTCGGTCGAAGTCGACCTGCTGACCCGCGCCACCGGCGCCCCCCGATCGCGTGAGCTGCTTCCCGGTGTGATGCTGCACGAGATCGCAGCCGGTGGCACGGGCGTGCTGCCCAAGGAGCGGCTCTCCGAAGTGACCGACGAGTTCGGTGAGGGCGTTGCCCAGCTCGCGCGGCGCCCCGGCGCCGGGTACCAGGTGCTGCACGCCCACTACTGGCTGAGCGGCATCTCCGTGCTGCCGGTCTCCCTCGAGCTCGACCTGCCGCTGGCGCAGAGCTTCCACACGGTCGCCGCCATGAAGAACGCGCTCGCCGGCCCCGACGAACCAGAGGAGCCGCTTCTCCGGGTGCGCAGCGAGGCCTTCCTCGCCGCCCAGGCCGATGCCGTGATCGCCGCGAGCTCAGCGGAGGCATCCGCCCTCATCGACCTCGTCGGCGCGCCGGCCGACACCACCTGGATCGTGCCGCCGGGAGTCGACCTCGCGCTCTTCGCCCCGCGGGGGCTGGCCGCCCAGCTCGCGACCCGGCAAGCACTCGGGCTGGAGCCCGACCGGCCGATCGTGGTGATCGCGGGTCGCGTGCAGCCGCTGAAGGGGCACGAGTTGGCCGTTCGCGCGGTGGCCGCCCTGCGCTCCCAGCGCGGATGGGCGCCGCTACTCGTGATCGCCGGGGAGGTCACCCCTGGCGACGAGCAATTCGCCGTTCGCCTACGGTCGCTCGCCGCCGAACTCGGCGTGGACGCCGACGTGAGATTCGTTGGTGCCCTGTACCGGGATGCGCTCGCCGACCTGCTCGGGGCGGCCACCGTCACGATCGTGCCCTCGTTCTCCGAGACCTTCGGGCTGGTGGCGCTGGAGTCCGCCGCCTCCGGCACCCCCGTACTGGCCTACCGCGCCGGCGGTCTCAACGAATCGGTCTCGGATGGAATCTCCGGCATCCTGCTCGACTCGCGGGAGCCGGCGCGCTGGGCGGCCGAGCTCGCCCTCCTCATCGACAACGACGAGCGCCGCTCGACCATGGGCCTCACGGGGCGGGCGTTCGCCGAGCGGTTCGGGTGGGGTGCCACCGCGGCCAGCCTTCTCGGCGTGTACGCCTCGATCGCCCGCTAGCTGCTCAGTCGACGGTCGGGCGCCCGTAGGTCTCGAGCAATCGCAGCCAGATCTCATTCATCGTCGGGTACGCCGGCACCGCGTGCCACAGCCGGTCGAGCGGCACCTCGCCGACGATGGCGGTGGTGGCGGCGTGCAGCAGCTCACTCACGTCCTGCCCGACGAAGGTCACGCCGATGATCACACCGCGCGCCTCGTCGACAACCATCCGGGCCTTGCCCGCGTATCCGTCCGCCTGCAGGCTCGCACCGGCGACCGCACCCAAGTCGTAGTCGACAATCCGGATGTCGTAGCCAGCCTTCTTCGCCGCCGCGGAAGTGAGCCCCACGGACGCGACCTCGGGCTCGGCGAAGGTGACCTGCGGAACCGCGGCGTGATCGGCCGTTGCCACGTGGACGCCCCAGGGGGCATCGTCGACAGTGCCGGCATGGGCGCGTGCCGCGATCACGTCACCGGCCGCTCGCGCCTGGTACTTGCCCTGGTGGGTGAGCAGCACCCGGTGGTTGATGTCGCCGACGGCGTACAGCCAGTCGGATCCGACCACCCGCAGGGTGTCATCGACCTCCAGCCAGTCACCCGGGGTGAGGCCGACCGTTTCCAGGCCGATGTCCGTCGATCGGGGGGTGCGACCGGTGGCGACGAGCACCTGCTCGGCGAGTAGCACGTCGTCGTCCACGAGGATCGCCACCCCGTCTTCGGAGCGCTCGACGCGAGAGGGGGAGGCGGTGCGGATGTCGACGCCGAGCCGGGTGAGCCCTTCGGCGACCATCTCCCCGGCGAAATCCTCCTGGTTCTGCAGCAGCCCGCTGCGCGCCAGGATGGTGACCTTCGTGCCGAAGCTCGCATAGGCGGTCGCCATCTCGACCGCGACGACGCCACCGCCGATGATGGCGAGGCTGGCGGGGGCGACCTGCGCGCTCGTCGCGTCCCGGGGCGTCCACGGGTTCGCGTTCCGCAGGCCGGGGATGTCGGGCAGCAGGGGATCGGAGCCGGTGCTGACCACCACGGCGTGATTCGCGATGAGCACCGTCTCGCTGCCGTCGGGTGCGGTGACGGTGACCTCCTTTACGCCGGAAAGGCGACCGTGCCCCCTGACCAGCGAGATGCCGGCGCCCTCGACCCAGGAGACCTGGCTGCTGTCATCCCAGTCGTGGGTGAAGCTGTTGCGTCGGGCGAACACCGCGGCCACATCGAGGGCGCCGGTGACGGCCTCCCGCGCTCCGCCCACGCGTTCGGCCGAGCGCAGGGCGATTCCGCTGCGGATCAGCGCCTTGGAGGGCATGCATGCCCAGTACGAGCAGTCGCCGCCGACGAGCTCGCTCTCGATGAGCACGGCGCTGAGGCCGCCCTGCACCGCTCGGTCCGCGACGTTCTCGGCAACGGCGCCCGCGCCGATGATGACCACATCGAAGGTCTGGCTCATGATCTCTCCTCGCTGGGCTATCGCCCGATGAATTCCGCGGGCGTGCGGGTGACGAAGGCCGTCATGCCGATCGCGGCATCCTCACTGGATGCCAGGCGCACCAGCTCCGGCTGCAGGGCGGCCTCCGCCGCAGCGTCCCCATCCCGCACCGCAATGCGCGCGCTGTTGAGAGCCGCCTGCACGGCGAGCGGAGCCTGGGCGGCGACTCGCTGGGCGAGTTCGCGAGCGCGGGTGAACTGCTCACCGTGCGGCACCACCTCCTGCACCAGGCCGATGCGCAGCGCTTCCGCCGCGGGGAAGGTGTCGCCGGTGAGAATCCAGCGCATCGCGTTGCCCCAGCCCGCCACCCGGGGGAAGCGGATGGTGGCACCGCCGAACGGCAGGATGCCGCGGGCGACCTCGATCTGGCCGAAGGTCGTCGAGTCGGCGGCAACGGCGATGTCGCTGGCGAGAATCAGTTCGATCCCGAGGGTGAGGCAAGTGCCCTGCACCGCGATCACCACGGGCTTGCTGAGCTGCTGCCCCGACACCTGCCAGGGGTCGATGCCGCCCTCCGGCACGATGTCGAGGCCCTCGGTGCCAATGCGCGGCCCCACGTCGGCGAGGTCGAGCCCACCGGTGAAGTGGTCGCCGTGGGCGAACACGAGCCCGACTCGCAGGTCGGGGTCACGCTCCAGCTCTCCGTAGGCGAGGCTCAACTGCTGCAGCAGGGCGAAGTCTGCCGCGTTGCGCTTCTCGGCCCGGTTGAGACCGATCAGCAGCACGTGCCCGTCGCGCTCGACCGTGACTCGGGGAGTGCTGGTGGGGGCATCGGATGTCGCGGTGTCCGTCATGCCAACAGACTACGCACGCCCACCGGGCGTCCGTGCGCCCGACGTCGGGAAAACCGTCAGGTTCAGGCGGCGGAGGAGAGGGCGCCGATGAGCCGCAGGATGGTCGGCATGTCGTCGACCGCATCGGCCGGGGAGGCCGGGGCGAAACCGGTGAGACCCGCGCCCGCGAGCGGGAAGCGCTCCAGGAGTGCGCGCACGGCTGCCAGGAGGGTTGCGGCGGGCACGCCGAATGGCTCCGGGGACCCGACTCCCGCCACGTCGCTGGGGTCGAGCACGTCGAGGTCGATGTGCAGGTAGACGGATGTCGCCCCCGAGGCTTCGACGGCGGCTACGAGGGCGGCGGGGTCGAGGCCTTCCGGACCCAAGGTGACCATGCCGTTGGAGGTGAGGTAGTCGTTCTCCGCAGGGTCACTCGATCGAGCACCGGCGAGGAACACCCGGTCGGCCGAGAGCGGATCGGCGGGGACTAGCGCGGCAGCGCCCTCGCCGAGGAGCGTGCGCAGAATCATCCCGCCGAACGCATGCGACGGGCTGCTCTCGGGGGTATTGAGGTCGGGGTGAGCGTCGAACCACACCAGCGCCATGCCCTCGTGCCGGGCGAGCGCGTGCGGCACGGCGGCGAGCTCGACGCCGCAGTCGCCACCGACCGTGATCGCGGTGCCCTCGAGGGTGGCGAGGTCACGCGTCATCCGGTCGCGGACGATGGCGATCGAGCTCAGGCGCTGCACCCCGCTGCCTTCGGAATCGCCCGCCTCGAGCGGCACATCGACGAGATGCGTGGCGGTCGACGGCAGGTCGCCGCGAATCGCCTCGGCCCCGTCGACGAGCCGCATGGCCCGGGATGACGGTGAGCCCTGCCACTGCGGAACGACGACGAACGTGGCTGCCATGCCAGAACCCTAGCGCGTGGCCTTCTGCAGGTTGTTCCGCAGTTCGTCGGCATTCTGGCGCACCCCGTACCCGGGCTGGTCGCGCTCGATCCGCCAGCTCTCGCTGAGCGGCCCGGCATCGACCGTGTCGAAACCGAACTGGTCCTGCAGGCCCGCCACAACCGCATTCGCCTCCGCGTCGTCGCCGTACACGGCGAGGGCACGGCGGTTCGGGGTACTCGCGGGAGTGCCGTCCTTCGGGATGTCGCCGGAGTTGATGTGGTTGAACGCCTTCACGACCTTGCTGGTCGGCAGGTGCTCCTGCAGCATCCCCGACACGGTCGCGCGCTTCTCGTCGAGCGCCGGGATGCGCCCGTCGCGTTCGAAGTAGTAGTTGTTCGTGTCGATGACGACCTTGCCGGCCAGCTCGCCGACGGGCACCTGGGCGTAATTCTTCAGGGGCACGGTGACGACCGCGATGTCGGCGGCGGCAGCGGCCTCCCTCGGGGTGGCGGCGCGCGCGGCAGGACCGAGGTCGGCGACGAGGTCGGAGAGCGTCTCCGGACCGCGCGAGTTGCTCATGACGACGTCGTAGCCGCTGTCGATCGCCTTGCGGGCGAGCTGGGAACCGATGTGGCCTGAGCCGATGAATCCAATTGTTGTCATGGGGTCGGCAACGCTCGACGCCCGCGCGGTGTTCCCGACCGGCCGGTACTCGTGGCTACTGGCTACTGGCTACTGGCTACTGGCTGATGGCCTGGGGCGCCGCGCCGCCGGACTTCAGGGCGGCCAGCCTGGTCTCGACCTCGACCTGCTCGCCGAGATCTTCCAGGCCCTCGAACTGAGCATCCAGGCTCGATGCCGCCAGCTCCTGGCGACCGGCGACCTTCGCCTCCTCGCGGCGGATCTTGTCTTCGAAGCGACCGAGCTCGCTGGTGGGGTCGAGCAGGTCGATGGACTTGATCGCGTCGAGCACCTGGCCCTGCGCCTCGGCGGTCTTGGAGCGGGCGACGAGCTCGTCACGCTTGGCGGTCAGCTGACCGAGCTTCGCGTGCATGCCGTCGAGCCCCTTCTTGAGCGCGTCGACGGTGGTCGTCTGCGAGGCGATGGTCGGCTCGGCGGCCTTGGCCTCGTTCTCGGCTGACACCTGCTTGCCGATCGCGATCTTGGCAAGGGCATCGAACTTGTCCGCGTCGGCCCCGTTACCGGCGGCGCGCAGTTCGTCGGCCTTGTTGCTGGCCGCGAGCGCCTTGCGCCCCCAGTCGGCAGCGGCGGCGAGGTCTTCGGCGTGATCCTGTTCCATCAGGCGCAGGTTGCCGATGGTCTGGGCGACGGCGCTCTCGGCGTCGGCAATCGAGTTGGTGAAGTCGCGCACGAGTTGGTCAAGCAGCAGTTGCGGGTCTTCGGCCTGGTCGATGAGCGAATTGATGTTCGCTTTCAGGAGCTGGGTGATGCGACCGAGGATGGATTGCTTAGCCATGTGACGCGTGCCTTTCGTAGTGACCGGATCGTGTCCGAACCTGCTCTAAAACCTACCGTTCAGAGGCCCGCTTTGGGCTAGAGTCGTGCGCGAAAGGGAATCGCCGCCACAATGACGTGACGGCGATTCCTGGCATTTAATCGGGTCGGATCGCTGCAGGTCGATTCACTGCAGGACGATGCCGGCGGGCGGCCCGGTCACCAGGTCGAGAGTGCCGCCGTCAGCGGGACTGAAGTCGATCGCGGCCGTCAGTTGGTACTCCCCGGCGGGCAGGGCCGGCAGTGCATCCCGGAAGCTCTCCGCCAGGTCATCCTCCACCTCGCAGCGCATTGGTTCGAAGCTGGCGGCGTACTCCATCGATTCACCCGGGGCGAGGTCGACGAGCGCGGCCGACATGATCATCGGGCCGTTGCTGTGCCAAAGCACGAGGCCGCCCCGTGAGACGGTGATCGACGGGGTCGCCGCGGTGGAGCCACCGACGGTCGCGGCGCCCAGGTTCGTCAGTCGCACCATTCCCTGCACGGTCTCGCCCGTGGCGGCGACGGCGGGGAACAGCACATCCAGCTGCAGCCCGGAAACGCTCGGTGCGACCTCGCTGAGTTCACCGCCGCAGAGGTTCAGCTTCTCGGCTGGTGCTCGCTTGATCGCGTCGGACTCCGTGCCTCCCGAGTCGCTGGCCGATCCGGCGCCGGACTCTGCGGCCGGGGCATCCGCGTCGGACTCCGCCACCATGCTGGTGGAGTGCACGAACCCGACCTGGGAGACCTGGATCGCGAGCACGCTGACGCCCACGATGGCGAGCGCTCCCACCGTCCCCGCCAGCAGCTGTCGTGGTCGCCGTCGCGCCCGGGTGCGCGCGATCACCGTCGTCGCATCGAGAGCGCCCGGGGCGTCGGTTGCCGCCAGCAGGGTGCGGAGTTCGTCTTCAGAGGGCATGACCCGCTCCTTCGCTTCGTCCGGTGTCGTCGAGCGACACCGCGAGCTTCGCCAGCCCGTCGCTGAGATACCGCTTCACCGCGCCCGCGCTGATCTCGAGCTCCTCGGCGATCGCGCTCACCGTCAGGTCTTCGTAGTAGCGCAGCACTACGCACGCCCGTTCCCGCGGGGCGAGCCGCATCAGTTGGGCGCGCAGGTCGATGCGCGCCTCCGTCTCCGCGTCTCTCGGCTCCGAGACATCCGGGGCCGCTTGCAGGTGGGCGACCCGGCGCCAGACGCTGCGCCGACGGCCCGCGTCGAGATATCCGTTCAGGATGGCCCGGCGCACGTACGCCTCGGCGCTCGTGACGCTGAAGCCGTTACGCAGCCTGCCGAACGTCTTGACGATCGCATCCTGAACCAGGTCGGCGGCGTCATCCCGGCTGCCGGAGATCAGGTAGGCGTAGCGGGTCAGGGCATCGCCGCGTTCGACCACGAGCCGCTGCACGACGGACTCCCACCCGGTGCTGTCGTTCGCGGCCTTCGCCAACGCGGGCCTCCTCGAAGGTTCCGGCACGTCGCGGCTCTCGCGTGCGGTCGTCTCGAATGTAGTGCTGCTCACACCTACTAAGACGCGCGACGACGCGGAAACGTTGGGAGGCTACCCGAGGCGCTCGCGAACCAGGGCGAGCTGGCGCTCCACTGCAGCGGGCACTCGCCCTCCGAAGGTCGCGAAGAACTCGGCGGTCGCGTCGGTCTCCTCGTGCCAGGCGGCGGGGTCGATCTCGAACAGCTCTGCCATGTCCTGCTCCGAGATGTCCAGCCCGTCGACGTTGATCCCGCCCTCGCGCGGCAGCAGCCCGACCGGG
>Ga0247742_10002769_pt1 | contig 11361 bp, 11 predicted proteins | sample UWRJL208509C2_FD_180944 | JGI IMG/M metagenome (GOLD analysis project Ga0247742, IMG submission 180944) | Plant litter microbial communities from Arlington Agricultural Research Station in Wisconsin, United States - UWRJ-L208-509C-2 | ecosystem: Environmental > Terrestrial > Plant litter >... | reverse complement strand
CCGCCCTCGCCTGCTCCAAAGCCGCCAGCAGTGCCCATAACACCGCCGGAGACGGCGCCGCGAACCGCGTTTGCGCCCCAACCCAATTCGGGTGCCAGCCCGAAGAGCTTCGCGCCCACGCCCGTTACGCCCAGCGGCAGCGTGGCCGCTACGCCGCCAGCGAGCTTGAGCCCGGTCGAAAGCATGGGGTTCTTTTCGTCGAACGCCTCGTTCTCTTGGCGACGCTCTCCAAGGCGCTGATCGTAGCGAGACGACCAATCGCCGCCCTCCCCGAACGTGGCGCGAACGGCCGCCTCGCCTTCGTCCAAATACTCGCCAATGACCGGGACGCCGCGAGCCAGGGCTAAGCCAACGTTGCCCGCGCTAACATCGCCGCGCGTGTCGACCGGCTCGTCATCCATGCCCCAATCCTCATCGGGGCCCGGCGTGGCGGATTGGGGGCGGATGGTAAGGCGCAGAGGCGCACCGCCGCCCTCTGGCGACGCCGCCCGCTGTAGGATCTGATCGCCTACACCCCAGTCGTCAAATTCAGCCATCAGCGCTTCCGCTTCACGGTGTTGTCGCGGGTGTCGAGATAAACGGCGCCAGAGGGCAGCGCTTCATACTGCGCACGGGTGCCCACTGACGGGTTTTCGTTGCTCTGCTGCGGTTGGGGCGGGGCAGCGCCCTGACCGCCACCAGCGCCACCCTGATCGGTAATAAAACCGCTTCCGCCGCGCCCGCGCCCGAGAACTTCCGCCGTCGACGTGAGTTCGCGCTTCAACTGGTCCAGCTTAGACGTGACCGTAGCCGCGCTGTCCGCGCCGCCTGGTGCATATCGGGTGGCATAGTTCTCGGCCTCAGACTGCGACATGCCGGCGCCAGTCAGATTGCGAATAAGCGCATCAACGCCAGACTGTATCTGGCGCCGAAGCTCCGCTGGCCTCCCATAACCCGCCGCGCCCATCGCGCCGTCAACAGGGCCAGTGAGTTCGCCTTTGTTCACCGCGCCCTTAATGCCGTCGAACTGGCCGAGGAAGGATTTGGTTAGGCCGAGACGTGCAGCCACTTCGGCATCAATCTTCTCGCCGGGACCGCCGGGGATAGCTTCAAGGCGCGTGGGGTCGGCGGCGCTGTAGCGGAAGCCGGTAGGAGGCTTCTCGCGCTCGGGAGGCTGGTTGGCTTTATCGGCCGGCCCACCTGGGATCGGCATAAGCCCGCCAGTCTCAGGATTGGCCTGATACCCCGATGGCACCTCTCGGCCGCTGGCCCGGTCGCCCATTATGGAAAGCTGACGGTCGCGGAACTGGTCCCCGATCTGGTCGCGCTGCCGGTTGTAGGCAGTCTCTTCCTGCCTCACTTGTCCCTGCTGCGTGAATTGAGCTTGGCGGAACTTTCGATCTTCCTGCGCAAGCGCCAGCATCGAAAGCGCCTCAGCACCCTTGATATCGCCGGCCTGCAAAAGCTGCTGGGAGGCGGCTTGAATGTCGAATTCTCCGTTCGGGCCACGCGGCACCGACGACAGGTCACGCCGTGCTCCGCGCACGACCTGTTCATCATTGGCCTGCAAGCCTTGCTGGTAGTCACCGAACAAGCCGGCGACGCGGTTACCCGCGAGCTGCCCCGTGGCAGCAATATTGAGCCCCGGAACTTCCCAAGCCATCAGTAGAGCCCGCCGATTTGGTTGCCGTTATAGGCCATGCCGCCACCGCCGCCTCCAAAGAGGCCGCCGATACCCTTGGCTATGCCGCCGATACCGCCCAGATTGCCGAGCAACGAAGTCCCGAGCGAAATCCCGCCCAATAGCCCCGCACCCTCAGCCTGCTCTTTCTGAGCTTGGGCGTTGCCGATCCCGGTCTCAGTGTTCCAAGCGATCTGGCCCAACTGCCCCCGATAGTTCTGGCCCGCCTGCCCGACACCTGTCTGAATGCCGGCCTGCTGGCCTGCCATTCCAATGCCCTGCGCGCCGAGGCCGCCGAGGCGATCAAGCCATCCGCCGTATTCCTGCCCAGCAAGGCCGCTGGCGCGGTCGGTGATCGCCGCCGTCGTATTCCCGGAGCCAAGCATGCCCTGCGCCGACCCGGCCCTGAGCGCCGCCTGTGTGGCTTGGTCGACACTCCACTGATAGCCGGGGCCGGCCTGAAACGCCGCCGTGGCATTCGAGTTTCCCTGCGCACCATTAATGCCGAGCGCATCGCCGTAAAGACCGTAGGCCTTCTGAGCTTGCGGCTCATAGGCGTCATACTCTCCAAGAGCGCGGCCCGCATAATCTTTGTAGGTGTCAAAGCCAAGCCCAAGCTGCTCCGACGCGCCCTTACTGCCTCGAACGAGGCCATTTATCTGCTTTTCAGCAGCCTTCGCGGCATTGCCGGAGAGAATGTCAGTGAGAGAACCCATTATGAAAGCTCCTCCAAGATAGCCCGCACAACGCGCTCAAGGGACTTCTGGTAATCGAAATAGGCCTGCGTCGGGCGCCCATCGGGGTCGAACCAGGGCTGGTCGGGTTCGGGCAAGGGCCGGAGCTTTACGGTGACAGGCATCAATCCACCTTCGCCAAGGTCATGTCGCCGGCGACGAGCGCGAGATAGACGGGCTCAGAGCTAGCAATACGCCATCTGCGGCCACGCGCCCCGGTCAGCCCGAGACGGCTGCGAAACACACGCTGTCCCCAGCGCGCCATCTGCCCAAGCTGGCATAGCAAGGGCGTCGACCACGTATAGCCGCCGTCGTCCGTCCAGCTTATTTCGAGCTTCGGGTCCGTCTGGTTCGGGTCAATCCCGTTCGCCAGGCCGACACCCGTCGCTAGATCAAAGTCGGCACGAAGGACACGGATGCGAGCCGGGAAGTCGCCGGCCTGTGCCGTTTCAACTTCGAACCTCAGAGGCTCGCCCACTTCATCGTGGACCGCCTCGGTAAGCTCCAGCAGCCATTCTGATTTGCTATCGCCCACAAGCCAACGGCCGGAGGCGAACACGCTACGCTGCGCCCGCCACGTCGAGGACAGGTGCGATCGGCGCTCGTGCCACTTGCCCGTCGTCAGGTCATAGGTCCACGACCAGTTAGTGCCTTGAACAACGAGGCAGGGATGCCCGCTGATCGAATGACACCAGCAGCGAATATCGCTCCGGTTTGGGTCCGTCTGAATGAGCCAGTCGAGATAGGGGCGGGAAATCTTTGTGAGCTGATAGCCGCTCAGAGCGTAGACTTGGCAATCCTCGCCAACCAGCAGCAGGCCCTTGGAGAACCCATCCTCGAAGCCGGTAATGGCCTGAGCGCCGATAATGCCGCGCTGGATGATGGTGGAGAATGAAAACGGGAAGCCGGTCGGGTTGCCCTCATTGCTCCACACCTCAATTGAGGCCGAGCCGCAGGCATAGATTTTCCCCGAATATCCGACAACTCGGATCAAGCCATCCGGGTTGGATTCTGCCGTCGCCATATCGAGCGGGTCGAATGTCGTGGCATTGAGCCCCGAGGCAAACATGCGCCCATCGGAAATGCCCATGACGAAGTAGCCGCCCACCGATGCTACGGAGTTGGGCTGCGGCAGATCCGGGTCGGTAAGAGCGATGACGAAGTTGTCTTTGACCTCATAGGCGCCGGTATTCGATACCGCCACGACATCGGGCAGCGGGCGTTTGTTGTTCCGGGCGAAGATTACCGGGCCAGTTCCGGCGAAGGCGTCCACGACGATTACCGCACCGGTCAGGTCGACCTTGACGATTGCGCCATTGAAGGCCGCGTAGGTGTAAGGGGCGACCGTCAGGCCGCCTCGAAAGTTCTCAAAGCCCACATTGGCGAAGCGCCGAAGGCCCGGCACGCGGCGCAGGACCGCAGGGGCCGAAGCGCCGCTGCCCAGCGGCTCGGCGTAGGCGTTGAAAAGCCGCCCGCCGTCCTCAGCGTGTGTGCGACCAGGCGAGGTCTCTGTCGGCAGCGGGATCGCTACCATTAGAAGAACATGCCCCGCGCGGTTTCATAGGTCGGACGACCCGCCTCCATCACGCGGATAGATTGGATCGCGCTGGGCACTGCGCGCTCTTCGGCCGCACGGCCAAACATCGGTGCCACTTTCACTGAAAGCATGACAGCGAGCGGCTCTAGTAGCCGGGCCTCGAACAGATTGTCATTCGGGACACCGACAAGACCTTCGGCTTCCAGCCCATCCAGCCAAGGCCGAATGATCCGGCGCACACCGCGTGTCGTGCAGGCGTGGGGTTCACGGTCCGGCCCGAGGATGAGCGCAATCTGGAGCGCGCGGCGGATCAGATCGGCGCGGGTCTTGGTGCCGCCTACATCATTGATGGTAGGAGCCGGACCCGAGCCCATGAACTGCAACCGGGCCTCGGTCGCAGCAACCGCCTCAGCGTCGGGCGTGACGCCAAACATGTCACCCGATGCCATGGCGAGCAGAAAGGCGATGTCCGTCGCCCATTCATCCTTGGTGCCATTGTCAGGGTCGTAGAAATCCAGCACGCCCTTCGCGTCGAGCGTCCGCAGCATGGGGGCGAACAAGTCGCCAATATCCTTCGCATCCTCAGCCGAGGCTTCCTGGCCCGAGCCCATAGGCCCAAGGCTGCGAAGCGCGCGGTTGATGATCTGCGTTTTTGTTTCAGCCATGCCGCGCCCCTTATGGAAAAGGCGGCCCGTAAGCCGCCTCCTCTATCAGTCGTCGTTGGTGGGGTCGGGCTTCTCGACAGCCGGTTCCGGCGTCAGGTCGTAGCCTGCACGCCATTCATCGGCGTCAGAGCCGCCACGATAGGCCGGCGGCACATTGCGCGCCTTGCCCGCTGCCTTGGCATTGGCGCCACGATCGCGGACAGACGGCTTGTCGTCTTTCGGGCGCTCGTCCTGTTCCTTCACGCCAGCGACGTGGAAGAAACGATTGAGCGTTGCCTTGGCGATGAGCTCGGCATTGTCGGTATCGACCGCCTTGCCCTTCTCCATGGCAACCCCGAACCATTCCACCGAAGCGGAATCGCCCAGATAGGTGATCTTGGTTTTGGCCATGATGGGCCTCACTCGATCACGTAAAGGACGGTCAGCTTGACGGTGCCGCCATCGGTCGGCGTGGCGCCGAACAGAATGTCGATGGTGTCAGCGGCCGGGTAGCGATAGCCCATGCCGAGTGAGCGGTTGGTGCGCGCCACAGCGCCGGCCGCCAGGGCAGCGGACGTGATATAGCGATCCGGGTCGTCGCCATCGCCAACGGCGAGCGTGGCGCCCTGCGTTTCGCACGCAAGGATAAGCTCGACGACGCGGGCACGGGCCGGCAGCGGCACCATCTGGAGTACGTTGGTGTCGACCACGGCATTGTCGAGCACGCGGACGGCGGTTGCCTCATAAACCACGCCGGCCGAGATCGGCTGCGGGTTCGGAGGATCGGGAAACGGCAGAGCCGGGTTGATGTAGAAGAAAGCCATGAGAGCATTCCTTTCGGGGGAAATGAGACGGGCCGGATCGCGTCATGCGTCCGGCCCTAATGGGCTCACGCGTCGCCAACAGCCGCGACGTAGGCGGTGTAGACGCCCCAATCGATGGGAACGGTCTCAGCGGGCAGGTTGCGGTTGAGGAACTGCGTCTTGCCGATGCCGTAGCAAGTCTCGATGCCACGACCCATGACGAAGCCGTAGTCGTCTTCCTTGCGCTCGGTGGGCTTGGGCAACTGGCCAACGGCATAGCCGAGGGCCTGACGACCAACGAGGAACACCGGGGCCACGTCGATGGCGCCAGCGCCGGCACCAGCGATCAGGGCGAGCTCGTCCATTTCAGGAATCTCGCGCACGATCACGCCGTTGAGGATGAGGTCGCCATCCTGGAACAGCGGGTTGCTGTCCACGCCACGGGTGCGGGCATCTCGGTTGAGCTGCTTCACGTCCGGGTCGTTGGAGAAGTCGCGGAAGGCCCGCGAGCCCGCGAACACGATGAAGTACTCACGGCCACCCTCGATGCGGATGGGGTGAATCTTCGGCACGGTGTTCTTGGCACGGCGCTTCATCATCAGCAGCGTGCCGTAGGACAGCTTGTCGGCGGTGTTGTCGATGTTCAGCAGCGAGGCCGCGTGATCATTGACGACGTAGTTGGACACGAGCGCGCCGTACTGGATGCGCTTGATATTGGCGGTGTGCCAGGTGTTCTTCTGGCCCGTGGTGGCGTTGGGGTAGTAGACGCCGTTCACGTTGGCATTGAAGTTGTCGCCCGGCGTGGCGCCGAGGTTCAGGCCCGTGCCGCCGACGTTGTGCAGAGCACGAATGATGTCGTCGCGCAGGCGGTTGGCCGCGATCTGGGTGAGAGAGGGGCGAACCTCTTCCATCTGATCGATGACTGAACGGCGCATCTGCTTCTTGTTCAGAATGATGGCGTCGCGCCACCAATCGATGCGAAGCGGCCAGCCGTAGGACTTGAGGTCGTGCTCGTTGCCGACCAGGGTCTGGTCGCCAGTGACGCCGCCAGCCTTCGGCAGAGCCATGAGCGGGATAACGACTTCTTCGCCTTCATCCTTGAGCTCGTTGACACGGTGGATAACCGCCGCGTCAGAGTTGCCCATGTATTCGGCGAAGAGATTGTCGCGCTGATAGTCGTGCCAGACGCGCTTGCGCCATTTCTTGACGACTAGTTCATCAGGAGGGGTCATAACAGCCATGACTTAGGCCCTTTTCTTTCCAAAGGCCGGGGCGGAATTGAAAATGTCCTCCTCCGTAATCGAGCCGCCATGGGCGATCCCGGCGTTGCCGGCGGCTCGAAGTAGTGACGGAGGGGCTTGAATGGTTGGTGCGGCGCCTGTGGCGGGAGCGGCCTGCTGTGCCGGGGCTGTGCCCTGCATCTCAGCGAGGATTTTCGCTCGAACCTTGGCCTCGTAAGCCGCTGGATCGTTGCCGACTTCGGATATGACGGTGTTCTGCTGGTGCCATTTCACGATGTCGCCCCAAGGATCGGGGGACGCGCGAAGCTGGGCCTCAACGGTCTTTTCGTTGAGCGTTCCGGCCGCTACCGCCTGTTCCAAGGCAGTCTTGGCCGCAGATACCGTCTCTTTGCCGTAATCAATCGAGGCCAGACGAGACGAGAAGTGCATGCGAGTTTCAAACTCACGCTGCTCAATCGGCGTCACGCGGCTGGCGAACTGCTTTTCAGCCCATGCCACAGGATCGGCCACCATCGACGACAAAGGATCTTCATCGACTTCGGGCTGGGCCTGTACGTTCGGCTGAGGAGGGGCGGTGCGCTCGGTGATCGCACGCATCATCTGCGCACGCTCTTCGGCCCACTGCTTCTCGCGGCGCTCTGCGTCCTGCTGGAGCTGCTTGCGCCACTCCCGCTCTTCCTTCAGTGCGCCGTATGAAACCCTCTTGGGTTCACGCTCCTGAGTGCCAGCCTCAGCGAGGCTATCCGGTTCGCCGGATTCGGTGGCGTCAGTCTCGTTCTCTTCCTCCGTTTCGACAACCGGGGCCGCAATGGTCTCGGTTACGGTCTCAGCGGGGGTATCGGTCGAGGCAAAGATTTCCTGTTCGTCGGAAAGGTCCGGCGTCATGTTCCACCTGTACGTTGGTTGGTTACGAGCGCCCGATTGACGGCCGGACGGCGCCGAGGTGCTGGTGATGACGCTCACCGGCGGAAGCGAAACCTATTGCTGGTCAGTCAGCCGATTGGCGGCCGATACCCAGTTCCCACAAAGCCTGATCGTCCAGCCCGCCGCTCCGTGTGAAGCTCTGGCGCTCAAGAGAACTGGCGCGCCAAGCATTCTCGGTTCGGGGCTTCGGGCGAGAAGGACGCGCTGCCTGCTGTTGGTTGCGCTGCGCCATCTGTTGAGGCGCGAGCGCGGTATCTACGCGGACCTTCTGGGCCTGCGTAACCTTGAGGATGGCGCTCGCCCTCGTGTCCTCGACACGGGCCAACGTCTCCATAACTTCGGGTGGCGTCATGCCCTGATCGGGCGCGGCCTGCATATCGGGGCGCTGTGCTTGGCCAGCCTGAGCCAGCTTGAGCACCGTGTTAGCCTGCGTCTCTTCGACCTTGGCGACGCCCTGAGCCAACTCGATCTGCATCGCCTCCATAGCGCCAGGAGGCGGCTGCGGAGGCTGCGAGGCCTGATCGAACGCGGCGAGGATTTCCTTCTGGGCGGCAGGCGGCAGATTGGCGGTCTGAATGAGCGCCTTGCCGATAGCCGCGACAACGTTCGGCGGGAGCGCCGCGCCAGCAGCGGACAAAGCCTGCCCTAGCGACTGCTGGGCATCTTCGCGCAGCGTCACGGTGTCAGGGCCTTCATCCAGCACGAAGTCGACCATGACTTTGCCGATGGGGTTCTCGACCCCGATAACCTGGCCCCATTCGTTCACACGGGGCTGGTTGACGCCGATGAAGCCGGCGAGGCCCTGATCGTCGGTGATCCGAACGAAGCGAGCTCCGGTCCAATTGGTGCGGATGGCTTCCCATGTCAGGGTGTAAGCCCGCAGCTTCATGGCGCGGACGCGAACGATGAATAGCCCGAGCTCGGAAATCGCGGCCTGCTGAAGCAGCGCTATCGCACGACCCGACTTGTTGGTGTCGCCCACGCCCATCGCGGTTGCGGTGTTGGGGCCGAAATTCTCGATTTCTTCCTTGGCTTCCTGAAGCAACTGCACGTTGGCCAGAGCCACGTCTGTGTTGCTGTTGATGCGCAGCTTGCCCGACATGCCCTGCGGCATGGAAATGACGCCATCGACGCGCTGTGCCTCGCTACGGAGGCGCTCAACGTCGTTGACGATGCCCTCCTCGACGATCACCTGCTTGGTATTGAAGGCGTGCAAGCTCTTGGAGCGACGATGGTTGATTTCGTCCGCCGGCCCCTTGAGGTTGCGCACGAAGCCGTAGCGATTGCCCTTCTCGTCGATGTTGCAAGTCTGCATCGAGAACGGATCGGTCGACTTGCCGCGACCATCGACGAACGGGCTGTCACCCTCGTAGAGAATGTCGGTGCCGGTGTAGACGGCACGCTTCCACGTGGCGCCTTCGCGATACCACACGTCGATGACACGGGCTTTCTTCAGCTCACCATCCCACCAGAGCGGCTCGCGATCTGGGTCCATCGCGTCGGCGTAGCTGCTGTCTTGCGACAGCGAGGTCATCGAGGATTCGATCTCCGTCGCCTTGTCGGGTAGCCAGGCCACGAGCTCGTCCTTGGCCATCCACTTCGCCGTGCCTTTGTAACGAGCGTCGGCAAAATCAGGCTTGAACGAGCGCGGGTCGTAGAAAAACGTCTCGGCCGGCACGCGAACCTGAACGGGATCGTTCGATTCGTCGTCGGTCGGCTCAAGCTCCAGCAGAAAGCCGCCGATGCCCGCAACACAGAGGTCGAGCATGACTTCGGAGAGCTCGCTTTCCCAGTAGCTGCCGTCCAATGCATAGCGCAGGCATTGCGTCGCCACATCGGCGCCATCGATATGAGCCGGCGTGCGCGGATAGGCCTTCGGATCCTGCCTCAAGCGCTCTAGGAGCCCGATAACGCCGTTGATCTTGCGCGCGACGCGGTTGTAGGTGATCGCCGGTTGCCCGCGCTCGGCAAGGGTCGAAAGCTCCTTCTCGGTCCACTGCTTGCAGTGGAAATAGCGATTGGATTCCCGGCGCTCGTCGATCTCATCGGACTTCATGTCCACGTAATCGCGCAGATATTTGCGGTACGTGGTCATGCGGTCGGCAGGCGATACCGTGGTTGCTGTGCCATCAGCCTCGCTGGCAGGAATGTAGCCCGGCCGCGCATCGGTAGACGGCACCATGCCCTTACGGCGGTCGTCAGGCGACACAACTCCCGGCGCCAGAACGACCGGCTGTTCGGCAAGCACTACCGCCATGAGGGCGAGCCCGCCGAGGTCTTGCCGATGGGCCGATAGCCGCTCGGCGCTTTCTCGGTCTTCTTGGTCTCAGACGGCAGCCACGGCCGCGACATACAGGCATAGCGCGCCTCGTCAGCGATATGGTCCTCGCTTGCCGTGTCGAGGTCTTCCGCGCGCACGGGATCGTGCTGGAGCACGGGAACGGTGCGGATGAACTCCTTGCAGGTATCAAACACGTACAGCATGGGCACTCCGTCCTGACCGCCTATGCGTTGGCGCATCTCGTCCCAGCCGCCCATGGCCCCGTTACGGGCGATGCGCTTGTTGTCGGCGGGGCGGAAATAAACTTCGTGCTGCGTGAAAATCTCACTGCGAGCCGGGCCGCCGTCCTGCGTGAAGATCGAAGGATCAGCGACGGAGTAGGCAATCTTGTCCTTGGCATCGCGGGCCACGATGCCGTTCGCGACTTCCTCGGTCGTGAGCTTCAAGCCGGTGTTGGGCTTTCCAGGCTGACAGCCGTACCATTCGCGATAGCGGATCAGGGCGCCGCGCGGGATGCCGTGGTGCTCATCCCCTGCGACACACCACCAGCCGACCGAGAACGGCTTCGCGCTGCCCCAATCGAACGAACGGAAGCGCAGCCAGTCGTCAGGCACCTCGAAGGCGTTGACGACGTTGCGCCCGCTCCACTTGTCGAAGAACGCGCCCTCGATCGCGCTCCAGTCGCCCTCAAGCCACGCCTTGACGAGCGCGGCCGAGCCGACCAGATGCAGCCGATTGATGTAGCCAGGGTCGCCATGCAGCAGCACCCGGTTGTCTGTGATCCGCGACGGGATCACTGCCATCTTGTGTGTCTCGCCATTGCTCAGCGGGCGAGTAATAACCTTCGGGCCATGCGGGAACGGAACAAGCCCATAACGCGCTGCAATCCAGTGCTGACCTGCACCGCCGGGGTTGGCGGTGAGTATGAGCTGCACCGGAACGCCGCCAGCCGAACGCAGCACGCCGAACAAACGATCGATGGGCGCGGGGTCAGGATATTGCCCAGCCTCCTCCACCCATGCGTCGGTGACGTTGCGCCCTTGGTATTCCTCAGCGTCCTTGATGCTGTCGAGATAGGCGAAGGCGACGCGCCCACCATTGGGCATGCGCCAGATTAGCTTGCTCTCGTTGAACTTGCCGCCGAGAGGCTTGAATATGTCCTTGCTGCGCTCAATCGCGTCTTCGCTCGACACCGTAGTACGGCGGAACATGATCGCATTGAACTTCGGGCCGTAACGCTGTTCCTTAAGTGCCCACTTGCCAAGCACGCCGTCTGTCTTGCCGCCGCCGCGTGCCCCACCAAAGAACACCTCGGAGAACGGGCAATCGATGAGAGCCTTCTGAGGCTTCGACTGCGGCCGCCAAACGATCTTAGTGTTCGGTGGCGTGCTCTTGTTCCCACTGCTCGTCTGTGGGGAGGTCGCCGCTGATTGCATGATTGATGTTCACGTTCTCAGAGCGCTCGACGATCAGACCGTTGATCTTGGCAGCGTCCATCATCGCAGCGCGAGCGACTGCGAGGCCCGACGCTTCCGCC
>Ga0247742_10002768_pt1 | contig 11367 bp, 11 predicted proteins | sample UWRJL208509C2_FD_180944 | JGI IMG/M metagenome (GOLD analysis project Ga0247742, IMG submission 180944) | Plant litter microbial communities from Arlington Agricultural Research Station in Wisconsin, United States - UWRJ-L208-509C-2 | ecosystem: Environmental > Terrestrial > Plant litter >... | reverse complement strand
GAACTGGCTCTTCGATCCAGCTATCAACAGCTTCCATTAATTCTAAAATTTTAGGAACCCATGTTGCATCTCCGTTCAATCCACCTAAAGCAGAACCTTGAACTACAGGACCATTATCTCCATCATATTCGTAGAAAGATAACAAGTCTCTGATTTCCATTTCAACAAGCTCTAAAAGCTCAGCATCATCAACCATATCCACTTTGTTCATGAATACTACCATTCTAGGAATACCAACCTGGCGACCTAAAAGGATGTGTTCACGTGTTTGTGGCATCGGTCCGTCAGTTGCAGCTACTACTAAGATAGCACCATCCATTTGAGCAGCACCAGTAACCATGTTTTTTACGTAATCCGCGTGACCTGGACAGTCAACGTGAGCGTAGTGACGGTTAGCTGTTTCATATTCAACGTGAGAAGTGTTGATAGTAATACCTCTTTCTTTTTCTTCAGGAGCATTATCAATCTGATCGAATGATTTAGCTTGAGTTTTAGAAAAACCTGCTTCTGCCATTACTTTAGTGATCGCAGCTGTCAATGTAGTTTTTCCGTGATCTACGTGTCCAATTGTACCGATATTTAAGTGCGGTTTGGAACGATTAAAATTCTCCTTTGCCATTTTACTTAATTTTTAATCTTAGTTATATATTAGTGTTCAAATTCTTACTTATCTGAGCCAATGACGGGAATTGAACCCGTGACCTCTTCCTTACCAAGGAAGCACTCTACCCCTGAGCTACACCGGCAAGGATCTTAATTTTAGATTTCTGATTTCAGATCTTTGAATTTACCCAATCGAGCAATCTTTAGACCTTTAAACCCAAATTCTCAAATCAACATGTGGGGAGAGCAGGATTCGAACCTGCGAAGTTCACACAGCAGATTTACAGTCTGCCCTCGTTGGCCGCTTGAGTATCTCCCCTTTTTATTGTACTTTCTGATTTTAAATTCTGATTTTCAACAATCTAAAATTCAAAATTCAAAATCTGAAATTTTGAGCCGATAGAGGGACTCGAACCCACGACCTGCTGATTACAAATCAGCTGCTCTAGCCAACTGAGCTACACCGGCAAATACAATAAAAAAGTCCGCTATTTCTAACGGACTGCAAATGTATATGTTTTTGTTTTTTAATCAAAACATTTTTGCTAAAAATTTTATATTAAATATGAGTTCTTATTTTTTCTTTCCTTTTTACCAATAATCTCTCTACTGCTTCAGCTGATTGCTCTACCGCTTCTTCAAAACTTTTACAGTGTTTTTTAACTATAAACTCGTCTCCGGGAACATGAACCTTTAATTCTACAATTTTATTCTCCTTGTCACTCATTTTTTCAACTTTTAAAAAAACATCTGACGAAACAACCTTATCATAATATTTCTCTAATTTATCCAATCTTTCCTGAATAAAATCTACTAGTTTCTTGTCAACAGTAAAGTTAACTGCATGAACATTTACCTTCATAATAAAAATTTTTATTGGTTAAACATTAGAGTTAATCTCGATTCCTGGGATGAGCATCCCCATACACTTTCTTAAGTTCTGCCAAACTGTTATGTGTATAGATCTGCGTAGATGCCAAACTGGAATGTCCTAATAACTCCTTCACTGAATTTAAATCTGCCCCGTTATTCAATAGATGAGTCGCAAACGTATGTCTTAGTATGTGCGGGCTCTTTTTTACCTTCTCGGAGACATTACTAAAGTACTTATTAATTAATCGATACACAAGGGAATCCGTTAATTTAACGCCCTTTTGTGTAACAAAAAAGAACTCAGAATCAATAATACGCTCTAAACTAGCCCGTTCATTTAAGTACACTTTAAACTGTTGGGAAATAATTGGCAACACAGGCAATATTCTTTCCTTATTTCTTTTACCTAATACTTTAAGAGTATTATTAGACAAATCAATGTTACTGATTTGCAAATGAATAAGCTCCGTCCTTCTTATACCTGTAGTGTAAAACAAGTCTATCATAAGCTTATCACGCAGCCCCTCAAAGCCTTCTGAAAAATGAAGTTGACTCAAAACATCATCCAATTCTTTTTCAGAGAAGGGGATCTGGATTTTTTTTGGCGTTTTTAAAGCCCTGTGTTTTAACAGAGGGCTCGAGTCAATCTGTTTTGTCTTAAGCAGAAATTTATAGAACGATTTTAATGAAGATATTTTGCGATTGACAGAACTATTAGAGATTCCGACATCAACCAGTGAAACAATCCAGCTTCGTATCTGGCTATAATTGACCTCAAGAAGATTTGTCTGGTCAAAATCCCGGAAAAGAAACTGATGAAACGAACTAAGGTCGTCCCAATAAGCCGTAACAGTATGTGGAGAATAATTGCGCTCCTTTTCTAAATAGTCCCTGAATGCTTCCTTAATTTTTTCCATAAAAAAAACCGTTAGTATCAAAGGTATTAAACTTTGATGACTAACGGTTATATCTAAAAAAGTTATTTACTAACTTTCCAAATTGTCTCTCATGTTCTGAATGTAAGCCGCTTTTTGAATTTTCATCCTGTTGGTTACAGAAGGTTTAATAAAAGCCTGACGTGCTCTTAATTGACGAACAGTTCCTGTTTTATCAAATTTCCTTTTGTAGCGCTTTAAAGCTCTATCTATATTTTCTCCGTCTTTAATTGGTATAATTAACATAATATTGACACCCCCTCTCGTTAAGGCTGCAAATGTAATTATTATTTTGGATTTTGAATTATAAATTTTGAATTATTTTAGTAAGAGTCAACAATGAAGAATAAAGAATCATTAAAGACTTTACTTAACATTTCTTTACCACAATATCCTGGTTCCTGCTTCTTGGCTCTAATTTCTAATTCTCTACTTCAACAAATTCCTAGAAATAACCAGTTTCTGAATTTCAGTAGTTCCTTCACCTATAGTACATAATTTAGAATCCCTGTAGAATTTCTCTACCGGATAGTCTTTTGTATAACCATAACCTCCGTGTATCTGTACAGCTTCGTTAGAAACTCTTACACATACTTCAGAAGAATACATTTTAGCCATTGCTCCTAATGTAGTCACAGGTTTATGTGTTTGTTTTAAAAATGCGGCTTTATGCAGTAATAATTCCGAAGCTTCAATTTCCGTTGCCATATCGGCTAGTTTAAAAGCGATTCCCTGAAATTCACTAATTGGCTTACCAAACTGGTGTCTTTCCTTTGAATATTTAAGCGCAGCCTCATATGCACCTTTTGCAATTCCTAATGACAGTGCTCCAATAGAGATTCTCCCACCATCAAGTATCTTCATAGCCTGAATGAATCCCTGTCCTACTTCTCCCAAACGATTTGCATCTGGAATACGACAGTTATCGAATATAAGTTCTGCGGTCTCAGAAGCACGCATTCCCAATTTATTTTCCTTTTTACCTGAAGTGAATCCCGGCATTCCTTTTTCAAACACGAAAGCAGTCATTCCCTTTGAGTCACCCTTTTCACCTGTACGTACAATAACAACAGCTATATCACCTGAAATAGCATGCGTAATGAAGTTTTTTGCTCCATTAACAACCCAGTAATCTCCATCCTTTACAGCGGTAGTATTCATTCCCCCTGCATCGGAACCTGTATTATGTTCTGTCAGACCCCAAGCTCCAATATGTTCAGCCGTAGCTAATTTAGGTATCCATTTTTTCTTTTGCTCTTCATTTCCAAAAGTAAGGATATGATTTGTACAAAGTGAGTTATGTGCCGCAACAGATAAACCTATTGAAGGATCTACCTTCGAAATTTCTTCTATAATAGTAATGTACTCATGATAACCTAAACCAGAGCCTCCAAGTTCCTCAGGAACAAGGACTCCCATAAATCCCATTTCACCAAGTTTTTTAAATAAATCTATTGGAAAAGTTTGAGCTTCGTCCCATTCCATAATATAAGGACGAATATTTTGCTCTGCAAAGTCTTTTATCGATTGTGCAATCATAGATTGCGTTTCACTGTAATCAAAGTTCATTTTATTGCGTATTTTTTTAGAATTCCAAATATAAGGCAATTATTTTTACTCTATCAATAGAAAATCTACCTTTTTTCAATAAATCAATAATTATTAGCAATAAACAACACTATTGTTTTGATTAAAATCAGAAATACATCTATTAAGGCCTCTGAATTTTTAATTTGAAATTTCCTCTACAAGTCGTAAACTATACTCAGTTATTCTCCCTGAAAAATAAAACTTTATGACATTTTATCCAATTAATATAATATATTTATACCATTTAACCAAATGTTATGCGGAATGAGGAAATTAAAACTCAAAAACCAGCGATATTCCATAATAACCCATTACTTATATATTAAAAATACAATTACATTAAACCCTAAAAAATGAATGAATGGAAAAATTATACTTTTTTATGTTGTTTTTGTTTTTGGGAGCAACATCTTATGCACAGGGTCCGTTATATATTTACAATAATTCTACCCATAACATTAGAATTCAGGTTCAAGCCTATGGCAGCAATGGTAATGCCAGTACCACATTTTCGTGTTATTACGTTATAATACCGGCAGCAAACAATGCCAGCCCTACCGTATATACCTTTACAAACTTTAACGTCCTTTCTCCCGCTTCGCTTGATTCCCAATTTACAGAATGGACCAAAGGGGTTATACCTCAGCCTCCGGCAGTTCCGTATCCTATAGCATATACCAATATTACAAAAGCTGACGCACAGACAACTTATGCACCATTACCTGCTTTCCCTATCTGGAATTTAATAAAATTTGATGTTCTGGATGAAAACTCAACACAACCATTAGGTTCAGGTGGCATATGCAGAACTACAAGTGATTATTATACCTCTATCTATCCTGCTCCATTTGGTCTATCTTCAGGAAGTCCAATGCCAGAAGGAAGCAGTTTTTCAGCCGTATGGCTTACATTGGACAATCAAACTATTGTTACATTCACAGGAAGCTAGAGTCTAACCTTCCACTGTTACGAGGTGGTTTAATTTATTAAGTTATGAAAAATATATACTTTATTTTATTCTTTTTTATTTACAGTAGTATTTATAGCCAGTTTAATTATACCAGAGACTGGGGAACTTATTATGGGGGTAACGGAACTAAAACTACCGATGGAATAATTGACAGCCAAGGAAATGTATATATAACCGGTGATGTATATGGTTCAATCCCTTATTCCAACAATTTTGTAACTGCGAATGCACATCAACCCAATTACGGTGGCGGGAATACAGATACCTTTATAGCAAAATACAATCCCGATGGTATACTTTTATGGTCTACATACTTCGGTGGCTCGGGTGATGAAAACATTTATAGTCTTGCATTAGACAATTTTGACAATTTATATATTGCAGGCCAGACAACAAGTACTACAAATATTGCTACATCAACAGCTTTCCAGACCACACCTGGCGCGAATGGATCTGCATACATTGCGAAATTTTCTCCAACCGGCATTTTGCAATGGAGCACTTATTATCTTACAAATACCCGTATCATGGATATTAGTTGTGATAATGAACGTAACATAATTCTTTGCGGCTATACAACAAATCTGACCGGCATAACAACGGTGGCAAGTTTTCAGGAAAACTATACCGGTACTGCACCGGTTATATCCTATTTAACCAAATTTAACGAGTCCGGACAAAAAGTATGGAGCACTTATTATTCTCCAAACACAAGTTCTGTATCACTGGTAGATGCTATATGCATTAACAGCAGTGGAATATTCATCAAAGGCAGTACAGACGACACAACTGGCTACTATGCTACCGAGGGTTGCCATCAACCACAAAATAATGGACAGACCGATTTATTTTTATCTAAATTCGGTTTTAATGGAGAAAGACTATGGAGTACCTATTATGGAGGTGAGGCCGGAGACCAATTTGGCCTGGCTACTTCTAACCAAAAATCCATTTCGTGTAATGAAAATAATATTTATCTATCAGGAGTAACCGCAAGTACAACAAGTATCACCACACCGGGATCTTTTCAGGAAAGTTCAGAAGGATTCTCTCTATTTTTGATACAGTTTAACAATTCAGGAATACGTCAATGGGGAACCTATACAGGCACTAATTTAGGCAGCACTTCATCTGACTCTTCCATAAGTACAGATACTTCTAATAATAGCTATATTTCAGGAAGGACAAGTACAAAGAATAACATCAGTACATCAGGAACCTATCAGGAGCAGATTGCAGGGTCTACAAACCCAAACAATGGAGAATTAGCTGACTATTCCGATGCGTTTGTAATCAAATTCTCTCCACTTGGGCAAAAATTATGGGGAACATATTATGGAGGAGAGTCAACTGAATTAAGCGGAAGTTATCTAACCAACGGCGATTCTTTTTATCTGTATGGTACAACCCAGAGTACACAGGGGATAGCGACATCAGAATCACAACAACCTGCATTTGATGCAGGGACAGTTTCATTTAGTGATGCAGGGAATGCATATATCGCTAAGTTTTCAGAAATTGCCTTAAATAACAATTATAACCAAATCCAAAACCTTGCTTTATATCCTAATCCAAATAACGGGAATTTCAGTCTAAGAGGAGATCTTAATGGCCTTAAGGATCTTTCACTCGCCGTTTATGACTGTCAGGGAAGGATTGTTTTTACAAAGAAAGTAGAACAGTTACAAAATGACAATCTCAGTGTTCAATTGCAAAACAAATTATCTTCGGGGGTATATCTGGTTAAACTTTACAATCCCGACCTAACGAAAAGCTTTAAAATCATTGTAAACTAATTGTTACAATTCCAGATACTTTATAATAACATTGGCTTTTTCAACGGGAAAGCCTTTTATTTTCACCAAGTCTTCGGCCGTATGAATTTCACCATTCATACTTCTGAAAGTAACTATTTCTTTTGCTAATTGATATCTAAAAAAAGGAAACTGTGCTAGTTCTTTTACGGAAGCAGTATTAATATTGATCTTTTTTACATTTGGGATTACAGAAATTTTGAAATATTTATTTAGATTTTCAACAACCTCAGGTGACAATCCCCAGATAAAACCCATTTGCTCCATGGAGACGAAACCCCCATACTTTTCCTTTTCTTTTAAAATCCTTTCTGACAGTGCCGGTCCTATCCCATATATTTTCACAAGATCTTCCTGCGTTGCCAGATTAATATCGATAACTTTTATAGTTTCTTTTTTCTCAAATGTTGGTTTAGGATATTGCTTATAATTATTTGTTCCTTTTCGGGCTACCCAATCCGGGAATTTAAAATAGGGTGCTATTACAGCGAGCAACGAATCGGATATCTTTGTTACATTTTGGAAATCTTTAGCAGAGTTTACCCATTTATCCAACTTTCTAAAAGCCAATAACCTATCGATTTCTACAGTAGACATTCCAAGTTTATAACCTTTAAAATCTGTTATAAAATTAGGATTGAATGGATAAATTTTGGGAATATATTCTCGCTTGTTTTGTTTAAGAGAATCTATTTCCAGCTGTAAAGCCAGCCACTGCTGTTTTTCTTTGGGTGAAATTTCGACTGGAGTAAGGTCGATGAAATAATAAGACAACTGAAACAGCATCATAATCATGAGCATTATAAAAACACCGTTTCGTTGTGTGGCAGTAAATTTAAAAAACGATTTTATTTCGGCTGTTGTCATGGTCGTAGATTTACAAATCAAATACAGAAGTTCTTTTGGCGCGTATCAGATCTTTTAACTTAATCCAAAATGCCAGCGTAAGATAAACCCCAAACCATAGTCCCGCAGTCACAAAGGATATATAGATAAAAAACAGGCGAACACTGCTGGCACGCATACCCAATTTATCTGCAAGTCTTGAAGACGCATTAAATCCATGTTTTTCAAAAAAATATTTAAGTCTTAATACAAATGACATTGTTTTTAATTTAAAATTTTTAAACAGGTAAAGATACAAAAAGTATCAGCTCTTTAGCAATTCCATCCCGATGGCACATTCCATACACTTTGCATTATTGCAATATTCATTCTTGAGCTGCAATAAGGTCTGTGAATCAAATGCATTCTCAGATTGCACCCCGAATGCCGAAAACTTTTGGATTATCGCATTCTTTTCAGGCCCTACTTTATGCAACAGCTTAATTAGGGATTCTAGAACTTCCCCTCCCTGGCTTGCTGCATATGTGAAACGGATTGGGACAATTGTATTGATAATTATCAGATCGATAAAAGCTTTTGCTAATTGTTTCTTTTTCTTCGGGCTTTGTTTATCAAACTGATAATGACTTTGCCAATATGACGAAACAGAAACCTTGAAGATATCGTAGATTTCATCTAATGACACGGCCGTTATTATTTTTGAGAACAAATTTTGGTGTCGGTTATAAAGTCCTGCAAGCTGTGAAAGCCGGATTGTTGGGAAATTATCGGGCCTAAGCTTAAAGAACTGGACAGGCTCAAAACACTCCTGCTCTAATTGGTATTTATAAAAAAGATAATTATAGCTGGCTTTAAGCTCTCTGAAATACGTGTCCTCTTTTTCTGAATCGAGCAAACCTACAGTTCCAAAAAACAATGCTTCAAGATTCCCTAAACTAAAACTCTCCTTCCTTATTATTATAAAAGGCAGTAAACTGGCCATTTTCATAAACACGCTCCCATTAGTATTTAATCCAAAATTCTTTGAAAGCAAACAAAACAAGACTGCTTCCCAATCATATTCTGTTTTTTTTAGCAGCTCATCTACAGCAACCGATTTTCTTTGAAGTCTTTCTAAAAAAAGCCTTTCCTGCCAGTTCTTCATTATAAAGGTATCAATAGTCGCTAGGTGCTTTTCACAAAAAATCCATGATTTTGGGTATACGAGTGATCGGTAATTTTCAAGTATCTCTTTAGATACATACTCTTTGAGTACGAGTACTGGTATTTCGGTATTATTCTTCCTGAAAATTTCACCATTATTTTCCCAAACTACGTGAAGAATAACATTTTCATAAGCTTTATCCTGTTCGTGATTGTGAATATACCAGTCGGAAGATTTGACATGGATTTCCACGTTCCCTGCCCATTTCTGGTTTGCTATAATGAGCTGTGCATTGAAGAAATCAGGGCCTGCAAGCTGCAGGTATTGCCCACCATTAATAATGGTGACAGATTCACCGTTTGAGGTTTTTAAATTCGTAAGGTCGAATTTTTTAAATTTCCATAAATAATGAAGAAAATCCTCTTTCATGGTGACAGGCATTTAGTTATGTATATGGCTTTAAAGACACTAAGATAGTAATCTTTGCTTAATCTACAAAACCTGCGTCTTTTATTTTAGCATATATAGTTTTGCACAGGCCCGGGCATCGGAAAGTGCTTCATGATGATTTAGCTGTATATTATTACGATCACTGCAATATTTGAGGTTTGCCGGTTTGTAGCCTTTAGCCTTGTAAATTTTACAGGTACATTCCCATCGATCAGCAAGTTCCAGTTCATCGTAATATAACCCATAATACTTCATAGTCTTAATCAGCACATTTCTGTCAAAAGACTCGTTATGGGCAACCACCGTTTTACCGAACAATCGTTTCTGTATTTCGGGAAATACCCCGTCAAATGTTTTTTTATTTAAGGTTTGTACAGGCCTAATTCCGTGTACTTCAATATTGCGGTACCAGTATTCATTTTCAGGTGGCTGTATTAGCGCATAGAACTCTTCTGTAATGATACTATCCTCTACCGTTACAATACCTACCGCACAGGCACTGTGCGCATATCCTGTAGCGGTTTCAAAATCTATGGCCGTAAATGTCATGGTATCTTATTTTAGTTTGCGACTTACAAAGCAGCAGTATAACGAATGTATTTTTATTAACAAGACCTCTTCTGAAAAACGGAAGAGGCCTTACTATCTTAAACATCCGGTGATTTAATCACTACAGATGTGACTTAAAATCTATTATTTGATAGAGCCTATAATATCATATTTAGTAATAATATGATGTCTGCCGTTACCCAGATCTACAAGGACTGCCTGGTTATCTTTAGTAAATAATTTAGAAAGCTCTTCTATAGGAGTTCCTTTTTTTACGACAGGATAAGGTTTACCCATTACATCTTTTATAGGCTTGTCAGCTACATCTTTATCATTTACATAACTTTGAAACAAGTCGGTTTCATCTATTGACCCTACAAAACCATTAATATCTATAACCGGGATCTGTGATATTTTGTATTTACGCATTCTTTCTATAGCATGTGAAACCAGCTCTTCGGTACGTACAATCACAAGTGGCTTATCAATATGGTCTTTAATCACATCCTCTGCTTTTGTGATTTCTTCCTCAAGAAAACCTCTTTCACGCATCCAATCATCATTGAACATCTTACCCACATAACGGCTTCCTGAATCATGGAAAAGCACTACTATTACATCTTCAGGTTTGAAATGTTCTTTTAATTGCAATAAACCTTTTACAGCTGACCCAGCTGAATTCCCTACAAAAATCCCTTCTTCAAGTGCAATCTTTCGTGTATAAACAGCCGCATCTTTATCGGTTACTTTAGTAAAACCATCGATTAAAGAGAAGTCAACATTTTTAGGTAATATATCTTCACCTATCCCTTCTGTGATATAAGAATAGATTTCATTTTCATCAAAGATTCCTGTTTCGTGGTATTTTTTAAATACTGATCCATAAGTATCAATCCCCCAGATTTTGATGGCCGGGTTTTTCTCTTTTAAATATTTAGCTACGCCGGAGATAGTTCCACCTGTACCTACACCGACTACAAAATGAGTAATCTTACCGGCAGTCTGTTTCCAGATTTCGGGACCGGTCTGCTCATAATGAGCAATTGCATTAGATGGATTATCGTATTGATTTACATACCAAGAATTTGGTGTTTCCTCAGCCAATCTTTTCGATACAGAATAATATGAGCGAGGATCAGTAGGTTCTACATCTGTAGGACAGACTACTACTCTTGCTCCTACTGCCCGTAGAATATCCATTTTTTCTTTGGACTGTTTGTCTGTTATTACACATATCAATTTGTAACCTTTAACTATGGCAGCCAGTGCCAATCCCATACCTGTATTTCCGGAAGTACCTTCTATAATAGTACCTCCTGGCTTTAGCCTACCGTCTGCTTCAGCATCTTCTACCATTTTAACGGCCATTCTGTCTTTGACAGAATTTCCTGGATTAAAGGTTTCCACTTTAGCCAATACCAGTGCATCGATTTCGGCAGTTACTTTGTTTAGCTTTACTAAAGGTGTATTACCTATAGTTCCTAATATATTTTCTGAGTAATTCATTGTTGACGTTTTTTATGGATTGCAATTATATGCAGGCCTTTCCAGTTCCACTGGACAAATATAGGAATTTGGATTTATATTTTTATT
>Ga0247742_10002767_pt1 | contig 11374 bp, 16 predicted proteins | sample UWRJL208509C2_FD_180944 | JGI IMG/M metagenome (GOLD analysis project Ga0247742, IMG submission 180944) | Plant litter microbial communities from Arlington Agricultural Research Station in Wisconsin, United States - UWRJ-L208-509C-2 | ecosystem: Environmental > Terrestrial > Plant litter >... | reverse complement strand
ACAGAATCCGACGCTGCTTGAACTTTTAGCGCATCCGGAACTTGGCTATGAGGAGTTGTGCGTTCCTTGCCATTTTCTCGAGCAAGGAGCGCGCTGAATTATGCAAAGTTATGCGCGTGACGCTTACACAGAATTCATGATCAAACACGATTTTGAAGTCACAAAGCATTTCCACCTTGAGACAGCCTGGCAAGCGACCTTCACCCATGGAAATGGAGGCCACACGATCGGAATCAACTCAGAGGTGTTTCTTGGCATCATTCAACGCGGGTTTCTTCTCACTAACCTGCTAGAATGGTCTAGATGGATGCCTTGAAAGGCGTCGGTCATGCCTGTGGACATAATCTCATCGGAATATCTGGTGAGACCTGCACCGTGTTTTCCGGGAGACTGCTGACGATTGCTTTATAGGCGTGGCAGTTGCAATAGCCATAAAGGCGGCCATTCAAAAGCACGACATTGCAGGGAAGATTGTCCTCTTGGGAACACCAGGTACGCACAATTCCCAGCGTCATTCAACTCGTCTTTGAGCTATGATTGCAGCGGAAGAGGGTGGTCGAGGAAAAGTCAAACTTCTCGAAAAAGGCGCATATGAGGGAATGGACGCATGCTTGATGTAAGCCACGAAATTTTACCCATTCAAGCTCTTATTCAAAATTATTCAGGTGCCATCCTGCGCCAGGGCCTGTGGGTTCTGTCAGCCTGAGTGGCTGTCTTGCCCTTGAGATGGTGACTGTCGAGTATAAAGGTCATACGTGAGTAGCCTTACTCGAACCGATGTGGTCTCGTTTCAACGCCACCTCATCCAGTGCACATGCAGCCCTTTCGCCATGGGAAGGCAAAAACGCGCTAGACGCTGCTGTTTTAGGATATAACAACATCTCGGCGCTTCGTCAACAACTACGCCCTACCCATCGTATTCATGGTATCTTCGAAGGAAGAGATTGGGCCGTCAACAGTACACGATTTCCAGCCGACGATTTTCTGTTCTTGATGCTGATCTTGATACGACAGTTATTCCGGATTATGCAAAATATATGCGAGTCTTCCCCGCTTCATTTATACGGTCTATGTTAATCTCTACTCGACTGGCAGCTGCCTGGTTCGTGCTCCGACTTTAAAGGAGGCGAAGGAGACTTATAGTCGCGTCGTCCCATGCTTTGAGTGAGGAGCCTGTTGGACGCTTCCAGGGGTAGACTTATTCATTTTCTCAGAGCTGCAGGTCTCGCTACCGGCTGTGAAGTTGTGATCGATCACAACGGTTCGATGGCCGAGATTCGACAGAATGCAGCGCTAGGTGAGTCACATCGTCCTGGATGTGCCGTTGTGAGATTTAATCGCCCTTTAGGTGGAGAGGTCGCAAATATCGTCCTCAACAAGTACGGAGCGATTGACTACGAGTATGGGATATCGAGCGCTTCAACTGATTTCGTAGGTCTCTTGAGTACAAACTAATTAAGTTACTCGCTGACATATAACTACTATTCAGGGGGATGTGTCGTACGGTTAGCTCATAAGTTCAATCATCCTCAAGATTCGTGAATACCAAAACGAGCCCTTTTTAGCTCTCCCTTCACTCCATCCAGGTTTCGGTATGTCCTATGGTGCACACTCCAAGACGTCGTCAGCTCACCCCATTTATTTAAGCCATTCCGACAATAGTTGATGGTGGAAATCACACTCGTGGCTTTACCGAGGCAGCAGCTACTACAGAGGCACACTACGCCTGTCTGGACGTGTCTAAAGCTCTAGCGGCAACTGGAGTTCGAGTCCTGGCTGATGACAAGTTTCTAGATGAAGTGAGTGTGATTGGGTCGAGTCAATTCTGATGCATCGCGTTTACCTAGTCGGGTTTTTCTATTAGGTTCGGCGGACATTCGAAGAGGATAAGAAGACGCGTGGGGGATTATGATGCTTATCATAAAACAAGGAACAGCGCCCGACTTTTTTCTTCTTTGCAATGCTTGTTCATAGCCGATCCGTCGATCGTATTTGGTTGCCTTGTGCTCGAGAACCATAGTGCAGTTGATACGATGAGGTTGCCCTGCGAGTAAAGTCAAGGTACCAGCTGCTACCAGCTTACTCGGCCGCCACATCGCTTCCACTCATTCATTCGTTCGTTGAGGAGCTATCAGCGTCAACGGCATTTTCCCAGTGCTTTTATCAGAGCGCCCTCAACCTTGCAGGTTTACAATTCTTCTGAGAAAGTCCAGTACAGGCCCGAAAGATCGAATCAGCCGCAGCATGGCCAAATACTTGCGTTGACCTCACGCTGTCTTGTGCTTCATAAGTTCGTCCTCAAGAATGACCAAACTCTGCTGACTATTTCGTACAACCAAAAACATCATATTTCCTATCAATGGTATATAATGCACCCGTAAACGAACTACTACTAAGTACTACCAAGTAGCTCACAAACAAGAATGTGAAAGACCAGCGCCTTGCCAGAAATACGTACATATGGTTTCTAGTAATATTAGGAGGTTGAGCGGGAACGGTGATGACTTGGCCAAATTTAAAATGCGTTGGATATCAACGCACTGTGAACCATTGACGCCGATCCTACTTCTTTGACAGGTCTACTGAACCGTAATGGGACTAGTCTGGGAGGGTTGATAACGCTAACGAAATGGACATCAGTTGCATAGTCTTAAAGCAACTTGCCCCCTGAGTAGCCTCTTGTCCCTTAACTACTTCCCGGTCTAATGAAGCTCTCTCAGTCATTCGTTTTATCTCTGTTCACTCTCATTTTCGGATTCATACCACTTTCCTTTACCTCCGCTGACCAGGACATAAGTCAAAACCATCCAAGTCCTTCAAGTTATTTCTTAACGGAGAACATAGTCGGAACTGGCTTCTACGACCACTTCAACTTTGAAGCCATCGCCGACCCGACACATGGACGTGTGTACGTGCTACAACCTATCGCCCTTTCATATCGCCCTTTCATATCGCCCTTTCATATCGCGAACTTACATGCGACTCTCCAGAACTTATGTGGACAAACGCACTGCAATTCGCAAGAACCTTACTTATGCCGGTTTTGACTCTTTCGTCCTCAGGACAGATGCCAAAACGGTGCTGAGTCCGACAGGACCGGGTAGGGACTCTGTCAGGATCATCTCCAAAAAGGCATACACCACCCATGTCGCCGTGTGAGTCCCCTTTTCGTCTTGTGATGAGGAAACATCTAAACTGGGCATATTTCTAGATTCGACGTTCGCCATATGCCACAAGGCTGCGCGTCAGTAAAATCATTCTGTGATGTCGTTTTCTATTCCCAACTAAACGATATAATTTTTAGAACCTGGCCTGCCATCTGGGAAGTCAAGGGTACGGACTGGCCGACCGGAGTTCGTTCTTATTAATCTTGTATTCTTGAATCCGAGCTGACTTTATTGTAGGGAGAAGTCGATGTTCTTGAAGGCGTCAACGACCAAGGTCCGAATCAGTCAACACTCCACACGACTACCGGTAAGGGAGAATTCTTGCGCGTCGCACTTCGCGCTGACCTATTGAAAGGATGCACAATGCCGCAAACACGAACCCAGACTGGGTATGCTTATTATTCTCATCTTGCAGCCACGCTCATGATCCGCTTTCTCCGTCCTAAGAACTTCGAGGCAATTGGACTGTGACTGGCAGGTCAACTTCAACACTGGCTGCGGTGTTGGATACACTAGTGGTCCTCCGAGCTATGGACCACCTTTCAATGCCAACGGAGGAGGATGGTAAGTTTTTCTATCTGAAAAGCATGAGCAAACCTTCCAACTGTATCCAAGGTACGTATTAGAACGCACAGAAGACCACATTAGTGTCTGGTTTTGGGGACGGCATGATAAGAATGTCCCTCGTGATGTCAAGTCAGGATCTCTTAAGATTAATCCCACAGAATTTGTGAGCATTGGATTGCGGGCACCCCGTTTCAGTTCAGAGAACTGACATGTTTTGTATCTCAAGGGTATCCCCACTGCTCATTTTCCCAACACGAGCTGCGATTTCAAGAAGTTCTTCGCCGAGCAAACGATTGTCATCAACCTAACCCTTTGTGAGTTTCATGATCACAAGGGATCGTGGAATTCCGCTCATAGTATTGTGTTCTCAGGCGGAGACTGGGCAGGACAGGAACAGGTATATCAATCCTCTGGCTGTCCTTCAACCTGTGTCGGTATGGCAGATCCTTTAACCCTGCTCGATAAGTCCTAACCTGGCATTCTACACCGCAGATTTCGTCAATAACAATCCGACTGCCTTTGCTCAAGCCTACTTTGACTTTGCAGCTATTCGCGTCTATCAAAAAGGGCCCTTCAGCGCAGCCCTCGAATCCCACCGTAGGCAGGTAGCTCACAAGCACTAAATGTCTACTTTCATGGATGCTACTGCAGCGTAGAGTTATCATTCTTTTTTATTATTGTGCAAGACTTTCGAGCGCCGGGTCAGGTTTCTGTTGTATACCAGGGGGTGCATCAGATGTGCTTCCACAATTCTTCCCACCTGTATGTTTGCAGCAGACAATTTGAGAATCGTCAAAGTGTGTGTAGCCCCTATTTTAGGAATCGGCCCAAACAACGCGTCAATAATGATGGCCATCCGTCTTCACTTCGACTTTCACCACCAGGCTTGTAGTCCACCTGTGTATTAGGATGGCGAGCGAAACGGACATCAAGGTTTTCGTCGACCGCCAGCGGACTCTTCTGAGTCAAGAACGCGAGGCAGAAATAGAACGTAGTTCGTTACTGCTATCAAATTGTGGACCCAAACTTCTCGAGCAAAAAGGACTATCTTTGGGAGGTCTTGGAATCGTAGGAATGAATGTTGGACTCGGGGGTAAAACGTGCGTTGCTTTCTTCTACTCATTTGAACATGGTACTCACAATCTCGAAGACAGATTGGTTGAACTTGAACGGCCGACGGCATATCATACAAATCCAACATTTCCTCCTCACACTTTTCGGTATGCATACTCAGTGTCTTCTGCACTACAGTGATCAATGTGGGACACTCTACTATCAGGCCAGGCGATCTCGCCAGAATTGAAGCGCACGTTACTGGAAACCCTTCAATGAAGAAACCGAAAGCGTCGGCGTCAGCGGACACGAAAGGTTCTCAAGCTGAAGGAGTGGTGTACAAGGTCACTGCATCTACGATTGCCATGTCATCCCATATTGATCCAAGCAGGTCTCCGATACGCGTATCATTATTGCCGTCGACGCTTCAGACTCAAGTTCCGAGGACTTGGATTTACCTGAACGATGTCGTGTCCTTAAGCTTGCTAATAGTGTTACATACGATCGGTTCGTTCCACTTGGATTTCATCGCCTTTTTCTTCTCATACAGTCATCAGGATGGATAAAGCTATCGACCAGCTCGAGAAGATCGTGGTACCATCGGTTAGCATTGCTATATTTGCAAAGAATCTTAAACTTAGCAGCTGCAGGGAGATGGTAAACCAGCTGGAACACTCACCGGTTTGATCCAAGTTCTTCTGGGAATGAAACCTCCCTCGATTAGAGACGCATTGAAGAACATATCTTTCTTTGACGATACTCTCAACGACAGTCAAAAAACCGCAGTTAAGTTCTGCTTGGAGTCCCCTGAAGTCGCGTGCATTCACGGTCCACCAGGTGGGCTCCATATCTGCAACTAACCTATCGAATGTGCTCACTATTCTCACGACCAGGAACGGGGAAAACGCACACATTGATTGAGGTCATACGCCAGTTGACAACGAAAACCGATGCTAATCCAGAACCAAAGCGAGTTCTAGTATGCGGCGCGTCAAACCTGTCTGTCGATAATATTCTTGAGCGTCTGCTTGCACTTCCTGTAGTGGATAAAGCCCAGAAGCTGAGAGTTACTCGGATTGGACATCCCGCGCGTGTGATGGCTCATGAAGGGATTCTTGAATCCACACTAGAAGTTAAGGCGACAAGGACCGACCAGGTTCGTCGAGACTCTCCATCTCGTAACTTGAGATCTGACGCTCGAGATCCAACAGGCTGCGCTTGCCCGTGATGTCAAAGAGGAGCTCGAAACCACGCTCGGAGTTCTATCTGGGAGAGGGAAAGGAGCCAAAGGAAAGGGGCCCAGAGGCGCCGAAAGGAAGAAGATGTGGGAGGAAGTGAAGGCCCTTCGGAAAGAGTGATTGCTTTCTTTTGTTCATACCTCTTTGATACTAAACTAAGTCAGGTACCGTCAGCGTGAAGGAGGGGTCGTCAAATCAGTGCTCAAAGACTCTCAAGTCGTTCTCTCAACATGTCATTCATCTGGTGGAAGGCAAATGTTCAACCAAGAATTCGATGTAGTCATCATCGACGAGGCTACACAGGCTGTAGAAGCCGTAGGTTCAGGCTTCATAAGAATGACTATCGGGAAAATGATCACATTCATAGGTCTGTTGGATTCCTATCTTCAAGGCGAAGAAGTTAATACTGGCTGGCGATCCAATGCAACTTCCGCCTACCATTCTTTCCATTGACGACAAGAAGAAGAAACAGCCCCTGCCTGCTAAAGCCAAAGCTACCCCGAACGCCAAGAAGAACACTAAATCTCAGATGCCTGCACCTGCATCTGCGCAAATTAACGACAATTCTGACAATTCGGCCAACAGTGGTACTGAGGATGCTCTTCCGGTAGCAACCGCACCGGTATCGCTAAACACCAATCCCAAACTTGTTCCTCCAAAGACGCTTGAGACGACACTTTTCGACCGTCTTGAGGCAATGTACGGTGCCGGTATCAAACGGATGCTCGAAGTGCAATATCGGTAATATTTCACCTTCTGTATTCGTCTTGATTTCGTCCTGATTGAGAGTGCGCATCGTGTAGCATGCACGATCAAATTTGTGCATTCCCATCCAAAACCCTCTATGGCTCCAAGCTCAGATCACACAACTCTGTCGCTTCGCACCTCCTGCATGATTTGCCAAATGCACAAGCAAACTCTGAGGAAGACGAGAAAGAGCTCCTTCAAACACCTGTGGTCTTTTTCGATACTGCAGGGTGCGAGTATTTTGAACGTTTGGATGGTGATGGAGATGAAGGAAGTCGTTGCAACGAGAATGAGGGGACGATTGTCAGCAATTGGACTGATAAACTGGTTTGTGAACTTTTGATTAAAACGAGGAGTTGCTAAAGGAAAGACCACTTTATTATTATTATAGGTTGAAGCAGGAATCCAGCCCAGTCAAATCGCTATCGTTACTCCTTATCAGGCTCAAGTAACACTCCTGACTTCCTTGTTACGCCCAAAACACGGACCGTCATTGGAGATAGGCACTGTAGACGGCATGCAAGGTCGCGAAAAAGAGGCTGTCATCATTTCTCTCGTGCGAAGTAATAATAATGTGCGTTCCTGCTCTCAGGCTTCACTGTCAACATTGATGAAGTGGGCCTTTTAGCGCGAAGTCGGCTTTCTTAAAGAAAAGAGAAGGATGAATGGTATGCAGATCCCTACACGGCGTGTATCGTTGTTAAACTATCCTCAGTTGCAATGACAAGAGCAAAGCGTCATCTGGTGATTGTGTGAATACGTCGGTGCTGTCGTCCTGTTCGCTAAGATTTAATTTAGTGCATCGTAGGAGACTCTTCCACGGTAACTCATGGAGGAGGATATCTGAAGAAATGGCTGGAGTGGCTTGAGGCGAACGCAGATGTCAAGTATGCAGGGTTAGAATGAAGCAGGATTATGGAGTTTTCGTTGAAGATCTCTGATAGATTGTGGTATCGAAGTGAAGAAATGAAAAGGTTGATGGACGGCACAGAATGGTTCGGACTGTCAACTGCGGCGCTGGGCGCCAGTGAGGTGTAGTCCTTTAAAACAAACAGATGATGGTAGCCGATCTGTTATATATAAGGGTGATAACCCTTAGGCGAAGCAACTAGTGCATAAATTACTGAGGTTACATCAGTAAGGATACAAGGTGGCAACTACTACTAGTACGATCAGACCAAAAGCCTCAACCCTAATACTCATCCACATCCGATAGCGAGGCATACTCAGACACCGACTGATCGTCTTCATACTCTTGTACAACATCCCTCATCGCAAACCGCATGATCGGGGTAGTGGGTATGAGCTTGGGACCAACAACTTCCATCACCTCCTCATAATACATATCCCCAACCCCGCTCCGAATTCCACCAGCAGCGGAGCTAGAGGACCCCATACGCATCTCAGCCTCCGAGACGGGCACAATGTCATCTTCATCATGCTCCACCGCATCGATGGGTGGTGGAGGCTCGAGCGGGATACCAGATTCGTTGACTGGGACAGGATTGACGGCTGTACTGTCTCTCGTATGCGATGCCGGGGCACCGCCAGCTGCTGGTCCACCACCACCAAACCCGACCCCACCAACGCACTCTGTCCATCTAAGATCCAACACCCGGCCTTTAACCATCCCATCCACAGCTCTCACGCCCAACTCCCTACACAGGTGGAAATAGGGCAGGTACGGTGTCTCGGGATTCGCCAGGCGGGACATGACTTTCAACAACTGCATGGCCGTGAACTCGGGAGGTCCGTTAAGACCTTCTGAGCCAACACCTGCAGCGGAGCCCGCATCTGACATGCCACCGCCCATGAATGGGCCTGGCGCGAATGGGTAGGTGAGGGGAGAGTAGATTTTGAAACCTGCGGGACCGAGACCGGGATGGAGAGTACGGGTGTCGGCCGTGCTCGTATTAGCTCCTGGGTTGGCGCCTGAGGGTCCAGCTTCGCCTTCGGGACCACCGGTGGCAGCTTGCGAGGAGTGGATGATGTGGAGGTTGAGGAGGGAGTGGGCTTGAAGGAAGTGCGAGCTTTGTTTGACTGGAAAATGGGAGCATCAGCATCAAGGCCACAGGAGATAAGAGAGGAGGTACTGACTGTCCAAAGCTCCATTTGAGTTGACTGAAAAATTGCGAGAACACATGTCATCATTATGCATAGTATATCAAAAGGGTGAATACTCACCATAATCAGTCACATAATCATGCCAGTGCGCGAGTTTGCCGCCAAACGCATCATGCAGCACATCAAAATTCAACCCAGCACGAAGGCGTTCGGGCACACGAGGGACGATACGTTCTTTGTAAAACTTGCGCGTCTCAGCCTTCGAGCAGTCGCCGATGGTTATGATCTACGAGGAGGATGCAATGGTGAGATTCTGGTTAAGATCAAGGACGATCGTTGGTCGTTGACTGACTTTACAATGTTGCATTACATTCAGCTGCCTCAGCCACGTCTGGTAGAACGGATCACTGGTCGCATGGATGACGTGACATAGCCTGTCTTGCTTCGTCAATACCAGCATGGAGTCCAAGAGACACTTCATCGTGTCTGTTGACTGGATGAGAGCAGGTCTAGGTTGGAAATATCGTCAGAAAGGGTGAACATATCAAAAAAGACTTGAATTACTCACAGCTTATGTGCTTCATCGAAGAAAATGACCTGTAGATAAGACATACCACAATCAGCACCAGTATCATAGCTAGGCGAGATAAATTTAAACATACCGGCATCCTCTTAGCAGGTTTCTCCTTCTGCTTGCCTTTATCCTTCTCCTCAATCCTCGTAGACTCCTCCCTCGCCTTCTCAGCGTCACTCCGTCTTTGACTGCTCCTCCTCTTACCCCAGTTCTTGAACCCCCATCTCGCTCTCGGCGGCGGCTCGTCCACCTTTGTCCGACTCGAGTCGTTCGAGTTTTTTCTCCGACTGTCCTTATCTTTCGAAGATGCCGACTCGTTGTCCTTCTCCTCGAGGACAGGTTGGAACTCCCAGTATTTCAGAAGCGAACTTTGGAAGAGCTCCATTAACCGAGCTACGTCGCTTGTTTTGACGGGTTGCTGTTTGTGGTCGCCATTGGCTTCGGCTAGGCGCCGTTCGACGTTGAGACGGTCGTGCTAAATAATTACTCAGTTTTGGATGAGACGACAAGGAAGCGAATATCCAAACCTTGAAACTCCACGCCTCCCGCTCAAAATCACGATAACCTTCCATCTTATTGGCGATCTCCTCAAAGTACTGCTCCATCTGCGTGCTTAGACTCGTGTATAGGCTCGCAAGATCCGCAAAACCAGCGATGCGCAGATCAAAATGGAGGACATGGTACTCTTCCCGCGAGAGGACTTCACGCAGCAGCGCAGTCTAACATACCAAAAGTCAATCAGTAATCGTGTATGTCATATCGCGATAGCCTTCTCACCTTCCCAACTGAGCTGGCGCCAAAAAGGACCGTGAAAGACGGCTCTCCTTCCATTGCGCGCTCGATGGCCAGCATCTCGGCTTTCCGGGGAAAGAATCCAGGTAGACGCGAAAACGTGTGCTTGGTGCGCAGCTGAGCGCGTTCCCGATTCTCGTTGATCTCCCGTCTTGCCTCCTCAAGCAACTTCTTCGATTCCGTCAGAGAACGAACGGTCTCTGCTGGCTGTAAACATGGATCTAATGTCAGTGCACAATAACATACAATAGTGTCATAAAAGCATACGTTACTTATGACACCGATAATCTCTCCCATTCCGAAAAAGTTCCGTTTATGTACGTCAGGGGAGATGTACGAGGCTCTTTTACGAGGAATGTTACTACGGAAGAGCCAGTGAATTGATGGTACTCTGGAACGCTGGTCCACTGAAGGTGCAGGTTTGCGCAGCTTTCTGTTGACTGAACCGTTGACTGAACTCATATAGAGGATTGGAGGCGAATAGAGAGGAGACGAGGGCCTTTGGCACACCCTGCGGTATGGCGTTATGTGAAGCAAAGATGAGAGAGATAGGAAGCCACGATAAGTACGAGATGGCAAATCCAGGTTGGTGGAGATGGGGGGAGGAAACAGCGAGGTGTGAGTGACTAGATATGAACAACAGACATGCTCATACCGTACATGTGCAGTGCCCGTGGTATTGTGCCGAACATGGTTGGTGGCGAGCCTGACGTGTAATTTGGGCTGTTTTCCATGATGCCCCCCCTTACCGGTGCTGCTGTCTTAATGGCGGCAGCATGCCTCGAGGCAAGCTCGAGGACGTTTGTCCTCATTGTTCGTGTCGTGGCCCTGCAATTCAGCAGCCTAGAGAGCACCGAGGCGATGCAAAACAAGAACAAGACGGTTTGGACACAACGAGGACGGCATGAACAAGCAATGACGTACCGGGCCGACCCTGCCAAACAGGAATACCAAGCGCCCACTGCCACCCCCTGAACCCCAGGTTTCAGCGCCTAACACATATGTTTGGAATTAGTGTAAACCTCAAACCATGAAGTCACCACAGAATAGTGCTTGGCTAGCTGCGGCCAGCTTGCTGCCATGGGCGCCTGAGTCTGGATCACGTACTATCATAAATGCCCAGCCTAACCAGCTAGGCAATCAGCGACACAAACTCAACCTTGCTTTGGAGC
>Ga0247742_10002766_pt1 | contig 11378 bp, 10 predicted proteins | sample UWRJL208509C2_FD_180944 | JGI IMG/M metagenome (GOLD analysis project Ga0247742, IMG submission 180944) | Plant litter microbial communities from Arlington Agricultural Research Station in Wisconsin, United States - UWRJ-L208-509C-2 | ecosystem: Environmental > Terrestrial > Plant litter >... | reverse complement strand
CCTGTTGGCGCTGCTGGTTTTGCTGTTGCTGCTGTTGCTGTCCCGGGTTGGGGTTGCCACGGTTGGAATCGCGTGGACCGTTATCATCGGCCAGACCCTGCGCGCTGATGCTCAACGACAACAGGCTGACACCTGCCAAAAGCCAGATGCGCGTATTCATGCTTTCCTCACTGCGGCGCGGATACCTGATGATAGGACTGCATTCTCGGTGCGCCGTTCGCGGCACTCTATCAGCGAATCCGTGCGGATCGAACTGTAGGAGCAACGGCGTCTGGCAAAAGGACCTGTGGGAGGGAGCTTGCTCGCGATTCGATACGCTTCACCCAGATGCAGTGAATGTTCCGACCTCATCGCGAGCAAGCTCCCTCCCACGGTGATTTATCAACGTCTTCGCGGACAAGCCTCGCTTCAACGGGATTGCCTTGCTTCAAAATCCGCCCATAAAAAAAGAGGGCCATCTGGCCCCCTCTCGGGAATATCGTCCTGGCTCGACGCTTTTGACGCCGGCTCACCTCGCATCGTCTTCTGGACGGTGCGTAGCCCGGGGGCCTGCCCAACCCTGTTGGGTTGGCGGCCGCAGCTAACCTGATTCGGAGAGCCGCGCTGGACGCTATGTCCGGGCAGTGATTCTGTTAAAAAGAATAGGCCTGGGCGCAGGGAGAAGGATTGCGAAGATTGCTGACAAAAACGTCACTTGCGCAATTTTTTACTTCAGATTCATAATCCGGCGCAATCCAACTCATAAAGGGGCAATTCGTGAGCAAGCTCGATAGGTATGACCTGAGTATTTTGGCGGAGCTGCAGCGCGATGCTCGTATTTCCAATCAGGAACTGGCTGAACGCATCGGCCTGTCGCCTTCACCTTGCTCACGGCGGGTCAAGCAGCTGGAAGACGACGGCTATATCGTCGGCCAGGTTGCCCTGCTGGACCGCAAAAAGCTGGGTCTGAGCCTGACGGCCTATGTGTTGATCGGCATGGACCGCCACACGCCCGACCGCTTCGAGCACTTCGAACAGCAGATCCGCACACTGCCTCAGGTGCTCGAATGCAGTCTTGTGACCGGGGTCGATGCCGACTATCAGCTCAAGGTCGTGGTGCCGGACATGGACCACTATCAGAAATTTTTGCTTGGTCACCTGACGCGCATCGACGGCGTGACCAGCGTGCGCTCAAGTTTTGTACTCAATCAGGTATTGGCCAGCACCGAGCTGCCGCTGGTTCACCTGCGCGGCCTGGCAGCCAAGGTCGACTGACAACAGGAGCGAGTGCGATGGATCCGGCCGTTTTCGAAGAATGGATGATGACGATTCTGGTGACCATTCTGGTCGGTTTCATGGCCTTTATCGTTTGGGACCTGGCGAAAAAATCCAAGGCCGGGCGCTTCGGTACGATCATATTGTTCAGCGTGCTGGGGTTGGGCGTGCTGGCGTTTGTGATCAAAGAGGTGGTGATTGCTTACATTGAACAAGCCAATTAGGTCCAACGCCCACAATCCGTTGTAGGAGCTGCCGAAGGCTGCGATCAGAGTCTGTCAGACAAATCGCATCGCAGCCTTCGGCAGCTCCTACAGGTGCCCGGCCTATGTTTCACAGCTTCGCGGGCACTTCCCGCCACTGCCCCTGATCCAGCCCTTCAATCGTCCAGTCGCCAATCCGTACCCGCACCAGCCGCAAGGTCGGCAGACCCACCGCTGCGGTCATGCGTCGCACCTGGCGATTGCGCCCTTCTTTGATGACCAGCTCCAGCCAACTGGTCGGCACGCTCTTGCGAAACCGCACCGGCGGATTGCGTGACCACAAGTCGGGCTCGTCCAGTTGCCGGGCCTGAGCGGGCAAGGTCGGGCCGTCATTCAGTTGAACGCCATCCCTTAACTGCTGCAATTGCTCAGCGGTGGGCTCGCCCTCGACCTGCACCCAATAGGTCTTGGCCAGTTTGTGCCTGGGGTCGGCGATGCGCGCTTGCAGCTGGCCGTCGTTGGTCAATAGCAGCAGCCCTTCGCTGTCGCGATCAAGGCGCCCGGCGGGGTAAATGCCGGGGATCTCAATGAAGTCCTTGAGCGTTGCGCGACCTTCGCCATCACTGAATTGCGTCAGCACATCGAACGGCTTGTTGAACAGAATTAATCGAGGCTCGGCGGGGGGTGCCTTGGCGACACGACGCGGTGCGCCCGAACGGTCAGGCGCGGGGCGACGGGAAACGGGGCGTTGGGTACGGGACATACGAACTCGAAACACGGAAACAGAAAGGGCCACTTTAGTGGCCCTTTACACAAATACCTAACGAATCAACGGAACGGAGGTTCGTCGAAGCTGCGCAGTTTGCGCGAGTGCAGCGAGTTGAGCTGCGTGCGCAACAGATCAAGGGCGGCGATCCCGATCTTCAAGTGCTGTGTGACTGCGCGTTCATAGAAGGCGTTGGCCGAACCCGGCAGCTTGATTTCGCTGTGCAGCGGTTTGTCCGACACGCAGAGCAGCGTCCCGTAAGGCACACGCAGGCGATAACCCTGGGCGGCGATGGTGCCGCTTTCCATGTCCACCGCCACAGCGCGAGACAGGTTGATCAACGGGCGCTCCTGAGCCCAACGCAGTTCCCAGTTGCGGTCGTCGTAGGTCAGGACGGTGCCGGTGCGCAGGCGTTTTTTCAGGTCTTCGCCGCGCTCGCCGGTGATCTGCGCTGCCGACTCCTGCAACGCCAACTGCACTTCTGCCAGCGCCGGGATCGGAATGTTCGGCGGCAGTACCCGATCAAGGATGCCGTCGCGGCGCATGTAGGCGTGGGCCAGCACGTAATCGCCGATGGTCTGGGACTGACGCAAGCCACCGCAATGGCCGATCATCAGCCAGCAATGCGGACGCAGCACAGCCAGATGGTCGGTGATGTTCTTGGCGTTGGACGGACCGACGCCAATGTTGACCAGGGTCACCCCATGACCGTCTTCGGCGATCAGGTGATACGCCGGCATCTGGTAACGATGCCAGACCACGCCAGCAACGATGGCCTGCGCCTCGCCGTGGTCCATGCTCTTGTCGACGACCACATTGCCCGGCAGCACCATGCGTACGAAGCGCGGGTCGTCGCGCAGTTTTTCCAGGCCATGCACGATGAACTGGTCGACGTAACGGTGGTAGTTGGTCAGCAGAATCCACGGCTGCACATGACGCCAGTCGCTGCCGGTGTAATGCACCAGTCGGCGCAGGGAGAAGTCCACCCGTGCGGCGTCGAACAATGCCAATGGCAACGGGTCGGTGTTGGCCCAATCGTACAGGCCATCGGCGATGCCATCGGTGGCGGCAGACAGGTCAGTGCTCGGGAACACGCGAGCCAGGGTCGCGGCCGTTACGCCGGTTCCGGCCAGCTCATCGCCTTGCTCGACCACGTATGGATAAGGAATATTTTGCTCGCTGACGCCGACTTCGATGGTGACGGTGAAGTCGTTCATCAATGGCACAAGCTGCTCGAGCAGGTATTTACGAAACGCCGCCGGATGGGTCACGGTGACGGTGTAGGTGCCAGGTAACTGCACTTTGGCATAGGCCCTGGTGGTCAGCGGCACTTCACCCTGGGTTTGATACGTCAGCCGTAATTCCGGATAGCGGAACTGCAACCGCTCGGCGGCGGTGGGCTCGACGCGGTCCTTGAGGTAACGCTTGAGTGCCTGGCTCAGGGCGTTGGTTGCATCGGCATGCAACTCAGCCAGCCGATCCACGGCTTGCTCGGCGGTTTCTACGACAATAAAAGCTTCGGTCACGATGCGTATCCTTCTGATCTTGCAGGCTTGTATCTTGCCTGCATCCCATTGCGAAGGCACTACAAGCTTGCCGATTACCGCAGATCGGCACGCGTGATTCTGGCCGAAGGCCTTGGGTGATTTGCGGATGCCGTCGACGGCTACGCCGTTGCTTCTGGCCGAAGGCCGTAGGAGTCCGGCTTGCCGACGATTGCTCCGGGGTCGCGTCCGACCGCAGCCGTCATGAAACCTGCGAACGCGGTGTGCCAGATCCAACGCATCTGCAGGTTTACCGCCGGTGCCCGGCAGATCGCGGGCAAGCCACGCTCCTACGCCCTCCGGACAGAAGCGGATAGGCGCATCCCATTAATAGAGGTTCGCAGATCTACGCCTTAACAACGGATCGCCGACCCACGCCTTTGATTCTGGCCGAAGGCCGTAGGAGTCCGGCTTGCCGACGATCTGCCGGGGACCGGCAGCAAATCCTGCGAACGCGGTGTGTTTAAGCTCGAGCACACAATTCACCGCACGCCGAATCATTACCCGACCTGCGCAGAGGAGCGTGCGACCAACGCTTCTACATCCACTCCTCGCGGCAGCGCGCCGTACACGCGGCCGGGCTGTTCCAGTCGCCCTGCGATAAATCCGTCACTCACCACCGAATTGCCCGCCTCCAGCAGGAGCTTGGCCTGCAGGCCCACGGCGATGTCTTCGGTCAATTGCCGGGCGCGATACTGGATGTCGGTGGTGTCCTTGAACGCGATTTTCAAGCGGTCGATGTGCGCAGCCAGTCGCCGGTCCCCATGACCATTGCCCAACTCCTGGAACAGCGCATCGAGCACGCCGGGCTCTTTGGAGAGCGCGCGCAACACGTCCAGACACTGCACATTGCCCGAGCCCTCCCAGGTCGAGTTCACCGGTGCTTCGCGATACAGACGCGGCAAGATCGTGTCTTCGACATAACCGGCGCCGCCCATACATTCGGCCGCTTCGTTGATCATGGCGGGCGCCCGCTTGCAGATCCAATATTTGCCCACCGCCGTGACCAGTCGGGCGAAATGCGCTTGGTGCGGATCATCCAGACGCTCAAGCGCGTGGCCCATGCGCAGGGTCAGCGCCAGCGCCGCTTCGCTTTCCAATGCCAGATCCGCCAGCACGTTTTGCATCAGCGGCTGTTCGCTGAGCACACGGCCAGCGACCGTGCGATGGGCGCAATGGTGCGAAGCCTGGGTCAGCGCCTGACGCATCAGGGCGCTGGAACCGGTCATGCAATCGAATCGAGTCATCGCCACCATCTCAATGATGGTCGGCACGCCACGCCCTTCTTCGCCGATCATCCAGGCCAGCGCACCACGAAACTCGACTTCGCTGGAAGCGTTGGACCAGTTGCCCAGTTTGTCCTTCAAGCGCTGGATGTAGAACTGGTTACGGGTCTCATCCGGGCGGTGGCGCGGCAGCAGGAAACAGCTCAGCCCCTTGTCGGTCTGCGCCAGGGTGAGGAAGGCATCGCACATGGGCGCGGAGCAAAACCATTTGTGGCCGACCAGTTCATAGGCCTGCCCCGGCCCCGGTTGCCCGACCGGATAAGCGCGGGTGGTGTTGGCGCGCACGTCGGTGCCGCCCTGTTTTTCGGTCATGGCCATGCCGATGGTCGCACCGGCTTTGTGGGCGATGCCGACGTTGCGGGGATCGTATTGGGTCGCGAGAATTTTCGGAAGCCAAAGCTCGGCCAGATCCGGCTGCAGCCTGAGCGCGGGGACACTGGCGAAGGTCATGGTCAACGGGCAACCACTGCCCGCCTCAGCCTGGGTGTGCAGGTAACTCATGGCGGCGCGGGCGACGTGGGCGCCTTCACGGGGATCAGTCCACGGCAGCGACGGGATGCCGTGTTCGACGGCGGTGCGCATCAGCTGGTGATACGCCGGATGAAACTCAACCAGATCGATACGATGGCCATAGCGATCATGGCTGGCGAACACCGGCTTGTTTTTATTGGCCAGGAAACCGGCTTCCATCAATGGCCCGCCGGCCAGAGCGCCATAGGCATCGATCCGCGACTGCGCCCAACCGGCGCCGTAACGCTGCGTCCACTCTTGCAGCGGCAAGTCGATGCGATAGAGGTTGGTGCCATCGAGCGGCGGCGGCTGATTGGTGACGTCGTGGGTTTCGGCGAACTGATGCAAATTCATGGCGCTCTCCTGTGCGGTCGGCAGATGCGGTTCAGTGAATCACGCACCTGCGCCGAGAAAAAGCGCCATAGACGACGAATCGACGGCGGTTTTGCAATGACCTGTGGGAGGGAGCTTGCTCGCGAATGTCCGATACAGGCAGCTCATCTTCAACGCGCCAGCTACCGCATCGCGAGCAAGCTCCCTCCCACAGAAACCCTTCGCACTTCTTCACTTGGCCCGCAACAAGTCCAGGCTCAAGCGAAACTGACTCCCCGCCCCAGGCTCGGACTGATGGCTCAGGCGACCGCCTTGCAGCTCGATCAGTTGCCGACAAATCGCCAAACCGATCCCCAACCCGCCGTACTCACGCGTCATTGAGCCGTCCACCTGAAAAAAGGTCTGATACAGCGTCGCTTCGTCGAGCCGGCTGAAACCGATGCCGGTGTCGATCACGTCGATCAGCAAACGCACGTGTTGCGCGTCCGAATATTGGCCGGACACCCTGATTTTGACTGTGCCAGCCGAAGTGAACTTGACGGCGTTGTCCAGCAAGCACTCCATGCACTGGCGCAATTTCGCGGCGTCGCCCATCAGGCTGTCGGGCATTGCCTCGTCGACGTCAACGCTCATGGTCAGCCCTTTCTCCCGGGCCTGTGGCTCGTGACTGCTGCGCACCTGAAACAACACGTGACGCAGGCTGAACATTTCATTGCGCGCCTGAACCCTGCCTGCCTGCAACTCGGTGAGGGTCAGAATGCCGTTGACGATGCCCATCATGTTTTGCGCCGAGTCGGAGGCAGTCTGGCGATACAGCTCGATGTCTTCTTGCGTGCCGTCCATCTGCATCAGCTCCAGCGAGCCGATCACGCCATTCATCGGCGTGCGCAGTTCATGGGTCAGGGTGGCGAGGAATTCGTCTTTCAAACGGTTACTGATCGCCAGTTGCTGGTTGAGCAGAGCCAGATCACGGCTGGCCTGGGCAGTGATCTGCGCTTGCTGCTCGCGCATGCTGTTGATGCGGTCAGCCAGCGCCAGGGACAACAGCGTCACTTCGATGACCGAGCCGATCTGGCTGGCATACATGGTCAGGAACGTATTGGGCAAAAAGCCTAACAGCATGGTGGCGTTGATCGCGCCGCCGAGTAAAAAAGCCGACCAGGCGAGGATGAAGTAACGCGCAACACGCTGCCCCTTGAGCCCGGCAGCGATGCCGATAAAGAACACCGCCAGCGTGAACACCAGCACCAGCCCGGTCACCAGCCGCAGTGCCAGGCCGTAATCGGCGGCTAGCGACAACGCCATGATCGCGCCCGCGCAAATCATCATCAGCACAAGTGGTGTATCCAGCCAGCGGCCGAGTCTGGGCGTCTGCAGCAGCGTTCGGGAAAACTGACTGGCGAACAGGATCGCCGCCGCGATCAGGAAAGTGGTCGAGACGTTGGCCCACCAAGGATTGTCCGGCCACAGGAACTCGATACCTGCGCCATTGACCGACAGTTGATACAGGCCAAAGCAGGTGATGTAGAGGATGTAATAGAGGTAGCTGGGGTCGCGAACGCTGAGAAAGATAAACAGGTTGTACGCCAGCATGCCCGCCAGCGCGCCATAGATGATTCCGAGAATGTACAAGCGCCCCGGCTGATCCTCGATGTAGGCGTGGCTGGACCACAGAATCAGCGGCGCCTGAATCGACCCGTGACTGGCGACGCGCAGGTACACGGTTTGCGGCTGGTTGGCCCGCACGTTCAGATCAAACAAGTAGTTGTTCTGCTTAATCTGCCGACTGGAAAACGGCAGCATGTCGCCGGTCTGCCAAGCCATGCTCAGGCGTCCTGCCTCATCGGGCAGGTACAGATCGACGTGGTCCATTGGCGGATAGGCCAGTTCCAGCAGCCAGTCAGGCACCGCGTCCGGATCGATCGGGCGATAGTTGAGCACGACCTTGAGCCAGAACGCGGATCTGGAATAACCGGCATTCAGCGACGCGGTTTGCAAATGACGGAAATCCCCCGCCAATGCACCTGTGGTGACATCGTCGATGGTCGCTTCACCGGTTGGGTCTTCAAGCACCTGCACGGCCTGCGCCAGGGGCAGGCTGCGCGTGTTCTCGTCAAAATCCACAGCCCCGGCGACTACCGGCAGCCAGGCCAACAACATAATCATTAAAAAACGCGGCGTATTAAACGGGCAACGCACTTGAATCACTCTTTCAGACGGATTAAACCAGACAGGATATCGACTGATAGCAAGAAGACACCATCGCTAATGATCCCATCGCCAGCTTTCTGTCGCCTTTCGCTGCAATGCAAAACCTGATCCGTCTTGCTCTGAAGTACCACTCAATCGTAAGAAAAATCCCACACCGACCAGCGGCCCGGGAAAAGCTTTAGTGGTAAGCTCGCGCACCATGAATACATATAGCTCCCGCCCTGTTGTCCTCTGTCTCTCCGGTCACGACCCCAGTGGTGGCGCCGGCCTGCAGGCAGATATCGAAGCCCTGCTAGCCCAGGGTTGTCATGCCGCCCCGACCATCACCGCGCTGACCGTGCAAGACACCGTGAACGTCACCGACTTCCGCGTGCTGGACCGTGAGTGGGTGCTCGCCCAGGCCAATGCGGTGCTCAACGACTCGACTGTCGCGGCCGTGAAGCTGGGCATGCTCGGCTCGCTGGAAATGGTCGATACCGTCGTCGAGCTGCTTGAAGCTCATCCGCATCTGCCGCTGGTGTGCGATCCGGTGCTGCGAGCGGGCGGCGGCGGACGGCTGGGCAAGGATGAAGTGGGTTACGCCATGCGCGAACGCCTGCTGCCTTTGGCCACCATCGCCACGCCCAACCTGCCCGAAGCGCGGATTCTTGCCGAACTGCCCGAAGGCACGGCCGATGAATGCGCGGCAAAACTGCTGCCGTTCTGTGAGCACTTGCTGATCACCGGCGGCCATGGCGATGAGCAGCAAGTCCATAACCGGCTGTACCTGCGCAACGGCCAGACCCACACCTTTACCTGCCAACGCCTGCCGGGCAGTTATCACGGCTCCGGCTGCACGCTGGCCAGCGCCCTGGCCGGACGCCTGGCCTTGGGCCAGGAGCTGGTGAGCGCGGTGCAATTTGCGCTGGACTACACTTGGCGCACGCTGCGCGACGCAGAACAGCTGGGCAAAGGTCAGTTCGTGCCACGTCGTTTGCCGCTGGATTTTTGTTCGTAACGCCACGCAAAGAGGTTGCATCGATGAAACTACGTGGCCTTTATGCCGTTACCGACAGCCAATTGCTAACTGGCAAGTTTTTGCCTTACGTCAAAGCCGCCCTTGATGGCGGCGTAACGCTGCTGCAATACCGTGACAAATCCGGCGAAGAAAACCGTCGCCTGCGCGAAGCGTCCGAGCTGCTCAAACTGTGCGAGCAATACAAAACCCGATTGATCATTAACGACGACGCCGAAGTAGCCGCGCGCCTTGGCGTGGGCGTGCATTTAGGGCAAACCGATGGCTCGCTCCCGGACGCTCGCGCGCTACTGGGCCACAAGGCCATTGTCGGCGCGACCTGTCATGCGCAGCTGGAACTGGCGGAAAAAGCCAAGGCCGACGGCGCGACGTATGTGGCGTTCGGGCGCTTCTTCAACTCCAACACCAAACCCGGCGCGCCGACATGCAGCCTGGAAATGCTGGCGCAAGCTCGCAAGCGCATTCATCTGCCGATTGCCGTTATCGGCGGCATCACCCTGGAAAACGCGGGCCCGCTGGTTGCCCACGGCGCTGACCTGCTGGCGGTGGTCCATGGCTTGTTCGGTGCCGACAGCACTCAAGAGGTCACACGCCGCGCCCGCGCCTTCAACGATTTGTTCAAATCGGCCTGACTTACCTCAGGCTGACCACACGCCCCCCTCTTTCGATTCAAGCAGAGACCCGACCATGTCCCGTTCTGAAATGCTGTTCGCCAACGCCCAGAAACACATCCCTGGCGGCGTCAATTCGCCCGTTCGCGCCTTCAAAAGCGTGGGTGGCACCCCGCTGTTCTTCAAGCACGCGGCCGGTGCTTACGTCACCGATGAAGACGACAAGCGCTACGTCGATTACGTCGGTTCCTGGGGCCCGATGATCCTGGGACATAGCCACCCGGACGTACTGGACGCGGTGCGCAAGCAGCTCGAGCACGGTCTGTCCTACGGCGCGCCAACGTCCATGGAAACCGAAATGGCCGATCTGGTCTGCTCCATCGTGCCATCGATGGAAATGGTGCGCATGGTCAGCTCCGGCACCGAAGCGACCATGAGCGCCATTCGTCTGGCCCGTGGTTTCACGGGACGCGACAGCATTATCAAGTTTGAAGGCTGCTACCACGGCCACTCCGACAGCCTGCTGGTCAAGGCCGGTTCCGGCGCCCTGACGCTGGGCGTGCCGAGTTCGCCTGGCGTACCGGCTGACTTCGCCAAACACACGCTGACGCTGCCGTTCAACGACCTTGAAGCCGTGAAAGTGATGCTGGCCGACGTCGGACAGGAAGTCGCGTGCATCATCGTCGAGCCTGTGGCCGGCAATATGAACTGCGTACCACCGGCACCGGGCTTTCTTCAGGGCCTGCGCGAAGAATGCGACAAGCATGGCGTGGTGCTGATTTTCGACGAAGTGATGACCGGTTTCCGAGTAGCCCTCGGCGGCGCCCAGGCGTATTACAACGTCAAGCCTGACCTGAGCACCTTCGGCAAGATCATCGGTGGCGGTATGCCAGTGGGTTGTTTCGGTGGCAAGCGCGAAATCATGTCGCACATCGCGCCGCTGGGTCCGGTGTATCAGGCCGGTACGCTGTCAGGTAATCCGCTGGCGATGGCGGCGGGCTTGACCACGCTGCGTCTGATCAGCCGTCCGGGCTTCCACGATGAGCTGACCGATTACACTTCGCGCCTGCTCAAGGGTTTGCAAGCATTGGCCGATGCGGCCGGTATCGCGTTTGTGACGACTCAGGCAGGCGGTATGTTTGGTCTGTATTTCAGCGACGCCAAAGAAATCGTGACCTTCCAGGACGTGATGACCAGCGACGCCGAGCGCTTCAAGCGCTTCTTCCACCTGATGCTCGAAGGCGGCGTGTATCTTGCGCCGAGCGCGTTTGAGGCAGGGTTTACCTCTATCGCCCACGGCGACACAGAGTTGCAACTGACACTGGATGCGGCTGAGAAGGCCTTTGCGAAACTCAAATAGCTCAGCCGCCGCATGATCTGTAGGAGCTGCCGAAGGCTGCGATGCGTTTCTTGTGACACACGGCAATCGCAGCCTGCGGCAGCTCCTACAGTCAGTGTATGTACTGAGTTAATTTGTCTGGCCGGCACTGAATATCTTTCAATTACACAAAGATCTTGCTGGATATTTAATCCCGCCCTAGGACTTGACCCCCTGAATACAGGTGATTCAAGCCCGTGCAGCAGAAAATCAGTAAAGACTTTGTAAGGTTGGCACTGGTTATTTCATAATGCGCAGCCAGCACGT
>Ga0247742_10002765_pt1 | contig 11378 bp, 10 predicted proteins | sample UWRJL208509C2_FD_180944 | JGI IMG/M metagenome (GOLD analysis project Ga0247742, IMG submission 180944) | Plant litter microbial communities from Arlington Agricultural Research Station in Wisconsin, United States - UWRJ-L208-509C-2 | ecosystem: Environmental > Terrestrial > Plant litter >... | reverse complement strand
AGGTATGTCCGTCGGTGCGCTTCGCACACCGTGCTGCTGGCGGACGAGATCTAACGGTGAGCTAAGCATGTAGATCTGGAGATTAAACGCCTTCGGACGCGGGTTCGACTCCCGCCATCTCCACCACTCCATCGGCAATTCTACTCCTAAAGGGTTGAATTGTCGATCTTTTTTCCGGGTGGAGCGATACCTAAAACGACGACCTGCAGGTATCGTTTTGGGTATCGTTCCATGCCGAAGCCCCTCCTTCTCACGCGGCCGTCAGGGCTCTACGCCCGTTTTCTCGTGCCCGCCGACCTCCGCCAGGCCGTCGGCAGGCGGTTTCTGACACGCGCCCTGCATGCCCGTGCTGACCACGCCAGGCTAGTCGCCGCCCGCATGGGGCTGGCACTATCGCAAGCTTTCCGCGCCGTGCGCTGTGGCTGCCTTATGACCCCCGATGATTTTGACGAACTGCTCAAACGCCTGAGCGCTGGCCCCAGTCCGCTTTCCGAACTCCATCTGGGGACCGTCAGGCTGCCGAACGGTGCTGTGCTCGAAGGCGTTCAAATCGACACCCCGGCCGATGCGTCCCTCTTCCGTCAAACACTGGTCGACGTTGGCGGGGCTCTTCCCGCCGGACAACCCGCTCTGGCTTTGTCTCCTTTCCCCGCCAAACCCGCTCTTATGCTGAGCGCAGCCGTCGAGCTGTTTCTGCGCCAATTCGCTCAGAAAAAGCGCGCTGCCAGCAATCTTTTGGACACCACGCACACGCTGCGAGTGCTCGTCGGCGTTGTCGGCGAAAAGCCGCTGCGCGAGGTGGGTGCGGAGGACATGGACGACTTCCTAGACGCCATCGCCAGCTGGCCGCCCAACGCCACAAAAAAATGGCCGGGCCTGACTGTGAGCGAGGTCTTGGCAAAAGCTCGCAGGGAGGGCTTGAATGGACTCAGCCACCGCACTCAAGAAAAGCACCTCGACCGTGTGCGTGTCTTTTTTGGCTGGGCGCTAGAGCGTCGAGAAATCGAACGCAACCCCGCGAAGACCCTGCACGTGCTGACGCGAGCGCAAGAAGACGCCGGCGCTCGGCAGTCGTTCACGCCGGACGAGCTGGCCAGGGCTTTCGACCCCATCGCCCGCAGCCTCGCTTGCGACCAGCCGCATCGCTGGTGGGGCCCTATGCTTGCGCTTTACACAGGCGCTCGGGTGACCGAGTTGGCTCAACTTTGGACCGACGACCTGGAGCAGATTTCGGGCATCTGGGGTCTCCACATCGCGCCGAGAGTGGACCGGGGTCAGCAAGTCAAAAACGCCATGTCACGGCGGTTTGTGCCGGTCCACCCAGCGCTGCTGGACGCTGGCCTTATCGCGTATCGCAATGAGGTGGTCGCCGCCTTCGGCACCTCTCGGCTTTTCCCCGGCTTGTCGCAGACAAAGCCCGGTGACACCCTCGGTGATTGGTGGAACCGCACCTATCGAAAGACGGTGCGCGTGGAGGGCGTATTTCACGCCTTTCGCCACACTTTTGCCTCCCGCGCTGAGCGCTGCGGTTTGCCCGAGCCCCGCATCGGAAGACTCACCGGGCACAGCACGAGCGGGACAGTGCTGGGTAAGCACTACATCGACCCGCCGACCCTTCCCGAACGCGCATCCGACATTGCTCAGCTAGCGTTTGAGGGCGTTCCGCCGCTGGTGCCGTATCAGCGGGGCCAATTTGCAGTTTTCTTTGAAAGTGTGAAGCGACGCAGCAAATTGGCAGTCGCAAAAAGTGCCCGTGCAGAGCGCGGATTGCGAGAGCAGAAGAAGCCCTGAGTCTGCAGGCCGCTGCAGGCGTGTGCACGGTTTACAAGCGGCGCTGCGGCGGTAGCTTGGTCGTATCCACCCATGCAGCGGAGACACCCCATGACGAACACGACCAAACTTGACCGTGCCATTGAACGACTCAGCGACGAAGCTTTCACTCGAGCGCTTGGAGCGCTCCAGCGCTACCAACGCCGGCAGGCGCGGGACGAACACCCGGACGGGAAGTTTGATTCTGTGAAACGCTGGTATCCAAGCGCAGACGAAGACTGCGGCGTGACCAGCTACACGCGCTCACCGAGCCGCGCATTCCCGAACAGTTACATGACCGCCTGCCGGACCCTCGCGCACTGTGAAGTGCTCGACGAGGCGGACCACGATGTTGTGTTGCTGATTCGCCGCTGGCTCAAAGCTCAGGGCTTGGAAGCTTTGAAAGTGCCCGAGGATGTCATCGCACAACGCCGAGCGGCTCGGCTGGAAGCAGCCATCGAAGCAGAGGGCCCGACGCTTGCTCCGGTCCGTCGTCGGGTGCGGCTTTGATTATCGGCCACTTCACAGCGCAGCGGAGAAGCGGCATGGGCGCCGTCAGACTAGAAACACCGCTCGAAAAAGCCCTGGCGGCGCTCAGCGACGACGCTTTTAACCGAGCGCTTGGCGCGCTCCAGCGTTTTGAGCGTCGCCAGACGTGGCGCGAGAGACCGGACGGCAAGGTCTTTCAGCAGGGCTGGTTTCCCAGTGCTGCTGAGGATTGCGGCGTCAGTGCGCGCGTCCGCTATCCCACCCCAACTCAACCGCATTCGTTTTTGAACGCTTGCCGCACGTTGACCCACTGCGAAGCATTGGAGGGTGCAGACCATGAGGTGGTGCTCTTGGTGCGTCGCTGGCTCGCAGCGCATGACCTGGCCCCGTGCCAAGTGCCTGCCAGCCTTCTTGCAGAGCAACGCGCTGCGCGTCTCCTAGAGGCCATGGACGCCGCGCCATCGGCGCCGGTCGCGGTCTCTCATCGACACCGTCTTTGAGCCGTGCCGGGGGACAAGAAAAAGCCCGCTTGCGCGGGCCTTTTTTGTCCTGCATCCCCAATGGGGTTCGGCAATCGGTGAGCTGAGGCTCTAGCTCTGGGTCAATCGTCGCGCTTTGCCCCAAGGAACTTCGCTTCGCTTTGCTTCACTTCACTATCCCCGGCTGGGGTTTTCGACCACAGGGGCACGTTAGCACCGCAGGCACGACTGTCAAGGGTGCTGACCGGGCGCGACATTATCTGCGCCGGGCGGGCTTCGATGCCTTGCCCGTGCTCTTCAATTGGGCCTCTACGGCCTCGGCGAAGTCGCGCAGCGTGTGACCGCATGCCCTGCTCCAGTCGAGCAGCTGGAGCCCGTCCAGGCGTTTTTGACCCGTTTCAGCCTGGGACACGAAGTTTTGAGAGCGGCCCATGAGTTTGGCCAGGTCCACCTGAGTCAATTCAGCTTCGACGCGGTAGGCACGAAGAGTCTCCCCGAAGACGGCGTATTCCGGGCGGCTGTGGGACTTTCGGGCAGTGGTCTGAGGGGGCTTTGGCGGCAGGCGTTGCATTGGGGTCTACCCGCGAGTGGTAGTCGCCAAAGCTATACACCTGTTGCAGATACGCCCACTCGGGTTACCCCCAATTCAGTTATCGCTACTTCGGATAAGCTAGCGTGCGCCAAGGCGTCGCTGGCGGCCGATTACGTGAATAACGGCCAGTTTAATTCAGGGGGGTTTGCTCAAATGGCAGTCGCAATTTTGGTCTGGCTGGTCGCTTTAGTTCTGGTGGCGTCCGCCAAGAAGTCTCCGAAGCATGTTTTGCTCTGGGGCGTTTTGGGTGGGCTTGCTGGTGGCATCCTCGGCGCTATCGGCATCCTCCCGCTTTTTGGCCTCGCGGGGGTGGGCATCGGCGTTGCCGTGGGTGCCGTGGCCGGTGCCGTGAGGTCATTCCGGCATCCGGTGGTCAAGCCTCCAATGAGGGAGTTCGAAGCTACCCACGCGCATGACAACATCGCCATCAACGCGGCTCGCAACCTGCTTTGGGTGCGCGACGAGCGGGGACAAGAACTTATTCTCGAGGTGGCAGAAGTCCGCGAATGGAACCATTTGTGGGTCCCAGACAGAGGCTATAAGGCACAGAACCGGCTTGAAATCCGGACCACGCGCGTTGACGCTCCCGTGGTCGTCGCTGCGTTCACGCGCCACCCGGCGACGATATGGGGGGCCCCGAAAAATGCACGAGAAGCCGAAGAGTGGCACGCCCGACTTGGGGCATTCTTCCATCAAAAAGCTTGAAATGCGGTGCAACACCAGGGCTTGTGTTTACTCGCTAGACTCACTCACTTCAAATCGGGCAAGGAAGCGCCATGTTTGCGAACCAACATTCAAACCCGTTTCCGCTCGCGGGCGTTATTTCATCGTGCGTCGCCCTCGACGATGCTTTGTCGATTGAGCACTACCCGCAGGCTCGTCACCACGCTCGCGTCATCGCGCTGCGTGGTAACGGAGCCGGATTCGACGGAATCGCAACCAGTGCTATGGCTCTAATGAATGCTTTGGACCGCGAGATTCGCCCTGCCAGAGCGGAGTGGGGTCCAGTTGTTGAACGGCTTCACAGAGCCATTGACGAAGCGCTGGTGGCCCTGCCGTCTGACCCAACGGAATAGCAGCACTGACACCACATGCGACCAAAGAAAAAGCCCGCTTTCGCGGGCTTTTTTTGATTCCGCCTTTGCGGCGGCGAACTTGCTGGCCGTGTGCCGATTCAGGCTTGTTTCTTCTTAAGCCACCCATGCGGTGGCGAACCTTGACACCATCCCCGCATCCACGAGGAAAACCAGCTGTCCAGAAATAGCAGAGACCGAACGCCCGTCGAGCCCCCTCACCCAAGGCCCGCAAGCGCGCCCTGCGCGCTGGGCTGCCGGGCGGCTATGCCGCCCCAGATGGGGGCGACGCGCGGAGCGCGGAGCAAGGACTGAGAAAGCCTGGGCTCTTGCTTCGGCTCCGGGGTGGTGGCGGGGAACGACAGCGAAGGACGCAGTTCGTGGCTGGGCTTGCCCGCCCACCCGGTTCTCCCCTGCTCTGCCGACTCCGCTATCGCTGTGTCGCCGCTGACTGCAAGGTCAAGAGAACTCGCTGCTTCGTCGCCTGACGGCTCCTCATTGCTCGGCAGGGGCTGACAGCGCCCCTGCCACCCCTCTGACTCGCCTTCGTCGGCCCTCGGCCACTTGGCGCCGCTGACGCGTCGCCTTCGTGGCCTTCGGCCCTCCTTGGCTCCTCGGGGCCGCATTGTGGTCGGCCCCTTCCACCCGGTCTTGGGCCAACCCATGATTGGTCCCGGGTGGGCGGGCAAGCCTCCCCCCAAGCCCCATCGAAAATCGACAGATGCTTCTTAGTGTCATCACTCTCCACAGCCGCTTGTGGTGCCCGTTGGCCGGGCTGGCTGGGATGCACATCAACCGCGTGTGCATCACCCCGGTTCTCTCTCCGCTTGGTCCGGGGGCCTCCGCTTTCGCGGGGGTGATTTCAAGCTGCTGCACTGGCCATTCAGCCCAAGGCTTGCCAGCCTTGGACCCGGGTTCACAGAGGCCCTATAACGCTCCTCCTTACCCCGCTTGCAGCGCGCTGCCCCGGCTGAGGCCGCCCAGTGAGAATCGTGTCAGGGATGGTTTTATCGGCCCTGGGACGCATAGCACTGGACACGCAGGCCTTTGAGCTTCGTCACTGACTGGGCGAGAATGAGGGCTTGCGGTGGTCCCGGAATTTGCTACGGTGGGTTCAGGGCCACCGGCCGGGTTCGCAGCTAGCACTGCATAACTCGCCCCGCCAGCTGGTTACTGTCGGGGCCGTAAATTCAACATGACAGAGGCCCGGGAGCTGTCAAGCTACCCGGGCCTCCGTTTTGTCGAACCAAGTTCACACTTTGGGGCGTGACAGGATGACGGGGGCGCCGCCTTCGTTCGGCCTGGGGCTGGCATAGACCGTCGGCCTGACGGTCGGCGTCATGCCCAACGCACGCTTCATCTCCGCCTTTTTCTGTCGCTCCAGCTCTTCGTCGCGCGCCTGCTCGTGAGGCAGTTTCATCGTCTCCCGTCGCCTTTTCTCCGCTTTCTTCCATGCGGTTTCCGCCTCCTTCGCTAGCTCAGCGTATGAATTCTGGGCGCCGGGCCCGGTTCGGTGTCGGGCGACCTGTTCGGCGTGCTTTAGCTGCTCCATTTCCTTTGCTTGCTCTGCCCGTCGAGCCGCCCAATGCCTCCGGTCGAGCGGATTGAATGCCCCCGGCTTCGGGTTGGCCTTCTCCCACTCTGCATGCCGCTCAGCAGCGAAACCCGTGGCAGCAAGCGCACGGCCCAAGACTGCGCGTCGCCGCTCGGGACGATCGCGGGCGTGGACGTAGTTTTCGTGGGCTTTAACCGCCTCTTTGACCAGCTCCGCTCCCCATCGGTTGCCGGTCATGGTCTCCGCCAATTCTTCCGTCATGTTCCCCGTCATAGCGTGAATGCGGGCGTATTGTTTGGCCGCCTTTTTTGCCGTTTCGTCGAGCATGTCGAGGAATGCCCTTGTCTGTTGCTCTGCTAGTTTTACTGCGTCGTCTGCCATGCTTGCTTGCTCCCGGTCTGAAGCGGTTTTACCCGCGCTGTGGATTTTCCCCCCGCCAACCTTCGCCCGCACAGCGGGCAGCGGCGCAGGACGCGCCGCCATGGGCTGCGCAGCAGCCGCACGCCGCGGAGCGGCAGGGACGGCCTTGCTTCTGGTTTCGGCGCGAGCGGCTCGCAGATGCCCCGCAAGGTCGTCTCGGTTGGACTGCACCCGCTCTTGGTTTTCCAACGCTCGGTCCAGCACGCGCCCTCGGCGCTTTGCTGCTGTGACCGCCTTTCCTTCGTGCTGGGTGGGCGTTCGTGTCATCGCTAGGGCGAGGGCAAAATCGCCAGCGGCTTCCGCTTCCACCGCCCGTGTCGTATGACTTTTGTGGGTTACCCGCTCTGGGCGCGCTGCCATCATCAAGTGCGCATTGATGCGCTCGGAAATCAGCTCACGAGAAGCAGTGATTTCTGCCGGACCTTTGACCTTGTCGTCCAGCTCTCGCGTTTTTTCTCCGAGACCGCTTGGCGTCATGCGCCGGGTGGTAGCGAGAATGTGGACGTGGTGGTTTCGCTGGTCGCCTTTCTTGTCCGGTCGGTGGATGCTTGCTTGAACGGCAAAGCCATATCGAGCAACTAACGACTGCGCGATATCTTTGACGAGGTCCCGTCGCTGAGCGTCGGTCAGCTCATGCGGCAGACTCACCTCAAACTCTCTCGCAACGCGAGCATTGCTTTTCTTTTCTGCCGCTTCCGCTGCGTTCCAAAGTTTGGCGGGGTCACTCGACCAGTCCGGGGAGCCGGGGGGCGCCGCAAAAAGGGATTCCACGACACCGCCGCGCCGCGTGTAGTCATGAATCTCACCCGTGCGCTCGTCCACCATTTTTAGGCCCGCCCGATACGCGGCCGCCGCCGTCGCGGTATGTCCCGCGCTCCGGCTGGTGGTGTTGACGTGTGTGTGGAAAGTGGCCACAGAGTGAGGTGTGAGAGCGCAGACCCCTGGGGGTCGAGCATTGGGGGGCGGCACGAAGTGCCGAAGCTTTGGGGGTGTCGGGGCGTAGCCCTGACCGCATGCAAACCCGCAGGGTTTGCGTAAGTGCGCTCTTGCTTCGTTCCTCGCTGCAAGAACTGGCGCGGTCAAGGCGCCCTTCCACCCTTTTACGTTGACAGACTTTGGCGAGCTGGCAAGAGCCACCACGCGTCCAAAAAAAGACCGCGCTCGCTCCGCTCGCGCCCTGGATGGAAGAAACGAATCAACTGCAGCGCAAAGCCCCTTGCGCGCCTTTCGTTCTCTGCTATCGGTACATGTATCCCCGCAAAAAAACCTCTCGTATGACGACGTTGCAAGACCAAATCACACGCGCCACCAATCGCCTCGCTCAGCTCAAAGCCCGAGACATCCTCAAACAGCAGCGCGAAACAGCGAAAGCGAAAGAACAATCTCGCCGCGCGGACGCCCATCGCAAAATCGAACTTGGCGGTCTCGTCATCGCAGCCGGCGCCGAAGATCTCGACTCCGCTGAGCTAGTCGGCGTGCTACTCGCTCACCTCGATTCACGCGGCACCGGCGACGGCGGCGGCCTGTTCTTTGCTCAGCAGGCACGAGAACGAGGCATTGCGCACCTCCAAGAGCGCGAAACCGCTCGCAACGCAGCGCGGCGACGCTGAGATGCGCCCCCGCCTGCTCGCCCTGGCTGTCTCGCAAGCTCGTGGCGTCGGGCTGGTCGAGCTGTTGCTTATCGCCGGTGCGGCTGTAGCGCTGTCCGTTGCTGGTGTCGCTTTCGCTGTGCAGACGGGGCACAAGCAAGAACAGGCGCGCGAACAACAGCACGTGGCTGACATCGTTGCACGCACCCTCGACGCTTATGCTGCAAGCGGGGATTTTTCCACACTGACCGCAGGTGACGCACTAGCGTCCAGCGTCTACCCGAAGGACATGCTCGACTCCGCTGGCCAGCCACACAGCATCTGGGGCTCGGTGGAAGTAACGGGCGTTAGCTTGCCCGACGCATCGGGCAACATGAGTGACCGGGGCTTTGCAGTCACTTATGACACCGTGCCCACTCACGCGTGCGCGCCCCTGGTGGCCAACGTCGGACCTGGCTTTTACGACGTGACCGTTGGCGGAACGTCGGTTTTGGACACGAAAAAGCACATCAATATGACGCAGGTCACGCAACTGTGTGACCGCGTGACCGGTGTCACAGTGCAGTTTGTTTATGCGAAGGACGGCGACCTGGGCGTCACCGGCAACCTTCCCCTAGGAAACTGCGTCATCCCACCGCTGGAAACGCAGCGCATCAACTGCCCGTCCGGTCAAATCGACGCAAATCCGCCTTACAGCCCACAAGGCATCACACAACAACGCGAAGCGTCTTGCCCGGACCCCTATGGAGCGCCGAACTGGACGGCCTGGCACACGACCGCCAACACCTGCGCGCCCATCTGTTCGCCGCCCGCTGCCCAGACTCGCACCAGCACGCCGTGCCCAGCAGGACAAACGGGCATTGTCACTGAGCAGCGCACGGCGTCATGCCCGGCGCCCACGGGGCCGTTTACTTGGGGCGGTTGGACGCAAACCGGCAACACCTGCGCGCCGACCTGTGCCACACGCCTAGGCACTCCGCCGTTTGCTCAGCAGCATTCGACCAGGGCGACAACCTGCGGTGCTGGGGAAATCAGCACGAGCAATCAAGCTGGCACAAACACAGCGGCGTGCGCGAGCCCTGGTGCGGCTGTAGACCCCGTCTTTGGCGGGTGGGTGTGGACCGGCGGCAGCTGCGCGACGCTTTGTGTCGTGCCCGCTTCGCAGCAGCAACAGGTGGGTTGCCCAGCCGGTTACACGGGGGTCATCACCCAGCAGCGGGACGGTGCGTGCCCGTCGCCCCTTGCAATTCCGACTTATGGTGGGTGGTATCAAGTGGCCAACAGCTGTGCGTTGCCACCCCCGCCACCGCCTCCGCCTGCTCCTTCAGGCCCCTCGTGTCCGGGAGGTCAGTCAGCGGGTTGGGAACTGGTGTGCGGCGGCAAGCCTTACACCGACGCCACCCCGCACGCGCCCGGCTGGACGGCAAGCTGCGGCGGTCGCTATACGGACATGAGCCAGGCCGCTGCGGCTCAAATCGCAGCGCACGGGAACGCCAGCGGCATCGCCGTGGTGGACACTCAGCGCGGCACGAGCTACTACCCCAAGACCGCTTGGACGGGGACTTTTCAGTCTCCGGAGCCTTCGTGTTCGCTTTCGTCCCTCGGCGCTCAGGCCTTCGTTTACGGGGTGAGCGTTGCAAGTCAGTCGGGCGGCACCTGGAGCTTCTCCATGACTTGCGGTTGTCGCTGAGGCATCAGTGGACGGCGCGAACCTCACGCCGTCCGTGCTGATAAAGCACGCGTTCGGGGGTGACGACATAGCCAGGTGCGGCGAAGTCGGCGGGGCTGAAGAACGCCCCCTCTGCCGTCACGCTCTCGCCCGCGCGATGGCCCCGCCCGGAGAACAGCGCATCGATGTCATTGGTCACAACGAAAGGGCGAGCCGGGTGCGAGTGCACTGATTCCCCCGTCGGCTTCATTCCCACCGGGCAAAGGGTGGTGATGGGCATGTTGATTTGGCTCCGTGCGGTTTGAAGGACAACGCCAAACTGCCCGGCACCGTCCTGGCAGACCATGCCGCCGCCTTCAAAGCCCTCGTGCTCAGCCAAGGCGCGGAGCACCGGCGCTGCGGCCAGGACGGCAGCATCCGCGCTGTCGCCTTGGACCGTCGCCAGTGCGAAAACGGGGACTCGATGACCGGCCACTTCGACCTCGCCCAGGACATCATCTGCGCGCGCGCCAACGGCACCCAGCATGAGCCCCACCAACACCGCCAAACGCTGCCACATAACCGCCACTCCATCTCTGGAGTGGCGCCCACCGCCCGTGCGGTGTTAGCCTGAGGTATCGATTTAGGTATCGAATTAAGCCCCAGATCTGGCGAAAAACCTGCCGCCAATCAGAGACTTAAGATGGCTCCCGGAAAGGTTCCCGCCATCTCCACCAAGTCCGGACTAAACCCCTTGCATCGCAAGGGGTTTTTTCTTGCCCGATTGATTCCCTTGGGTATCAATCCGGGTATCAAATGCCAAAACCGTACATCCTCAAACGTCCCGGCGGCTGGTTCGCCCGGTTCTTTGTGCCGGTCTCGCTCCGGGCCGCCGTCGGCTCCCGCTATATCGTCCTGAGCCTGCGCAGCGAGCGCGGGGACGCCGCGCGTTTCAGCGCCGCGCGAATCGGGTATGTTCTCCATCGTCTCTTCGAATGGATGCGGAAGAATCCCGTGGCTGCCCCCAAAGACCTGCTGGCCAAAGCACTGGATGCGGCGCGGAACGGCCGCGAGCTCATCATTGACCTGCCGGACGGCACTCGAATCACGACCGACGGGTCAGTGGCGGATTACGAAGCCGCCCAGCGCATCATGAGTGAGCGCGAACGCATTCGCGTTGAGGCGGGCGTGGCAACCGGGCCCGCATCACCAGCAACCGCTGCCAGCACAGCCGGCGACGAGGGTGACCTGATGTCCCTTCGCGTGGACAAGCATCTGGCCTACCTGCGCAGCCAGGAGCTGGGCGCCAAGAATGTCCTGGACTACGAATACTCGCTCAAGCTCTTCATTGACCTGATGGGCGACAAGGCGGTCAGTGCGGTGTCGACCGACGACATCGAATCGTATCTGGCCATGCTTGTCGACTATCCCCCGAACGCGTCAAAGAAGAAGGAATACCGGGACCTCGCGCCTGCGGCGGTGCTGGACAAGGCGCGCGCCGAACATGCTGCCGGTCTGTCCTTGCGGACGCGGGAAAAGCACCTCGACCGCCTGCGCGCTTTTTTCGGCCGCCACGTCAAGCAGCGGCGATTGCCGCTCAACCCCTGCGACGGGTTCTCGGTCAGTTCCAAGGCCCAAGACCAGCGTCGCTCGCGGGAACCCTTCACGCCAGCGGAGCTTGCCACTGTCTTTGCCCATCTCGGCTCACTCATTCCGCACCAGTA
>Ga0247742_10002764_pt1 | contig 11382 bp, 12 predicted proteins | sample UWRJL208509C2_FD_180944 | JGI IMG/M metagenome (GOLD analysis project Ga0247742, IMG submission 180944) | Plant litter microbial communities from Arlington Agricultural Research Station in Wisconsin, United States - UWRJ-L208-509C-2 | ecosystem: Environmental > Terrestrial > Plant litter >... | reverse complement strand
TTGACTACCGATATCATATCCAGTTCTCTCACTGACCCATCGATGTCCCACCACAACCACTTCCCCAACGCTCCTGTCGCCCGACCCTCACCTAACCCAGTCCCACCCCAAAAATTGGACAACACCCTGCTCTACGCCCTCGCTGGTGCCATTTCAGTGGCTAGTGCATACTATTACTACATCCATCCCGGCCCGCCGTTTGTCCTCTGATGCGTATACTCGGCGCTGATATCGTATCTCACTGACACTCACCTCAGACAAAATGTGGTCTCGCAACGACCACGCCGCCGCCTCCCCCCGCGGGCCAACCTGCACCCAACCCACTCGCACCCAAAAAATCGGGCAACACATTGCTTTACGCTCTCGTTGGTGCCCTCCCCATCGGCGGTGGTGGGTATTACTACTACACCCAAGAGCCGGAAAAGGTCGACCATCTCAAGGCCAAGGAGGAGAAGCTCAAGCAAAAGTCTCTGGAGACGTATGGTAGTGCCAAATCCAAGACGGATAGCGTGTTAAGGAAGGGCGAGGCGAAGTATGATGATGTCAAGGTATGTTAGGATACGAGCAAGCTGTTGGGCTCAACGCTGATAAATAATTCAATCTTACACTGGCAGGCAGAAGGTAAAGATAAATGGGTCTCTGCAAAGGGCACCGCAGAGAAAGACATCCGGGGACGCAGCATCGGCGAGGACCTCGAAGCAAAACTCGAGTCCGCACGCGATGCCACCCGCGATGGCCTCTCCAAAGCCCGCGATTCTGCCGAATCTCTGTACCGTGATGCACGCTCTGCTACCGAGCGGAAAGCCGACGAGGCGAGGTACGCAGCTGAGAGCAAGAAGGAGGAAGCCAAAGCGGGGTGGTTCAGCTGGCTTGGGTGGGGAAGGTCGAAGGTTGATGAGGGTAAGGGAAAGACGGAGGCAGAGGCTGATCGAGTGAAGAGGGAAGGCGCACAAAAGGTTGCTGATGCGTCGGGGAGTGTGAAGCAGAGGGCGGAGAAGCACGCTTAAAATCTCTGTCACGATGGACCTCCTTGTATTTTATTTCCGCACTGTATCTATGCCAAACGAGCCCATAATCACACATTCATAACAATAGCTTGCATCGAATTTTCATCGAGCCTGAATGTATTATGATAATCTACAGGATAACGTCTTGAAGTACATTTTATGTAAAACTGGGACACACTGATCTGATGATAATTAAGGCGCAGAATGTTTGAGCTACAGAGGACTGCGTTTAGGGTTGTCCCGTGCTATTCGTCGTATTCGACATAGATCTCCGCCTCTTCACGCCCCAACCTCCAAGTTGTGCAACTTGGCACCTTCTCCCTATAGTTTTTATCATTAAGAGGGATTAGCTTGGTTGCAGCTCGGTCCCGTATGGAGAGTCGCATCCCTCAGCTCACGACCCTTTCGTGAATGACCTGGTGAAGCTTCTATTACTTGAGCTATATACTCAAGATACTCCTAGGAACGAGACAGTGGTTTTTGAGACATTCCCTTAGAGTAATCTCTAGAAATACGGGCGCACCTGGTATGTCGGTGGCAGACATGTGGGTAGTGGTCGGTTTTGGCAGGCTTCGTTCAGCAATTGATTTGTAGTTCTGTCCAATACATATGCTTTCACGGGAAGACCATTCGGCCCTATAAGAGGTCCAACCAGTTTGATCAGTGGCACAGCGGGTGGTTCATCCTCCACAAAGACGCCAACTTCAGGAAGCCGCTCTACATCAGCAGGAGTCATCAATCTCATCCACATCTCCCTTGAGTCTTTAGCCGCTTGGAGGCCCGACCAATACGCAGTGCCCTCCAGCGTTTTGCAAGGATATTTAAGCTTGATAGAGACTTTTGGCGTTCCCGGAGGGATATGTTTCTGAAAGGCTCCAAGAGCGTGTAAGACCGCTTCCTATGGTGTGTTAACGGGATTAATTTGCCTCCAGTCGACGATCTGACGGATTTTTAACTTACATCGTAGGATTGTGCAAATGGAGCCAGCTCTGATGCTATAGGCTCATCTTTGGAATTCAGTAGTCTGAGCGACATTGCGCAGGGAAGGGCCCGAGTCTGATCGTTGCCCATTGTTCCTGGTTTTCCTATGTCCAGAGGAGGTGTGGCGTTATCATAGGTATAGGTGGCTTATCTCGATATTGATTGTTCACTCACCACCAACCCTAGCTGAAGTCCTTTCGTCGCTGCCATCTTGATTCATTTTTATGATTGGCGATGGGAGTCTGGTTCAAGAAGGTCCCTGAATGCTTGCTCCTGCCAATTTGTCTTACGCTTCGCACGTGAGTCCTTGTTGACAGAATTAGGCGCCCAACATACGAGGGCATGTCATCCGCCTGGGAATAATTCGGAGGTTCAACCGCAAGCTTGAACCCCACACCCGGGCAGGATTCACAATTGCAACGCCATTCGAGATGGTGCTATGCCAAACGAGTAGTTCATAATCACGCATTCACAACAGTAAGGTGCATCGAAGTACATTTTATGTAAAACTGGGACACACTGATCTGATTACAATTAGGGCGCATAATGTTGAAATGTTTGAGCTACAGAGCACTGCGTTTGGGGTTGTCCCATGCTGTTTGTTAGTCGTATTCGACGTGAATTTCCGCCTCTTCACGCCCCAACACCCAAGGTGTGCAATTTTGCACCTTCTCCCTATAGTTTTTGTCGTTAAGAGGGGTTACCTTCCTTTCGGCTGGGTCCCATATGGAGAGTCGCAATTTATCCCTCAGCTCACGACCGTTTCGTGGATGACCTGGTGAAGCTTCTATTACTCGAGCTATATAGTCAAGATAACCCTAGGAACAAGATAGTGGTTTTTTTGAGACATTCCCTTGGAATAAATCTCCAGAAATACGGGCGCACCTGGTACGTCGGTGGCAGACATAAGGGTAGTGGATGTCCTGGTCGGTTTTGGCCAGCTTCAATCAGCCATTTTGTTTCAGTGTTGTCCATTACACGTGCTCTTATTGGAAGACCATTCTTCCCTATAAGAGGTTCACCCAGTTCAGTTAGTGGCACAGCGGGTTGTTCATCCTCCACAAAGACCCCAACTTCAGGAAGGCGCTCTACATCAGCAGGAATCATTAACCCCATCCACATCTCCCTCGAGTCTTTAGCTGCCTCGATGTCCGACCAGTACATCATTCCATCCAGCGCTTTGCAGGGATATTTGAGACCAATAGAAGTTTTACTGGTCCCTGAAGGGAGGTGTTTCTGGAAGGCGCCGAGGGCGTGCAAGACTGCCTCCTGAGGCTAGAGATTAGTCGACTATCTGCATTGCTAACCAACATAAATCTTTGACGTACATCGTAGGATTGTGCAAAGGGAGCCAGCTTTGATGCTATAGGCACGTCTTTAGAGTCCAGCAGTCTGAGAGAGATCGCGTAGGGAAAAGCCCGAGTTGGCTTGTTGCTCGTTGCTCCTGGTCTTCCTATGTGTGGCGTTATCATACCCGCTTATCTTGATATTGATCGTTCACTCACCACCACCACTAGCTGACGAAGTCCTTTCGTCGCTTCCATCTTGATTCATGTTCACAGTTGGCGATGGGAATCTGGTTCAAAAGGTCCTCGAATTCTGGCTCCTCCCGATTGTCCTACATTTCGCACGTGAGTACTTGATGATAGAATTAGGCGCCTAACACACCAGCATGCTTCTGCCAATCTTGTGAAGCGCGATTACATGTGACCATGGAGAGTGTTTGCGAATCTGCCTGTACGGCCTCTGAGATTCACAATCACCTTCGATTTTCAACATCACCATGTATCGTTCGCAAGCTATCCGTATCGCTCGTATTTCTAGACCCGCCGTTGGTCCTATGGCATGTTGCCATATCGTACCCAGTGCTCTCACTGACCCATCTCAGACAAAACGCAGTCTGGTCACCACCCCCACCTATGAACCTTCTCTACACCTTCATCGGTGTCGTCGCCATCGCTAGTATTCCTGGGTATTACTATACCAAACAGCCGGAAAAAATCTACCACCTCATGGCCAAAAGCAATGGACGAAGAGAAGTTCAAGCAATAGTCTTTGGAGACCCATGATAGTGCTGAAGCCAAGACGGATAGCGCATCTAGGATGGGCGAATGTCAAGGTATGCTTGCTTTGATTTTGGGCAGTCGCTGGGAGGGAAGCTGATTATTTTTATGATCTTACAGGCAGGAATGAAGAGATAAATGGGCTTCCGCCAAGGGTACTACAGAGAATGACATCTGGGGACGCACCATCGGCGATGACCTCGAAGCAAAATTCGAGTCCGCACGCGACGCAACCCTCTCGAGATCTCCAAGATCCGCGATTCCGCCGAATCCCACTACCACGATGCACTTTCTGATACCAAAAGAAGGTGAGATACCTGGCGGGATGGTTCAGCTGGCTCTAGTGGGGAAGGTTGAAGGTTGATGAGGGCAAGGGAAAGACGGAGGCAGAGGCAGAGCGCTGATCGGGTGAAGACGGAGGGCGCACAAAAGGTCGCTGATGCGTCGGAGAGTATGAAGCAGAGGGCTGAGAAGCATACTTAAAGCCTATGTCATGACGAACCTCCCTTCAAGTCGATTGTATTTTATTTCCGCACTGCATATGCCAAACGACTAGCTTGTAATCCCACAATCGCAACATTAGCTTGCCACGAATAGTATTTACCGAGCCTGAGCGTATATGACAACCTAAAGAATGCGCCAACGCTGAATTATTTGAGCTACAGAGGATTGTGTTTAGGTACTGTTGATTGCTAGTATTAAATGTAGACCATCCTCTCCCCCGATCCCAAATGTGCGCCACCTTGCATCTGCCCCCTGTAGTTCTTCTCATTTAGATGGACGTAGTTGTCGACAACTGGATCCCATATCTCAAGTCGCATTTTACTCAGTTCACAACCTGTACTCCGGGCTACGTATTCAAGACATCCCTAGGAGCGAGTTAGTGGTTTTGAGACATTCCCTCAGAGTAAATCTGAGCCCCCCTGATAAGTTGGTGGCGGAAATATAAGGTCTTCACAGACCCGCATCTTTACAATGTGGTCGTAGAAAGATATTTTCACGGGGAGACCGTTCTTCCCTACAAGAGGTTCATCCGCTTTGGCTGCTGGTACAGCGGGTTGTTCATCTCCGATAAAGACGCCAACTTCAGGAGTGCGCCCTGCATCAGCGTCGGTCATTAACCCCATCCACATCTCCCTTGACTCTTTGGCCGCTTCGAGGTCCGACCAGTGCGACAATGATCTGTCCAGCATTTTGCAGGGATATTTGAGACCAATAGAGGCTTTCCTAGTTCCTGGAGGGAAGTGTTTCTGAAAGGCTCTTAGAGCATGTAAGACTGCCTCCTAATCTTGGAAATTAGTCGATGATCTGCATGGCACCAACCGCTGTGACGGAACTGATTTTGACGTACATGGTAGGATTGTGCGAACGGAGCCAGCTTTGATGTGATAGGCACGTCTTTCGAGTCCAGCAGTCTAAGAGACATCGCACAGGGAAGCTCCCGACTCACATTTTCCCTTGTCGCTGCTCCTGGTCCCCCTATGCCAGCGGAGGTATGGCATTATCATATGTGCAGGCTATTATTGATATTGATTGTTCACTCACTATCACTAGCTGATGGAGTCCTTCTATCGCTGCCATCTTGATTCAAGTTCATAGTCGGTGGTGAGAGTCCTGTACAAGAATGCCATCGACTTCTGTCTCCCACCCTGTGTTTGCACGTGAGTACTTGTGATCAGGGCTTAAATAGGCGCCCAACACACTGCCAATGCCGGTGTTCGTCTATTCTTGCCATATTTGGCCTACTTCACATGCTGGTGAATAAGACTAGTATAGAAGTTTGCTTGGCGTATTTATCGAGGTAACTGGTTCTTTCAAGTACTTATCCATAACGGTCTGGGGCGTTTCTGTGGGAGTGGCCTAAATCAAACGATGCATCGACCTCTGTTATCACATCAGTCCTTGTTTAGTGTCTTCCCGTCTTTAGGTGATGGGCTTTTAAAACTCAAGAAGGTTATTTCGACTCAGAAACACAAATCAGTACTTGCTGCCCATTATAATTAGGCCCCAACAGCTTTTATCATCTTCGCACATGTACTGTACACTTTGCACCCCGGTGAACCGATTAAGCTATAGAGAACTGTTTGTAGGATTGCCCCATGTCATTCATGCGTCGTATTCAACTTAGGTTTCCATGTCGTCCTTCATGAGGTCAACGGTGCGCAACTTTGCACGTTCTCCTTTTTTGGGATTTATCGTCACTGAGGGGAGGGCTGAGCCTCATATTAGACTTTACATGCATGTGCACTAGCCTCCTGACCCCAATGTCAGTTCATGCGTCGTTAGACCAGGAAATATTCATGCATTCCGTGAGGCACACCGCACGTTCTCCTTATAGTTCTCCTCGTTTAGATGGTTTGCTTCCTCCACAGCTGATGAGCATCAAGGCAAACTTTGCAAGGGGTTGAGATCATGCAGGATGGACGGGAGCAGTCCAATTATTCTGTTGAGCTCTGATTGTGAATATCATATAATGAAACACCTTGCAAAGCAATACAATTGATTAGAGATGAACATGACGATAACTGGCATACTAGTACTCGGACACCGCCATGACTGAAACCGGAAATATTAACGATAAACTGAAAGTAGAAGTAAGACGTAAGGCTCACTGGCATTGATTAAATCCCCCCCGCTCTCCTTCAGGGCTTTGACAGCTTCTGCCCTGGAGCAATTGACCTGTGCCATTATCAGGTCGATATCTTCTGCATCGAGGCGGTGGGATACGCCGTTGTAGGATATAGGTGCTTGCATGAAAACACCATCCTTTCCCGTAAGAAGCCCATCCTCTTGGGCCACTGGCACAGCGGGTCGTTTGTCTTCGATAGAGACACCAACTTCGGGAAGGTACCCTGGATCAACAGGGGTCATCAACCCTATCCACATTTCCTTCGACTCTTTGGCTGCCTGGAGGCCCGACCAATACGCCGATCCGAGTCCTTCCAGCGTTTTGCAGGGATATTTGAGCCTGATAGAAGATTTTGGTGTTTCCTGAGGGAGATATTTCTGAAAAGCTCCAAGAGCGTGCAAGACCGCTTCCTGAGGGTTTTCATCATTTAATAGTACAATGAGTCCGGGTCCATGGTCGACGATCTGACAGAATCGAGCTTGTGAATTTGACTTACATCGTAGGAGTGTGCGAACGGAGCCAGTTCTGATGCGATAGGATTATCTTTGGAGTCCAGCAGTCTCAGAGACATCGCGTAGGGAAGTGTCCGAGCCGCATCGTTGCTTGTGCCACTGACTACTCCTGGTATTCCTGTGCCAGCGGAGGTGTGGCGTTATCATAGCTGCTTATCTCGATATCGATCATCCACTTACCACTTGCTAGTGGGGTCCTTCCGTCGCTGCCATCTTGACTCAAGTTCATAGCTGGAGATTAGAGTCTTGTACAAGAACTTGAAGATTGTCGAATTCTGCACGTGAGTGTTTTAATTAGGCGCCCAACATACTACCAAATATTTCTGCTAGTGTTCGTCCATTTTTTGTCACTTTGGCCACTTCATATGTAGACTCATACAGATTTTGGCTATTGGAGGGTTGAGCTAGCGGTCAAAGTGCATCAAGTCTGAGTCTTTTTGGACTTAACTACCATATGGGAGCTAACCTGAGCTACAATTGGACCTGCTTTGCAGGCATGCTGTTTATTAGCCGTATGGATTTCCACACTTCGCCGATGTCGAAGGTCATTTGGTGCGCAACTTTGCACTTTCTCCGTATAGGGTTTGTCTGCCAGCTTACTTCCTTTCAAGATTCGTTGCGGACCACTAGAAGGAACTGTTCTAGAAGCTGAGCTTTGCATTCATGACACCCCTAGAAGCATGCTAGAGACGTTAGATATTATGAGCGAGCACGCCGTTGGTGGTGGACATGTTGGTGGTCCGGTGCGGCTAGTTTCATTGATCTACTGCATTCCGGTGCAGCTTGGAGGTCCGACCACACGCCATTTTTCCAATGTTTTGAAGGGATATTCGAGGGTGATAGAGGTTTCGCTGGTTCCTGGAGGGATGTGCTTTTGGAAGGCCCCGAGGGCATGTGCATCATAATGTATTCATTATTGGAGAGATTAGTTTAGGTCCATGGTTGACGATCGGACAGAGTGGACGTTGTGAATTATCGATACGGGAACCACCTCTCGAACCACATGTCATTAAGCCACCGCATATACAAGCGCTGGACGGAAGTAGCACAGGCGAATCGACGTATGCGCTACCCTCCAATTCCTCAATGGATGATTTGCGAGGTTCGATTGACCATGACCCGCCAGTGAGGTAAAATTTGTGTCATTTGGTTTCTACTTCGATACTGTGCCCTATATCATGTTGGTCAGCAGTAGAAAGATGGGAGCGAGAGTCGGAGAAGCATACGTGGTCGTAACGGTAATGGTTGACCAGTTCGTCTCTGGTACTAGTAGTCCATCACGGTTTCACCCTCCGTCATCAAGCATTCTACCAAGCGTTCTTCGAGTACACAAGATCAACTCTGTCTGCAGATCTTGTCAATGGGCGAGTCCTGGTCCTGAGAGAGATATCAGTGAAAACAAGAGAGGAAGAGGTTGCACACGCACTGGTACATGGGCACCGAATCCATCTCTTGTTATCCCCGAGCCTGTTGAATCTAACCACCCGCCAGTCAGCCGATGAGCGCCTGGTAAAGGCTGACTGTGGTAGCAACGTTGAGGACGAGACCAAGGCAGCCATTTGCTTGACGGTTGTGGCTAATTTGGGCGAAGTACAGTCAACGAGAAGTGAGGGCATCGAGGAGGGAAAGACGAACAGGCTATGAGTGTGGAAGTTCGCTAGCTGCAATGTCTAACTCATAGCGACGGCTTAGGTCGAAAGGTTGTTGTTTCTAAAGGGGTTCTTTGAGTTGGGTATGTACATTGCTTTTGGTGTGACTTACTTTTGAGTTTATCTGATCAGGTAGAAGTTCGACGTCCATCGTTGTACCGCGTTCCATGCGGGCTGAGCTTGTCGGTCGAAAAGGGCGACAGTGTTGATATAGACGAGTAAGTAGTTTGCGCGAGGAGACGACCCTGTCCGGTCTTTAACTAAACCTAACGCTGGTGATTAGTCTGAGGCGAGGTGCGTCGTGACGAGACTTACATGAAGCGATGGAGGACGTAATTCAGGAGGGAGGATCCTCAACAAAGAGAGCTCTGGTGTTACTCGAGCAGGAGAGGAGGTGCGGAAGCTATAAATGGTTGATGTACGAATAGAATTGGCGAGGGAGAGTGGAGACGCATAATGGGTCTGGATCGAATTCAACGGGTACGAAGAATGTTCCAGCAGTGACGCGTCATGAGATGAGATAATGAGTGGAACTGAGCTCGGCTTCAATGGTTCATTACACCAGGAAGACTCGAAGGAAGTTGCGTTTTGTCGAGAGGACACTAGCTGTACCATGAGAAAATGTGATCTTGAGACATCAGGTGCTGCGAAGGCACGCTCGTGTATTCTGTGCATACTGTACAACGATAACTTCTGTTTGAGGTAATTAGATTGAGCGAACCATGTGTATATCTAGCTCGACTCTGGTCATGGTAGCCAATGCCTGGTGTGAGTCCCATGGCCCGTTCATAATTAGGCGCCGAACATACATTCCCGATTCTACTTATCTTTCGTCATATTTCGCACACTTTACACATATTATAGAGAACCTGAAAAGCGATTGAGAGTTGGCCGGGCTGTCATTGTTTACTAATATTAGTCGTATCAGACCTCGAGCTCTATGTAACGTTGACAATTTTGCAACATCTCCCTATAGTTCTTGTCGTTAAGAAGGGCTGAGCAGCCGTCAGCTGGATATATCTTGAGTCGTAATTTATCTCTCAGCTCGCGAACTTTCAAGATCCGTCCTGAACCCTCTATAATCCGAGCTACGTATTCGATACACCCCTAGGAGGTCAGTGCATTTGAGACATTTCTTTCAGAGTAAATCTCTAAAAGTATGAGCGTACCTGGTACGTCGGCGGAGGGCATGAATTTTTGTTCCCTCAACTCTTTAGCCGCCTCAAGGTCCGGCCAATACGCCGATCTGAATCCTTCCGGTGTTTTACAGGGATATTTGAGATCAATGGAAGGTTTTCGGTTCCTAGAAGAATTTGTTTCTGAAAATCTCCAAGGGCATGTAAGACTGCCCCCTAAGGTATTCATTAGTTGACGACCCTGCGTGGAACTCTTTGACGTACATCGTAGGATTGTGCAAACAGTGCCAGCTTTGATGCCTGTCTTTGGAGTCGACCAGTCTATGAGACACTGCATCGGGAAGCCCACGAATTGGTCCATTGCTCGTCGCTGCTTTCCTAGTCTAGGATAGTGGAGGTTAGGTATAGGGGCTTAGCTTCGTATCAGCCGGTGGAGTCCTTCCATTGCCGCCATCTAGATTCAAGTTCATCGCTGATGCTTTGAAGGTGAGGTCTAATTCAAGAAGGTTGTCGAATTCTGTTTCCCATCTTTCCTGCGTTTGCATGTGAGTACTTGTGGTTAGGCCTGAAATAGGCGCCCGACACTCACTGCCGCTCTGCGTTCATCTATTTTTGTCATTTTGGCCCACTTTATATGTTGGTATATTACATCTTGAGAAGGATATTTCGAAACTAATTACTTGCTTAGCCAGTTACAATTAGGCGCCTGACAGCTTTTATCATCTTCGCACATATACACCCTCGGTGAAATGATTGAATTACCGAGAATTGCGTTTGGGCTTTACCAGTCCTATTTATCGGTCTTATCGGACGTAGATCCCCATCTCGTCTTCTTCTGATGTCGATAGTATACAACTTTGCACCATCTCCCTATAGTTTTTGTCGTTTAGAGGGGTTAACTCCTGTGCGGCTGGATCCCATATCTCGACTAGCACGCTATTTCTCCGCTCATCGCCTTGCAAAATCCGCCTTGCTACGTATTCAAGACACCCCTAGGATTGAGTCAGTGGTTTTGAGACATTCCCTCAGAGTAAAATCCCTAGAAGTACGGGCGCACCTGGTACGTTGGTGGAAGACACATGAGTAGTGGTCGACCTAGTACGTTTCGGCCATCTTCAGGGATCCACTGCCCTCTGGCCTGATCGTATATACGTGCTTTCGCAAGAAGACCATTCTTCCCTATAAGCGGTTCATCTGCGGGTTGTCCATCCTTGATATGGACACCAACTTCTGGCAGGCGCTCTGCATTAGCGGGAGTCATTAATCCCATCCACATCTCTCTCTCGTCTTTAGCCGCTTGGAGGCCAGACCAATATGCAGTTCCCTCTAGCGTTCTGCAGGGATATTTGAGCCTAATAGACGTTTTTGACGTTCCTGGAGGGAGATGTCCCTGAAAGGCCCCGAG
>Ga0247742_10002763_pt1 | contig 11382 bp, 7 predicted proteins | sample UWRJL208509C2_FD_180944 | JGI IMG/M metagenome (GOLD analysis project Ga0247742, IMG submission 180944) | Plant litter microbial communities from Arlington Agricultural Research Station in Wisconsin, United States - UWRJ-L208-509C-2 | ecosystem: Environmental > Terrestrial > Plant litter >... | reverse complement strand
CTCTAGACTTAAGGTTTAGAAATGCCTAGCGCGACCGATTTGACATCGGCAAGTCGGCAGAGGACCCTTGATTGTGGCGGTTTGAAGTTAGAAATCAAGTTAGCGCTACGGGAAGGCACCCAATATGTTATTTGCTTGCATCGGCGAGTAATATAATTACGGTGGCAGCTGAACCCAGGTGTACATATAGAGAAGCTGCTCATGTATTTTTTGTTCGAGAGAAGATATGTCCCTTATTCGTGACTCTCTGCAGCGTACCTAGTAGAATTGAGAGTCGAGGGTTAGGGTGATTAGCCTCAAGATCCATCGAAGTTAGACTCGAAGCCGTCTCCTTGGTGGAAATTCTTGACCGAGAGTTTGAATTACTTCCCAAGGGGACTGGTATATCCATAACGGCGGTTTCGAGCCTACAACAGTAACATCGAAGTGGGAAGCGCACAATAATGTAGCCAAATTGAGCCTCTGTCTCAACCACGTTGTTATGTCTGATCTTAACTGTTTAAAATAAGACATCTTGACATCGAAACAAACGTGTCAACGCCATGCCCGATCCATCGTCTACATGAGGCAATTGCCTCCTAACCGACGGTTGTCATGGCGCCATGGAATCAGGTTTGCTGACTTGGTGCGGAGCAAGTACCAAGAGTTGCAGATTAGTCGATCATGGACCTGGTTCCCACGGGGGGAAAGCGGCTCGGACTGTGGGACCTCAGCTTGCCTTTGCATTAGGTGACCAGCGTTACACAAAGGTATACTCGATTTCGTCCATTTACTATTTACATTTAGCATCTGTCGGAAGTTCACATATTGATATCTCCTATTGCTTGTCAGGTTTTAACGCCAGCCTCAGAGTCATACAGCCTTGAATCCAGCACATGGGCGTTCAGAGGCATTGGGGGTATTATGGCATGCATTCTGTACATTTGCGTTCTGTAGTTTGCGGTGCTCGCCTAACGAGAATCGCGAATACTTATTCCTACTACTAGTCTCGCTCTCGAGCCTACCTTGTACATACGAACGCCCGTACTTAAGATACGAGATACCCTCGAGCCTCCCATCAGTCGTTTGGTGTAGCAAACAGTGAGGTGAGCCTTTCCTATTTACCGTCTCGTATATCGTCGTATTAATGTCGTACCATAGCATCGTTTCTAGGTACAAATAGATCTCTTGGTGATTTGCCGTAGCAAACATCAAACATTGCTTCTAGACATCCTACATAAATTTATCCAGTATTCGTTCAAGTCCTGACATGGCCATGTATACTGGTGAATGTATTGAGGAGTACAGGAAAATTAGATGACGGATTAAGTCAATCCCGGGATAGCTTGGATACGATGAAGGCATTATAGCACCTGGCCGTGTTGCATAAATCTCGGGGTCAGCTTAGTATATCGGTCGGTTGACGAGAATCAATCACAAGGAATGTAAATGCGGAATGGAGATATTCGGATTATGTCGTGGTGTTGTCTATATTCCCCAGGTTGTCAGCTGTTGTCAGGCTGATTGATGTGCGACAACATGCACGAGCAAGCCATATAGTAGATGATATACGGCGTATAACAGGTAACCTTTGAGTTCAAAGTCTCTGGTCGGAAAGAGTTCAAGCTGTAAATGATGAGTGGTTTATGTAGATAACATCGGTTGATTGATGTCTCTAAATAAATGCTTCCACGCACTTTCTATAATAAGGAAAGAAGGATGAGAAGCATATCGGTGGGAGTAGAGGTACGGTTAGGATTCCCGATCTCTCTTGACACGATCTCCTATCCTGGCTGTTCAACGTGGTAATCAAGCGCGTGGTCGTCGCAAGAAAACACATCGGACAAAAAGCAAGATACTAGATAGAGGGCGCACCGCTGCGCACCGGCGGCATCTCTCTTCGTCATCGTGAAGAGCACGAAGGGTCTGACGCATCCTTTCCTCACATCCAGAATTTTCTACATGCGCTATTTGGTGCGATAAAGCGTAATAACAACTGTCGCTTCTGACTGCCCTATCTCCGCTAGTCAAGGACTGTACCCACGTTTACGTTTCAAAGATTCAATACCCAAGAAGTGCCTTTGGCATCGTGGCTGGTCGCCAGGAATACTGCATGTTTTTATTTGAAAATTTCCTTCATTTACTTGGATAGACGCCAGTTGTGTCATACTTCGCCTGACCGCCTGCATTGATTACAGTCTACGCGACGATGGCACGTGGCTTGTAACGTCTGGATTTTCATAATGTCCGACTCTCTTTCTCTTTCTCCCACTACCAGCCTGAGCGGTGCGTATGTCGTCCTCTCCTTCACATTTTCAGCTTTATGAACTACTTGAACACGTACAGGCTTTATATGACGGCCTTGATCGTTTCTTTCCAGTTTCGTTCAACCTAACCCTGGCTTTATGCTGGTAAGTACACCTCTCCTCTCTTCATTAGTTTTTCTGGTCGAGAAGCGACAAAGACTGATCCTGATCCTATATAGAGCTTCCTTCTTCTACTTCGCATGTCATTGGTCTCACGATGACCACCAATCAATCACTTTTGCCACCATATCCCCCTGGTCCAGGCGCCGCCTCATCATCTCCGCCATCCTCTTCTTCCCCTCCTCAGCGGAATGGCGATTATTCGACTCGCCCTCGTACCCCATCCTCTTCCATACGTGAAGCAACGCGCTCATCTCCTTCCGCGTCATCAGTTTCGCCTGCTTCCTCCTCAACCACTCGTTCCAGCACTTACGCCTACCAAGCAAGAACTCGCCAAAGTCAGGAGGAGTTACGTGCCCAAGCACGCGCTCACATTCATGTACAGCGCTCGCCATCAATATCAGCTTCCGCGTCAAATTCTGACAAGGCGTCGCCAGTAACGAAGGCCGCGAATGCGAAGCATGTCGATCCTAATATCACCTCTACTATTCTTAGCTCGGACCATACGGCGCGGACTCTGCGGCAAGGGTATGAGAAGGTTTTAGGCGGCGAACACGAGAGAGCGGGTCTTCGAGAGAGGAATTCAGGAGAAGGGAAAGGTCATGGGCCTATGCGTTCATCGCACGTACCAGAACCTTTGAAGCAGGCGAGGTCAATGTCGAGAAGGAAACGGCCGCCAACGCCTCCGGCGGAGAGCACGGCAGCGTCGCTAACAAGATCAAATATTCCTCCCCCTCTACCTCCTCCGCGATCAGTTTCAAACTCATCCTCATCCTCCACATCCACTACACATGTTCCACCTTCCGTAAAGGCTCCCTCTATTTCGCCACCTGCGAATAAATCCAGTTTCGGTTTGGTTTCTGCTCAGAGCATGTCGTTGGCAGGATCATCGAAGTCTGCACAATCGAGCTTTGCGGACCTCCCTGAAGGAACTTCATCTAGGACCCAGAGGAATGTGAGTGTCGGCGGTAGCGGCTCGAATTTTATCTCTGCATCATCTTCCCCTGGGAGAAGTGGATTTATGGCTCCACCCCCACCTGCCCCTGGGCTCTCGTCGGGGAATTTCCTTGCTTCCAATACAAGTAGACTCGTTCAAGGTCTGTTTCCTCTATGTTTCTCTCTATGACTGTGTTACTGACAACACTGTTAGCAACAGCATCACCAACGCCATTTCCTCAGACCAGTTCGGGCACCACGGGTATGTTTCCTGATCCCTGTAGATTTTCTATGATCTAAACTCGAAGTCGGCCGCAGCGTCTTCAACGTCGTCGTCGTCACCTCAACGGAAGCCTTCACTTTCCTCACCTTCTCCACCCACACCTCTTGTACCCAGACCTCTCGTACCCAAGTCTGGTATCCCTCGAACTACCCCAGCACCCCTCAATCTAGCTGGTGCATCTACACACCAATCGTATACCAGTTCACAGACTTTGGACACCCAGAAACTCTCATCGTCGCCTTCCCATACCGCCAATGCTGCCTCATCTCATGTCCTGCCAACACGTACCACTAATCAGATACCACCGACACCTCCCAACCACCAACACGCTCAATATGTACACATTCACCAACCTCGGCAACCAGCCCACTCCTCTCCGCAATCTCTACCGGACTCGCCTTCTGCTCGAGCGATAATGAAGAGACTTCTCGCAAAGCCAGCTCCTCCATCTGGCACGCCCACGGGGTCGCATTTTGGAACAAGCGGTAGTGAAAGCGAAGGCCGGGGTCTATATACTGGTTCTGCCATTCATGCACAACGGAAGAGGAAAGATCTGAACGCGGTGTTGGGGCATCCTGTCACTGGATCAGGATCTCGCCTGCGAGCTGCGGAAAGAGGTTGGAGGAGCGAGCCAGAAGATTCGACACCATCTCGTGAGAAGCGGAAGCGGGAAAAGGAGAGGCTGGCAAAGGAGGCGGGGATAGAGTTCGATATGAAAGGCGTCGACTTGCTCGATCGAGAGATTGCGAAGCTCGGAGAGTCTGTTGGCATTGTAGGTGAAGGGAATGTCGACCTGAAATCTCCTTCTTTGGACCATTTGCCCGTCGAGAAGGAGAAAAAGAAGCTCAGGAATGTTCTTCGTCGGCGACCTAGTGCAAATGTTGTCGCCAGCGCCAAAGTTGGGACGCCTCCAAGATCGCCTCATCCAGTTTCAAGGTCGACTTCTGCCTCAGCTTCTGTTGCTGCGAGTCGGCTATCTCACTCAAATAACCCATCGTTGTCCACCTCCAACTCCCACACCAACTTCACCAGCCAACTTCCGACCTTACCATTTCCCACGTCGCCGTTATCACCTCTCTCTATGCCTTTGTCCGTCTTAGGGGGAGAATCGAATGAGAGAAGTGGGTTGCATCGACCTTTCTCCGCATCTGGGACAACCGTCAATCTTGATAATCCGGCATCAACCTCGTTACTCCGTCCTCCTCTGCACAAAGCGCAGTCCACGCCAGGTTCTGCCTCGACCTCTCGGTCGCCCTCAAGAAGTCGAGCCAGTTCGCCTGCACGCAGCCCAATTGTCAGCACCCTTCTTAGCTCGTGGTCGGGTCCCACATCTGCAACTGCGAGTCCGAGTACCCCGAAAGGCGCAGGTTTGGGTATCTTGGCATCTGGGAAGCGGAGAAACCGCGCACAGGGCAAGGTTGACAACGAGGAGCAAGAGCAGGAAGAGAAAAAGGCACGGGAAAGGACGGAGAGGGAAAAGGCATCGTTGACACCTGCTGAGTTGTTGATAGAGGCGTACAAGGCTAGAGAGAAGCTCAGGGTGGCACAGGAAGAGCGGTTGGAATTTGAAAAGGAGCAGGAGAGGTTGAGAGCCGGTGCGGCCAAGGTTAAGGCGATTGAAATGGATGTTGAGCGGGAGAGGCTGGAACAACGTATAGAACCGCGTGTTCTTCAGTCCGAAGTGGTGGAAAAATATACGATCCCACTACCACCTGTTCGATCTCGCAGTCAACCATCTTCCTCTTCACAATCCCCTCGAAACTCACTATCTGGAAATGGATCGTACTCTAGCTCGATAAAGCCCAAAATTTTGAAGCAACGTCCAAGTTCTCCTGTACTTTTTGCGGACCCTGCGACCTATACCCTTCATACGCAGAGGTTGACCACAAATAAGGACATACTTGTTGGTGCCAACGAAACGGAGACGAGTGCACCTCGAACTGTTGAACCTGACGAAGACGCTCCTAGTACAACTGGCACACCACCCAAAACGATTCTCGGCGCAAATTCTGGGCGCATAGTTGCGGTTGGTACTGTGGAAGACTCTTGGGATACTTATGGTCGCGTTCATCTGGGATGGGATCCTAAATTGTTGAACAAGCGGACAAGTATTGAGAAACCATCACCAGCGAAGGATGGACTCGGTCGAACGTTGAGCAAGAAGGTATCGGCTAGGTGGAAAAAGCAGGAATTGGGAGATGGCAATGAACTTGAAAGGTCTGGGAGGCCAGCTGTTCGAGCAAGGGCGAGCTTGCAGGATAGAAGAAAAGGGGAAGCAAGTTTGGGGCGTGGACGAGAGGACGATCAAGAACAGCAGGAAAAGATTAGAAATCGTCGCTCCTTGCGCCTGTCCATCGACAAATTCGTTGAGGACATTGAACCTGACCTCCCGACACTGACGAGGACCGAATCTGGCGGGAAGTTGTCGAAAGCCAGAACCTCCAAATCCGAGCCATCAAGTCCTGGAGGACACGGACCGAGCAGACTGTGGAAGCTTATGCGGAGAATTAGTGTTGCTGGGGGGTTGAAGGAGAAATATCACGACGATGGGGCTCCCCCTCCCGTCCCAGCCCTTCCTGGACATATTCTCACTGCCACTCGATCGAATGACTCCAAGAAAAATTCGCCCACAATAGCGGCTACACCCCCATCAGTCTCTGCGTCGGCTTCTTCTCACGCATCTCATGCGGTACAACCACCACAACCTCGTCCCAGTACAACCACTCGTTCTTCGTCTCCGATGTCCAGCGCTGAGAACTCCTCGTCAAAGTTCTTCCATCGCACCCATTCAGCCCATTCTTCGACCAGCTCGGTTACTGATATGATTCCACCACCTCTGCCCAAACCTTCGCTTCATCTAATGGGAAAGCATATCGTCCAACCAAATCTTCTTGACGAAGTCTCAAGTCAAGATAATGTGCCTCTTTCTCCCCGTCAGATTCCACTAGGTGTGATCGACATGCCCCTTCGTAAGACCCCAACAGAAGACGAGTGGACCATCATCCGTTCGCCCTCTGTAGAGCTTCCATCGTTAACTTTACCACCCAGACGACCACACGTTGGTATTACAGGAGTGATGAAGGTCGGAACACCTCCACAGTCATCTTCAATGCAACCGCTTCTCGCAAATATACCACCTCAATCTAACTCGTCCCAAACCAAGTTGGACATCGATCGGTCAGAATCACCCACCATCCCCTCGTTTTCTACCGATGCTGCAGTTAACGCTTTCCCAGCACGTCGATTCTCGACCACCTTATCCTCGAGGTCGCGAACGTCAAACAACTCGCCACACCCATCCTCTTCTCCAACTCCGTGTGCAACCACTCCTGTAGGCGTAGGCGTCGGCGAGCTGACCATGACTATTGCTCGAACTCGCTCTTCCTCGCCTATCACCTCCGTTCCTCTCACAGCACTATCGCCACCACCACCTCGTCCGCAGCGAAGTACAGCTCGTCCACCTCCAGCTCGTCTCACTGTTGAGCCTCTCACCCAACCATCTTACTTCGAGATAGCAGGGAAGTGGTCCGAGCCCAGTTCAATCTCGTCAGTGACTCCCCAGGACATCAACATAAACTCCAAACCCAGTCGACGGTCCTCAAGCGGTTTCGGTTCGACGTCGTCCATCGCGTCCCGGCCTGCATATCGCCGTCGCTCGAGTTCTGTCAGCCAACCTGCAGGTCTTCAAGGCCTAGGTCTCACCGCTGCTCCAGCACTGGCGACCTTTGGACGTTCAACGTCGCCTCCATCGCCTTCTCAAATGTCCCTCTCCCTCTCCCTCATCTCAACAGCTGGTTCGGATTTGACGGTACTGGACAACTCGCGCAGCCACGAGTTCACATTCCGTGAACTCGATCCCTCCCTCCCGAAACCTCTTTTGAGTGAGCAGGAAAAGGCGGATAGATGGGATGAGTTGTTGAAGAGGAGTGATAAGGCTGGTGGGACGTTGCATTTGGAGGGTGGTCGGGGATTGGGCTTGAGGAACCGTGGATAAGGACATGGACTATCAATCCGTGAGGTTTTCTGATTTGGGTGGCTTTTCCTATGGGTTAGTGGGGAATGTACATATGTAGGTTGTGGTTGCTGTGCTTCCTCTCCTTCTCTTTCTTTCTCTAACGTCTTTCCGTGCTCTTCTATCCGCTCTCTTGTATTATCCTTCTTTAACATCATTCTCACACTTATCACGAGCAACCATCTTATATTCACCCACACTTTCGCATACCAGCATACCACCTTTCAGTAGCCTTCACACACTCACATACATTTAATTTATTCGTAGAGTAGAAGTTTGTTGCAAAACTATACCACTTTTTGGCGTATTTCATGTGGGTTCATGCAAACAGAATATCAATCACTGTTAACCTTAGGAAGAGGGTGATTTGGTTCTGCCGTTTATTCACGAAAAAGGAAACAACATCCTTTTCCGGATAAGCTTCCGGCACCCAACTCCAACATTGCAGCAATTTCTTGCACTTCTCTTCAATCCTCTGCACAAGTTCGACAGACTCCTCGCGCTCTCCATTTATAATCTTCTAAATTCGACTTGGAGATGTTACCGTCGACGATACCAGCCATAGAAATAGAAATCAAGTTATTCACAAAATCTTCAGTCAGCTCTCTATCCCAAATTATGAGAATAGGTCTTTTACTGGCCAGGTGCTTAGAAACTTCCAGGCATCTGCTTCCGATTTAACGCCGGAAAATCTCTCCTCAGCTTCTAAGATTGTTTGCTGATGAGTAGAAATTGTTCGAATGTGGATTTTGAATACTAGAGAACGGACCTCAAGTAATCTCTGTTCTGTTTATGTGTCACCATCCTCCTTTCTCATAGGGCTTCCAGTCTCTGTACCGCTTTGTGTAACCGATTACTTTTTACCGTCATCTTGTCAAAGACTTTATTTCCAGCAACGACGAGCAGTAACCGGTAAATATGTACCGAATTCTCGGATCTCATTTCTCTCCTTCTCCATGGGAATTACAGTCCCTTCCCAGTAAAGGAAATTATTGCGTTCGAGCTCAGTAGACCATGTCGAAGTGCATTGCCAGTGAAAACTGCAGACGACAGCACCATGTTTGTAGGCAGAACGACAGTTTGTTTAGACAGTGTTCACAGCTGTAATTCGTGCAAGTTATAACCCACAAGGTCGGCGAGATGTTGTAAATGTGTCGATACAGGAATACCTTAGGCACGTCTACCATATCACCAAACCTCTTAATCTCTATAATCACCCAAACTTACAAGAAAAGGAGCTGAAAGAACGAATTCGAATAAGGGTGATTTCCGCTTGTAGTCTTCTTTATGTTTGGATTCCTTCACTTCAAGTGTGTGCCCCTGTTCTATCTGGCCTTTGCGTCTCGTGATTGTGATTTCCTCTGCTCTTTGAAGAACGTCGTTTAATAGGGATGTCCGGAATGCATCTGAAAAAAAGACAAGTTGCCTATTGCGATAAATTTAAGGCGTGTCAATCTGAACGTCGCCCGCCACTTCATCCATTACGTACACGTCTGTGGCTTGTAGATATAAATGCCGTTTATATTTGAATTTTCGAGGTAGCCGCATATGTCAAATATTTGGATACATAGGTGGCTCGCTTTTTATTCCAAATAGCCGACAATTTCCCAAGGTCACTTTCTATATTAAATAGGCATCCTGCTCGCGTAAATTCGTATAAAGGGCCTTTATACCTCAGAGCCACTGCCAAGAGTGTGTTCACCCGCAGTGGCTTGGGTGGCAAACGGTGACCTTGGCAGTGGCTCCAGGATAAAAGCATCGTTTATATTTGTATCCGCCATCAAATTGCCTACTCAAAATCGAGCGAAAGGTAATGAGGTTCATATCTACATGAGGTCGAAGGTCAGCCGAATAGTGTTGTTTATATCATGAATATCTGAATCACTAGGCGATACAAATAAAAAGTTCACTTTTATCTCATGGCCACTGATGTGGTACTGCTGCTAAAGCTGCCAAGTCAGGGTGATAGTTCTGTTCGTTTGAGTATCTGTTATCTTCATGCAACTCCATCAGTCTGTATATATTACTGATGGCTTATTAAATACGGATCGGCGTATAGTGTGGGCATCATAGATCACTCGGAAAGAAGGCAGTAACTTCAACGGTTGATCTTCAGAGCTAACTTCGGTGGTTCTCCACAACCGCCGGCTATTTCAGATCGTTGACGTTGTTCTATTTGGACTGCATAGCGTTCCATCACTACAGTGCACAACGTCACCCGGTCTTATCTCCGTAGTATGAAAAGACTAGTGGGTCCAGTCCTGTTCGAGGCTTGTGCACAGCATTCAACCTCGATAAAGCGGGATATCATTATATAGTACGTTCATAATGTAGAATCTCCAATTGCACCCCTCTATGTCGAGGTGTTCTGGAGTGTCGGCAATACACTGTCAATGTAATAAGAGAGAAGAATCTGTAGTCTAAGCAGCATTAGAATCGAAGTCATGTCCGGTTGGTATATGCGACCACACAATCAAGCAGCCACTACAAGTGGTATCCCTGGCGTTTAAGCTCGACGATGGCGTTAATTGCTGCCTCCTGTCGAGCAGTGTCTTCTCTATGACCAGTCCCTGTGCCATATTGTACGTCCTTGACTTTTATGGCTCTGTTAGCATATTACGTCCAAGTTCCAATTTTTTATGCTTACTGTATACCGTCGTTGAATATGTAGGATTATGCAGCGGACCTGTCTTCACGGTTATGTAGTCTGGTTTCTTGTAGAAATGTTTTTCACAGAAGTTATTGAGGACCATTCTTGGATCTGCAGCAGGGTAGTGTTTAACTTCAGAAAAGACAGAAAAATTGACCGAGATACTCACGGCGAAGTTCATCCATTGCTGGTGTCTATTGAAGGTGAGTCGAGGATTTGATGGGATGTGAGTAGTTTGGGAGGCTGGGGGGCAAGCAAAGCCTTAACGGCCTCTTAAATTCGTCTCTGAGGTGGGACCATTACGGTTATCGTGGCATGGATTCACATCCCATCGCGGGTTCCAGTGCAAATTTGATGTAGTGCACGGGAAGTGGAAATGTAGAATATATCCATCAGTAGTGCAATGGGCTTCTAGTCGCAGAGAAATGTAGGGAAATATCTGAAATACAGCTCACAGATAATGGCACCTGGTTCAAATTCGCTCACCGTGCGCACGTTCAATTTCTGTAGCAAGGTCCTAAGACAAAGCATGACGATTAAACTAGTGCGGAACATGGTTCACATAGCGAGGTTCCCAGATGGGTCATAATCTCAAGTCGAGGTACTATGCTGGTATTAAGCATACATTTCGAAGCAGTCGAATGACTCAAAGCCGGGTGAGATGTGAGATCATGGTCCCCTTCAAGATAAAAATTCCGAGCACTTCATGCATACGAAATATTACAATACTCTGCAATTCCAATAGGCATTAAATTTTACAAGCCGTTCAGAATACCGAATTCATGCTGGCGGAACTCCCGGCGTCATAGGCCAAGTTCACCACTCCCAGTCCGATCGCGGAAAGCACAGAGTATGACACATAGTGCATTTCTTGAGTAGTACATCGGTCCGAAGGCCCTTAAGGGTGTAAAAAACGGTAATTATGGCGGCTATGAGAGTCAAAAATCATAGTCTTTCAGTGTGCACGAAAACCCTTTTGGTGTAATTCCAATTTCTGTAGCCGCCGGAACACAGCCACATTATGGAGCGGTCCGTTCCATTCGTTTGGGTTGCGTAAGCCACGGTCCGTCCTGTGTCCTCGAGGCCATGTGGCCGG
>Ga0247742_10002762_pt1 | contig 11390 bp, 7 predicted proteins | sample UWRJL208509C2_FD_180944 | JGI IMG/M metagenome (GOLD analysis project Ga0247742, IMG submission 180944) | Plant litter microbial communities from Arlington Agricultural Research Station in Wisconsin, United States - UWRJ-L208-509C-2 | ecosystem: Environmental > Terrestrial > Plant litter >... | reverse complement strand
CGGCGTCGATATCGATGGCGCCATGCGCAACCTGGACAACGAAATGCCCGCCTGGGATTTCGACGGCGTGCGCGCGTCCGCGGAAGCGGAGTGGGAGCGAGAGCTCTCGCGTATCCGTATCGAAACCTCGTCGGACAAGATCAAGCGCACGTTCTACAGCTCGCTGTACCACACCATGCTCGCACCGACGGTGTTCAGCGACTTCGACGGCCGCTATCGCGGCATGGACAAGGCGGTACACACGCTGCCCGAAGGCCGGCACAACTACAGTACGTATTCGCTGTGGGATACCTACCGCGCGGAGCATCCGCTGTTCACGCTGTACCAGTCAGAGCGCGTGCCGGATCTGGTCGACGGTCTGGTGCGTCTTGCCGTGGAGAGCCCCAGTGGCGCGCCCGTGTGGCCGCTGCAGGGCATCGAGACGGTCTGCATGATCGGCTACCACTGCGCACCGGTGATCGCCGAGGCGCAGGCCAAGGGCTTTACCGGCATCGACTACGCCAAGGCCTGGCCGGTGCTGCGTCGTCGCGCCCTGCAGGACGATTACTTTGGCCTGCCGGCGTTCCGTGCGAAGGGTTATATCCCCAGCGACAAGGAAGGCGAGGCGGCGAGCAAAACCCTCGAATACGCCTACGACGCCTGGGCCGTGGCACACATGGCCGATGCGCTGGGTCATGCCGACGATGCGGCGCTCCTGCGCACGCAGTCGCAGAACTACCGCAACGTGTTCGACAAGGAGACCCAGTTCGTCCGCCCGCGCGCGGACGACGGCAGCTGGCTGCTGCCCTTCGACCCGATCAATATCGGTCACTCGAAGCGCTGGCGTGACTTCACCGAGTCGAACGCCTGGCAGGCCACCTTCCTCAACCAGCACGACGTGTACAACTACATGGCGCTGTTCGGTGGCGAGACGGCCTTCGAGGCCAAGCTCGACGGCCTGTTCAATGCCGACCCGGCCCTGCCCGACAACGCCCCACCGGATATCGCCGGCATGATCGGCCAGTATGCGTTCGGCAACGAGCCGGGCCACCACATGCCCTACCTCTATGCGTACTCGGGTTCGCACCACAAGACCCAGGCGCGCGTGCGCATGATCCTCGAATCCATGTACCTGCCCGAGCCCGATGGCCTTCCCGGCAACGAGGATTGCGGCCAGATGAGCGCGTGGTACGTGATCAGCGCGATGGGCCTGTATGCCGTCGATCCGGTCAGCACGAACTACGTGTTCGGCAGCCCGCTGCTCGATCGCGCGGAAGTGCAGGTCGGTGGTGGCCGCACGCTGGTGATCGAAGCGAAGGACAACGGTCCGGGCCGGCCCTACATCCAGTCGGTCAGCTGGAACGGCCAGCCGTGGTCGAAGAGCTGGATCAGCCATAAGGAACTGGCCGCCGGTGGCAACCTGGTCTTCGTCATGGGCGACAAGCCGAACGAGGCCTTCGGCAAGGCCAGCGCCGACCGGCCGCCCTCGTTCGGGTCCATCGCCGGGGTGTAGCAAGTTCCTGCGGCCCTCGTGTAAATTCGCGCTCTGACCGTCAGGGAAGGCGCGGATGACCCCGCCCCGTGGACCGGTCACGGGGGACAACTCGGATGAATCGTTCGTACCAGCTGGTCTGGAATGCGGCCCTGCGCCTCGTGCAGGTGAGTTCTGAGATCACACGTCGGGGATGCGCGCATACCGCGGCGGCGTCCTGTCCGGTCACGGCGCATGGAAGGCGCCGCGCCCTGGTCGTTGCCCTGGGCCTCGGACTTGCGGCACCGGGCGGCGTGGCGTTTGCCGCCATCCTGCCGTCCGGCCCGGTCGTCACCAGTGGCGCCGCCACGATTACCGCAGGCCCCGATACGCTCACAGTTGCGCAGGCCGCCGGCGCGATGACGATTGACTGGACGAGCTTCCAGATCGGCCCGGGCGGAACGGTCGTCCTCACGCAGCCGACCGGTTCCCGGGCCGACCACCGGGTCACCGGGGCGACGGCGACACAGATCGACAGCACCCTGAATGCCCAGGGCGCGCAATCGCTGTTCAACGGCAATGGCATCACGCTGGGCAGTACCGCCCGTGTCGTCTCCGACTATCTCGTGCTCAACACACAGTCGACGGGCCAGGCGGTGACGCTGAGCGCGGGAGCGACGGTGACGGGCACGCCCATCGACAGTTCGCTGGAGCTTTTCGGCGCGACGATCCGTACCGACGCGGACGTGACGGTGTACGACTTTCGCACGACAGCCTGGCGCGACAACATCGTCCAGGCGCAAGGTGTGATCACGGCCGAGCAGGTCGAGGCCACCGCGGCCGGGGACGTGCATCTGGACGGGTATAACCGTATCAACAGGCTGTCCGCCACGGCGGGTGGCAACCTCTCCGTCCGCAGCGCGCGCAACATTTTCATGGGGCCACTGATCGCCGGCGGTACGACGAGCCTGGTCAGCGACGGCGGCATCATCGCGCGCGATGGCGCCAATGCGCTGGCGGGACAGGTGACGATCCAGTCCCTTGGGGATGCGGCTCTCTACAACACCTTGCCGCTCTTTCTGGGTCCCTCGTCCGCGCATGAACTGGTCCTCATGGCCCCGGGTATCCACCTGCAGGGCGACACGATGGCCTCGACGGACGCCTCGATCTTCTCGTTCAACCAACCGCTCGTGCAGGAGTCGGGACGACTTTACGTCAATGGATCGGCAACCCTCGACGCGGGGTCGGCGAACATCACGCTGGATAACCCCAGCAACGTTTTCTATGGATCGGGGGGCATCACGGCGAGCGGTAACGACATCCGCATCGTGGCATCGACCTATCTCAGTTTCAGCGAGGTGATGGCCCTGGGGCATCTTCATCTGTCACCGGGTGGGGCGGCGCCCATGGTCGAGTTCCTTGGCCGGACGCGCGCCAGTGATATCGTCGTGGATGGGGATATCTACGTCGGTCCGTCCATCAGCGACTCGGAAAACATCAGGGGTGACGTCGCGCTTTCGGGCCGGATGATTTTCAATACGCTGGGCTGGCACGTATTCAACGGCAACATCACCGGCGCGTCGGCCCTCTACATGCAAGGGTCGTCGTCGTTTCAGGCGTTGAACGGAAGGACCCAGGTCAATGGCCTCACGCACGCGAGCCTGGGTACGCTGCTCATCGGCGACGCGTTGCATCCGGGAGCGACACTCGACTCCGACGCGGTCGTCCATCTCGGTGCGGCGCTCGGCGGCACCGGACAGATCAATGGCAACGTCACCGTTGAATCGGGCGGACGGCTTTCTCCCGGAGACGGCATAGGGACGCTGACTATCAATGGCACGCTCGCGCTACAGAACGCCAGCGGCCTGTCGGTCGAAGTGGGCCTCCCCGGTACGAACGCCGTGACGGCAGGACAAAGCGACCGCATTCATGTCAACGGCGACCTCTCGGTCGCGGACGGCACCCTGGTCGACGTCGTCAATGCCGGAGGGATGGGTGCGGGCATGTACACCATCCTCGATTACACCGGTCGCTACATCGGCAACGGCTGGGCGCTTGGCCTGAGCCAGACACCGATGGGAAGTTCACTCCAGTTGATCAACGACATCGGTGCGAAGCGGGTCGACGTGATCGATGCCGACAACACCGCGGTGAACTTCTGGAACGGCAACGGGCTGGCGAGCACGTCGCGTGTCGGCGGCGGATCGGGCACCTGGAACGTACTGTCGCCCAACTGGGCGAGCCCGGATGGAAGCCGGCGGGACATCATGACGCCGCAGCCGGGTTACGCCGTATTCGCCGGCGACCGGGGCGATGTGCGCGTCGACGGCTCCGCGGGCACGGTGGTGGCCAGCGGCATGCAGTTCGCCACGGACGGTTACACCGTGAGCGGCGACCCGGTCACCCTGCTGGCGCCGAATGGTGCCGCCCCGATCATTCGTGTCGGCACGGGAACGGCGGGCAGTGCCGCCATGACAGCAACGATCGCCAGCACGATCAGGGGTAACCAAGGCCTTCGAAAGGACGACTACGGCACGCTCGTCCTTACGGCTGCCAACCTCTACACAGGAGGGACGACGGTGGCACGAGGCACGCTTGCCGTGGCCGATGACCGTTCGCTCGGCGATGCCAGCGGCGGCCTGACCCTCGACGGCGGCACGCTGCGTATCGACGGCACGGCATTTTCCTCGACCCGTCGGAGCGTCACCCTCGGTCCCAACGGCGGCGGCATTGATGTTTCGGACGCGAGCCATACGCTGACCCTGAACCAGCCGCTCGCCGGTACGGGAGGCCTGACGAAACGCGGCGCCGGCACGCTGGTGATGACAGGGGCGAATACGTACTCAGGTAGCACGACGGTGGCGGCTGGCACGTTGCGCGTCGCTCCTGGGGCCCTGCGTGGTTCGCTAACCGACGACGCAACCGTCGTCTTCGACCAGACCACGGATGGACTCTACGCCGGTAGCATCGATGGCCAGGGCGAGATGGTTAAGGAAGGGCAGGGCACGCTGATGCTGGTCGGCACGGGCGGTTTCACCGGCCATACCCAGGTCAATGCCGGCACACTCCAGATCGGCTCGTCCGCCGTTCCGTCGGCCTTTCTGGGCGGCGACGTCGGCGTTGCGCAGGGCGCCCGTTTGAGTGGTGTCGGTGCGATCGGTGGCGACCTGGTGTCGCATGGCACCGTGGCCCCGGGCGCGACACTGGGTGTCTTGTCGGTGGGCGGCAATGCGACGCTTTCCTCCGATAGCAGCCTCTATATCGATACGGCCCCGGAAGGTGCCAGCCGCCTCGACGTGGGCGGTCACCTGACGATCGACAAGGCACGCCTGGTGGTCGACTCACAAGGGCGCTCCTGGATGGCTAACACGCCCTACAACCTGGTGACGGCGCGCGGCGGCATCTCGGGCCAGTTCGCTTCGGTCGACAGTAACTTCGCCTTCCTCAATGCGATCGTTGCCTACAATGCCTCGGGCACGGTGAGCCTCGCCCTGCAGCGCAACGCGGTGTCCTTCCTGGATACCGCATCGACCCCCAACCAGCGCGCTGTCGCCGTCGCCGCGGACAGCGCGGGCGCGGGCCATGACGTTTACGACCAGGTCGTCGCCATGGACGCAGCGTCGGCACGCCAGGCCTTTACGGCGCTCGCCGGCGACCTGCACGCCAGTGTGCAATCGGTCGTCATCGACGATCAGCGACAGGTACGCGATGCCGTGTCCCGTCACCTGCTTGGTGACGACGATGGCCGCCAGGGCGTCCACGCCGACGATGGCAGCGGTGTCGACACATGGCTGAGCGTCCTCGGCCACGACGCCGACTACGACGGCAACGCCAACGCGGGAAAGATCGACAGCAGTGGTAGCGGCGCTTTACTCGGTGCCGATGTCGCGGTCGATGGCGACGCGCGCATCGGTGCGCTGCTCGGTCACGCAAGGCAGTCGTTGCATGAGCGTTCGCTCGACGGCTCGGCGAAGGTGCGCAGCAACCAGTTCGGCCTGTATGGCGACGTGGCCTTCGACGCCCTCACGCTGCGCGGAGGCATCGTCCATGCACATCACGATATCGATACCACGCGCCACGTAACCCTCGGTGAGGCGTCGTCGCGACTGGGTGCGGACCGCGACACGACGAGCACGCAGGGATTCGTGGAAGGAGGTTACGCATTACACCCCGGTGCACGTACGCGCCTGGAGCCCTTCGCGCAGATCGCCACCGTGCGCTGGAACGGCGACTCGGCCACCGAACAGGGTGGCGTCGGCGCGTTGGCCATCGATGACCGGGATGCCCATGTGACGACGGGCAAGCTCGGGCTCCACGCCGGCATGGCGACCGATGCGACGCACGTCGTGGGTTGGCAGGCGACAGTCGCCTGGCAGCACGCCTCCGGTGACACCACGCCGTCCGCTCGCCTGCGCTTCGCCGAAGGCGGCGAGTCCTTCGATGTTTCCGGCGTGCCACTGGCCCGCAACGCAACCACGGTCGACGCCGGCCTGTCCTTCCGGCTCAGTCCGGCCGTGCATCTGGATGCGAGTTATACGGGGCAGTACGCCAGCGGCCTGAGCGACCACGGTGGCCGGGTGAGCCTGGGGGTGTCCTTCTGAGGCGGCGGATGTTCACGGCGGGTAGACCCCCCAGGCGCCAACCTGATCCTGCCGGGAGCAACCGGTCGGGTCAGGGGACCAGCATGTCGTACGCCGGACGGATGTATTTTCGGATGTTTTCGCCGGGCCTGATGGTCCTGGGCGTGGGTGCGCTTGCGGCTGCGGCCATGAAGGCCGTCCAGCAGATGCCAGGCGACCTGGGCATTCTTTCCCTGTACTCGAACCTGCCGGGGTGGATCATCGCCGGATCGGTGACCGCAGCGGTGGCCTGGGTGACCGTGCAGGCCGTGCGCGTGAAGTTATGGGAGCGCGGCGCGGTTGCCAGCTGTTACGTGTGCGGCTGTCTCCTGGGCACGCCACGTGCGTCCCGGCGTGGACTCGGCATGACCCGGCATTGCCTGGGCTGCCGCAAGGTCCATGGCGTCAACCATCGGCTGACGCCCGTCGTCGTCCCGCTGGCGGTCGCGGTGACCACGGTGAAGGACGCCGCCACGGCCCCGGTCAGGCGCGTACGTTCGTTACCGTGAGGCGGTGACCTACCCGTTCGAGCAGCGCCCGTAGCGCTTCCGCGTCCGCGAGACTGGCATCGTCTTCCAGGGACAGCCACAGCGTGTCGCCGGAAAGCCCGTGGATTTTCTCGTTGAATTCGATCTCGATGGCAACCTTGCCACCGGGCTGGACTACCGATACCGCGAAATTACGTGCCTGCACGCCCTGAATCCCCTGGTGAACCTTCTCTCGGATAAGGCCATGTTACCCACCCGCGACGAAAAGTGGTGGCCGTGTCCGGTGATGCGTGATCGACGGCACGTTCACTCCGGCCGCACGTGGCATTGGAGCTAATCGGCCCACGAGGAGGACACCATGCTGCAACTCAATCCGCCGCTGCCCATGAACACCCCCAAGGGCGAAGGCTTCGCCCATTTCCTGATCGACTACGGCCCCGAGTCGGATCTCTACTGGACGGTGTTCATTACCGAAACCGGCGAGATATGGACCTTCGCCAACCGCGAAGTACGGGCCTCCAAGAACATCACCCTGGGGCGGACCTCACCCTCGGTGCCGCGCCCGGCGCCGCCGATCCGACGCCAGGCCAGCGAAGCCCGCGACCCCGGCGTCGTCCCCTTCGCCGTGGCTGACGGACAGATGTGAAGTGACGAAACTGGTATCGTTCGCCTAAAGCCCGGACCGCCTCCGGCCGATAAGCCAGTTCGAATCACATTGCAGTACGGGGCGCGACGATGGGTATGTTCGGATGGGGGCGCGGTAGGCGCAGCGCCCGCACGGAGCGCGCGATCATCGCCGCTTTGTCGCGCAGCCAGTCCGTCGTGGAATTCGGCCTCGACGGCATCGTGCGTTCGGTGAACGAGCGCTTCCTCGCCGCGCTGGGCTGTCGTGCCGAGGCTGTGGTCGGCCAGCCGCACAGCAAGTTCTTCGCCGTCGACGACTCGGAACACCTCTGGCGCGCCCTGGCGCGTGGCGAGCAGGTCGCCGGCACCTATCGCGCCATGGGCGCCTCGGCGCGCGAGGTCTGGTTTCAGGCCGTCTACATCCCGCTGGCCGGTCGCCGCGGGACGATTTCCTCGGTGCTTCTTTACGCCTCCGACATCTCCGACGAGCGCGCAGCGGTTGCCACGCGCGAGCAGCGCGTCGAGGTCGCCGACCGGACGCAGGCCGTGGTCGAGTTCTCGCTCGACGGCATGATCCTGGACGCCAACGAGGTCTTCCTCGGCTTCACCGGCTACCGCCTCGATGACATCGTCGGCAAACACCACAGCATCTTCGTCGACGAGCAGGAAAGTCGCTCGGATGCCTACATCGGCTTCTGGCGGCGTCTGCGGTCGGGTCTTCATGATGCCGGTCTGTATCGTCGCCTCGCCAAGGGCAAGACCGTGGTCTGGATCCAGGCGACGTACAACCCGATCTTCGATGCCAACGGTCGTCCGGTGAAGATCGTCAAGTACGCCACGGAAGTGAGTGCCGACGCCTTCAATGCATCGCCGCCGGTGGCACCGGAAGATCGCCTCGCCACACCGGTGGATGCCGCGCCTTCGGCCGGTGTGGCCGACGTTCTCGAACTGATCGATGGCGCGTCGCTTCGCGCCAGCGCGCTGGCGATGGATGCGGCCATCGATGCCGCCCTCGCCGAGCAACGGGGCGACCCCCGCTAGGGCATGCCCCACTACCGCATAGGCCGATAGGACATAGGCCGTGTGGCGAACTGGCCGCTCGTTCGAACCGATGTCACATTCCCCTTGCAGGGTGCGCCATTCCGGCGTTGGAACCCGCCACAGGGGGCGGCATGGCTACGCGCGGCGACGACGAGCGGATACCCGCGATCGTGATGGGGCGCGGACCGACCGCGCTGGGTATTCTTCGCAGTCTTCAACTCGCCGGCATTCCCGCCTACGTGGCCTGCCCGCCGGGGGATATCGTCAGTCGGTCGCGCTGGTACCGGCCAACGCCGGGGAATATCCCCTGGGACGGCCAACCCGGTGAGCAGGCACTGGCCGCGTTGCGGGCCATGCCCCTGGATAAGGCGGTGATCATTCCCGGCGCGGACGACGCCGCGCTCTGGCTGGCCGACCTGCCGTCCACCGATCTCGGCGAGCGTTTCCTGGTCAGTACATCGAGCCGCGATGCGCAGGAGCTGCTCCAGGACAAGGCCGTCTTCGCCGGCTACCTGGCAGCTGCGCACATACCGCACCCGCGTACCTACCGCATCGCCTGTCGCGAAGACATCGACGCCATTCCCTTCGCCTCGATGGACCGGGTCTTCGTCAAACCGGTGAATTCCCAGCGATTCAGTGACGTCACCGGCGTGAAAGGCCTCTGGGTCGACCGGCCCGACGCGCTTCGCGAGACTTGGGCGCGCCTGCATGCGCAGGGCTTCAGCGTCATGGCGCAGGAGTACGTTCCCGGGCCGGCCAGCGAACACTTCTTCGTCGACGGCTTCCGCAACAGGGACGGCGCGTACACCGGCATCTTCGCGCGGCGGCGTTTGCGTATGTCGCCACCGGACTTCGGCAACAGCTCCTGTTGTCACTCGGTGCCGCTGGCGATCCTTCCGGACGCGATCCGCCACCTGCGGCGCCTGCTCGATGGCCTGGACTATCGCGGCATCTTCAGCGCCGAGTTCAAGCGCGATCCACGCGATGGCATCTATCGCATCATCGAGGTGAACACGCGCGCGTGGACCTACGTGGAGTTCGCCGCGCGCTGCGGCATGAACGTGTGCGAGATGGCCTGGCAGGATGCGCAGGGTCTCCCGGTCACGCGTGCGGCGCGCGTTTACCCGGAGGGCGTGGCCTGCGTCGACCTCTACCACGATATCCCGACCGTGCTCGCCCTGCGCAAACGCCAACGACTGCCGTGGTTGCCCGTGCTGGGCCAATGGGCGAGGGCGCAACTGCACACCTTTCGTTGGGACGATCCACAGCCTGCGCTGGGTTTCATGCGCGGCATCGCGCGAAAGCGCTTCCTGCGTTCAGTCGGCGCGCCCGAGCGGCGCGGCGATGTCCTCCAGGGGGCGTCGCTCGGCGGCGATCCCAAGGCCTGACGCGGCGACGGCGCCCAACAGCATGAGGCCGGCACCGATCGCGTAACCCCAGCCGATGGCCACACGCTCGCCGGTGCCGATCAGCGAGCCGAACAGCCAGGGACCCACCACGCCGCCGAGCGCCGTGCCGAAGGCATAGAACAAGGCGATGGCCAGGGCACGAAGTTCCAGCGGGAAGCTCTCGCTCACCGTCAGGTAGGCCGAGCTCGCCGCTGCGGACGCGAAGAAAAACACGATGCTCCAGGCGACCGTCTGCGTGCGGGCGTCGAGCATGCCGTGGACGAACAACCACGCGGTGGCGAACAAGAGCAGGCCGGACATCGCGTACGTGATCGCGATCATCGGTTTCCGCCCGACGGTGTCGAACAGACGCCCGAGCAGGAGCGGGCCCAGGAAATTGCCGGCGGCGAAGGGCAGCAGGTAGAAACCGACGTCGGCGTCGGAAACGCCATAGAAGCGCCCGAGGACCAGGGCATAGGTAAAGAAGATCGCGTTGTAGAAAAAGGCCTGTGTCGCCATGAGGATCAGGCCGAGCACGGTGCGTCTGGGATAGTCGCGAAACAGCGTGGTGGCGACGGTACCCAGCGTGAGTCGGCGCGGTCGCAGCCGTAGCCGCGGCAGGGCTTCCGTCGGTGGCGGCACGCCCAGCCGTTGTTCGATCTGGGCGACGACAGCTTCGGCTTCGTCGATGCGTCCGTGCAGCATCAACCAGCGCGGACTTTCCGGTATCCACCGCCGAAGTACCAGCACGCCCAGGCCGAGCACGGCGCCCAGGCCGAAGGTGAGTCGCCAGCCCAGCTCGGCCGACACCCAGCCGCCATCGAGCAGGGCGACCGCGCCGAGCGCGCCCATCGCCGCGCCGACCCAGAAGCTGCCGTTGATCACCAGGTCGGTGTGCCCGCGGTAACGGGCGGGGATCAACTCCTGGATGGCCGAGTTGATCGCCGCGTACTCGCCGCCGATGCCGGCGCCGGTCAGCATGCGGAAGATCACGAAAGTGACGAAGTTCGGCGAGAACGCCGTGGCCGCAGTGGCGACGAGGTACAGGCCGAGGGTGATCGTGAAGAGCTTCTTTCGGCCGAGGCGGTCGGTCAGCCAGCCGAAATACAGCGCGCCTGCCACGGCGCCGACCAGGTACAGGCTGCCGGCCAGCCCGACCTGGGTGTCGCTCAGATGCAATACCGGACTGGACTTCAGCGCACCGGCAATCGAACCTGTGATGGTGACCTCGAGTCCGTCGAGCACCCAGGTGATGCCGAGGGCCACGGCGACGAGGGTGTGAAAGCGCCCCCAGGTCAGCCGGTCCAGTCGGGCCGGCACATCGGTCTCAACGACGCCGTCGCGGGTCCTCGCCTGATCGTTCATGCCCCGACCGTACGGGGCACGAAGTCGTCACGGCGTCAGCGTGGTACGCGCATGCCGCCAGGCACGCCCCGCGGTGACAGGGTCAGTTGCCACAGCTGGTCACGCCGGCTGCGGAATATGCCGGCCGAGCAGCCGAGGTAGAACTGCCACATGCGCCGGAAGCGCTCGTCGTAGCGCCCGGCCAGGTGGGGCCACGCCTCGTTGAAGTTGGCCAGCCAGGCGGTGAGCGTGCGGTCGTAATCGGTGCCGAAGTTGTGCCAGTCCTCGACCACGAACAAGCCTTCCAGGGCGGTCGCCACCTGGCTCATCGCCGGGATCACCGAGTTGGGAAAGATGTACTTCTCGATCCAGGGATCGGGACGGCCCGGCTGCTCGTTGCTGCCGATGGTATGGAGGACGGCGAGGCCCTGGGGCG
>Ga0247742_10002761_pt1 | contig 11390 bp, 7 predicted proteins | sample UWRJL208509C2_FD_180944 | JGI IMG/M metagenome (GOLD analysis project Ga0247742, IMG submission 180944) | Plant litter microbial communities from Arlington Agricultural Research Station in Wisconsin, United States - UWRJ-L208-509C-2 | ecosystem: Environmental > Terrestrial > Plant litter >... | reverse complement strand
TCATCGCCCTCGGCCTGCTGGTGGACGACGCGATGATCACCGTCGAGATGATGATCACGCGCCTGGAAAAAGGCGAGACCAAGGAGCAGGCGGCGACCTACGCCTACACCTCCACGGCGTTCCCGATGTTGACCGGTACGCTGGTTACCGTCGCCGGTTTTGTACCGATCGGCCTCAACGCCAGTTCGGCGGGCGAGTACACCTTCACGCTGTTCGCGGTGATTGCCGTGGCGATGCTGGTGTCATGGGTGGTGGCGGTGCTGTTTGCGCCGGTGATCGGCGTGCATATCCTCAGCGCCAACGTGAAGCCCCACAGCAACGAGCCAGGGCGAATCGGGCGTGGCTTCAATTACGGCATGCTGTGGGCCATGCGCAACCGCTGGTGGGCCATTGGCATCACCGTGGGCCTGTTTGTGGCGTCGGTGTTCTCCATGCAGTTTGTGCAGAACCAGTTCTTCCCGTCGTCGGACCGCCCGGAAATCCTCGTCGACCTCAACCTGCCGCAAAACGCCTCGATCAACGAGACGCGCAAGGCCGTCGACCGCCTCGAAGCGATCATCAAGGACGACCCGGACATCGCGCGTTGGAGCACCTACATCGGTCAGGGCGCGATCCGTTTCTACCTGCCGCTGGACCAGCAATTGGAAAACCCCTACTACGCGCAGTTGGTGATCGTCAGCAAGGGCCTGGAAGAGCGCGGGGCGTTGATTGCGCGCCTGCAAAAACGCCTGCGTGATGACTTTGTCGGCGTCGGCAGCTTTGTGCAGCCGCTGGAAATGGGCCCGCCGGTGGGTCGCCCGATCCAGTATCGGGTGTCGGGCAAAGACACCGACCAGGTACGCAAGCACGCCATCGAGCTGGCGACCCTGCTGGATAAAAACACCCACCTGGGCGAGATCATCTACGACTGGAACGAGCCGGGCAAAGTCCTGCGGGTGGACATCGCCCAGGACAAGGCGCGGCAATTGGGGCTGTCGTCGGAAGACGTCGCGCAGTTGATGAACAGCGTGGTCAGTGGTGCCTCGGTGACCCAGGTGCATGACGATATCTACCTGATCAACGTGGTCGGCCGCGCCGAAGATGCCGAGCGCGGCACCCCGGAAACCTTGCAGAACCTGCAGATCGTCACGCCGAACGGCACCTCGATTCCGCTGCTGGCGTTTGCCACCGTGCGTTACGAGCTTGAACAGCCGCTGGTGTGGCGCCGCGACCGCAAGCCGACCATCACGATCAAAGCGTCGGTGCGCGATGAGATGCAGCCGACCGACCTGGTCAAGCAGCTCAAGCCCGAGATCGACAAGTTCAGCGCCGGCCTGCCGGTGGGCTACAAGGTCGCCACCGGCGGTACCGTGGAAGAAAGCGGCAAGGCCCAGGGCCCGATTGCCAGCGTGGTGCCGCTGATGCTGTTCTTGATGGCCACCTTCCTGATGATCCAACTGCACAGCGTGCAGAAGATGTTCCTGGTGGCGAGTGTCGCGCCGCTGGGGCTGATCGGCGTGGTGCTGGCGCTGATTCCCACGGGCACGCCGATGGGCTTTGTGGCGATCCTCGGGATTCTGGCGCTGATCGGCATCATCATCCGCAACTCGGTGATCCTGGTGACCCAGATCGATGCCTACGAGCGCGACGGCTACACGCCGTGGGACGCCGTGGTGGAAGCCACCGAACACCGGCGCCGGCCGATCCTGCTGACGGCGGCGGCGGCCAGCCTGGGCATGATCCCCATCGCCCGCGAAGTGTTCTGGGGCCCGATGGCCTACGCGATGATCGGCGGGATCATCATCGCCACGTTGCTGACATTGCTGTTCCTGCCGGCGCTGTATGTGGCTTGGTACAAGATTCGCGAGCCGAAGCCAGAGCAACAGGAAAAACGTGGTTGAAAATGTGCAGGCTTGCTGTGGTGGGCAAGCTTGCTTGCGTTGGGGTGTGGAGCGCCGCCTGAAAAGCCGGGGGCGCGCTGCGCAGTCAGCGGGAGCAAGCTCCCGTGCCACGCGTGGATCTCACCGGCCTTGAGGCATGTATGAAACTTCCCGAATTAGCGTGTACAACTCTTGCACGCCATCGAGTGGTTTACCCTGCCGACTTTCACTTCGTCCGGGCCGAATCCCATGCGCTACTTGCGTTCAATAACGTTGCTCTGCGGTCTCCTGCTCTCGCCGCTGACATTCGCCACCGTTCTGGAAAACGCCCTGTGGCGGGTCGAAATCGAGCCGGCCACTCTAGCCATCCGCGTTACACCGAACGGTCAACCGGGCGTAGAAGCCTCCAGCGGCGTAGCGGCCCGTGCTGTCAGCCAGCTTGAACAGCGCGATCAGCAAGCGAGCTGGCATTGGGACGACGGCGCCTTTCGGGTGAGCGCCAGCCTTGAGCAGCGTGATCTGAAGTTGACCCTTCGCGCGCGGGAGCCGGGCAAGTTGACCATTCTTCAGCAACCCGCCAGTGCCCTGGGCAAAGGGCTGATGTGGCCGTTGGCCGAAGGGCATTACGTGCCGGCCGATAATGCTGTGTGGAAAGCGTTTTTGCTGGAGCAAGGTGATTTCAACACGACCCAGGACCTCAGCCTGCCTCTGTGGGGGTTGAACCACGGGCGGTTCACCTTGAACTGGTTGCTGACCAATCCCTACAACAATCGCCTGCGCTGGCAGGCAGGAATGGCGCTGTCAGTGGCCCATGAATTTACCGCGCTCGACCCGGACGCACCGATGACCCTGCTGCTGCACCTGGGGGAAGCCGATCCCTTGGCCGGCGCCAAGCGCTACCGTCAATGGTTGGTGGAGCAGGGCCGTTTTGAACCCTTGGCGGACAAACTGCGAAACACGCCCGAAGCCGAAAAGCTGCTGGGCGCCAGTCATGTCTACCTGTGGGGCAATGACCTGCTGGGGTCGGAGGATGTGCGTGACTGGCCGCTGCTGGTGAAGGTGCTGCGTGGTCATGAGCTCAAGGGCAGATTGGACAAAGAGGCCGCGCAGGTGCTGGCTCAAACCGGCACGTTGGATCGCTATCAAAAGTCCGTGCTGCTGCGCGGCTTCAACGCGGCGATCAACCAAAAGGCTCGGCAAACCTGGTTGGCCACCGACGAGCCGGACATGCTCAAACTGGCCGAAGGTTATGGCGTCTTGCGCCGTGAATTGGCGATGGCGTTTGCGGGCGCCTTGAGTGACAGCCCCGAGACCTGGGGCAGCACGCTGTCGGCCAAGACCGTCCAGGCGCTGCAAGATGCTGGGCTAAAGCGCCTGCTGCTGACCCTGGGCGAAGGCTGGGAGGGCGGCCTCTGGCACCCGGAAGCGATTCAGGCGGGCGTCAACGCCGGTTACCTGATGGCCCCGTACGACTCCTATGAAACCGCGTTATCCACCACCGAAAATCCGGACTGGACCACCGCCCACCTGGGCAGCAAGGCCTATCGCGACTGTGCCATTGTGCTGAAAGACGGCACGTTCAAGACCGGCTTCCAGCAATCCGGCCATTACACCGACCCGCGCTGCGTACGGCCGCTGCTGGAAGCGCGGGTGAAGGCGGTGCAAGCCAAGGCGGGTTTCAACGCCTGGTTCCTCGATGCCTACGCCACCAGCATGCTGTTTGACAGCTATCGTGATGGCGCGCCAATGACCCAGCCGCAAAATGCCGAAGGCAATGTTGACGCGTCCCGCTGGCTGAATACTGCGCTGAAGCTGCCTGCCGGTTCCGAAGATGGCAACGCTGTCACCGCCCAGGGCATTCTGTTCGCCCACGGTATGCAGACGCCGGTGATCGGTTGGGGCGATCGCCAGATGACCCAGGACAAGCAGTCGCCCTATTACGTCGGCAACTGGTACCCGCCTGAGCAGCCGACGGTGTTCTTCAAGGCGGTCCCGCTGAATGAGCCGTTTCGTACCGTGTATTTCGCGCCGACCATGCGCCTGCCGCTGTACCAGGCGGTGTTCCACGGCTCGGTCATCACCACTCACCATTGGCTGTTCGACAGCCTGAAGCTGACCAATGTGCAGGCTGAGAATGAGTTGACCCAACTGCTGTACAACGTGCCGCCGTTGTATCACCTGAGTGCTTCGACGATTGAGCAGCGGCTGCCGCTGATACAGCGCCAGGATCGGTTTTTCCGGCCGTTGCACCAGCGGCTGGCAACCCAGGCGATGACGGGGTTTCGTTGGCTGACGGCGGACAGGCAAGTGCAGGAAACCACTTTTGCCGATGGCACGCGGTTGGTCGCGGATTTTGCCGCGCGGAGTGTGACAGCGTTAGTCGAGGGGCAGCCGCCCCAGGTCTATCAGGTGGGCTCCTACTGAGGTTTGCGCCACACACTCGCCAGCCACGGTTGTTGCTCCCGAGGCAACCCGGCCGGCCGGTAGTAATGCTCCAACTCCACGAACCCTGCCGCCGTCAGCAAGGCCTGCCACGCCTGCAGGTCGTGATAAGACCCATAGCGCGGCCCATTCCAGCCCTCGCGATTTTCACCACGGGGGTTGGAGCTGAACAACACTCCGCCAGGCTTCAGCGCGCCATGCAGCTGTTTGAGCACGCGTGGCAATTCCTGCTTGGGAATATGAAACAGCACCGCATTGGCGAATATCCCGTCGAAGCGCTCGACCGGCAGGTCCAGCTTGAGGAAGTCCTGCTGCAACACCTCACAACCACTGTCCTCGCGCGCCATCTGCGCAAAGCGCTCGGAGCCGTCGAGGCCGACAGCGATGTGACCCAGGCGGGTAAACGTCTGCAAATCCCGGCCCGGCCCGCAGCCGAAATCCAGCACGGTGAACGGCGCCGTACCCTGGATATGCCGCAGCAGCGCGTCGATGTTCTGGCTCACATCGTGGTCGCGGGTGCCTTCGCGGAAAGACTCGGCCACGCTGTTGTAGTGGCCGAGGGTGGTGGACGTGATCTGGTCGAGGTCGTCGGGCTTGAGAGGCATGGTGAGCAATACCGGGCACTGAGAGGACTCGACTATACCCGAATCGATCGACCCACCCTGTGGCGAGCGGGCTTGCCCCGCGTGGGGCTGCACAGCAGCCCCAACCCTCAGCGCTCGTTCAGCACCCGCGCCAGCCGGTCGCCACCCAACTGAATCACCGCCACCAGAATCACCAGCAGCACGATGACCGTGAGCATGATCTGCGTGTCAAAGCGCTGGTAACCATAGCGGTACGCAATGTCACCCAGGCCACCCGCACCAATCGCGCCCGCCATGGCCGACGAGTTGATCATGGTCACCAGGGTAATGGTGAAACCGCCGACAATCCCCGGCAGCGCCTCCGGCAACAGCACATGCCAGATGATGTGCCAGCGCCGGCAGCCCATGGCCTGCGCCGCTTCGATCAGGCCGTGGTCGACCTCACGCAGGCTCACCTCGGCGATGCGCGCGAAGAACGGCGTAGCGGCGATGGTCAGCGGCACGACCGCTGCCCACACGCCATAGGTGGTGCCGACGATCAGCCGGGTGAACGGGATCAGCGCCACCATCAGGATCAGGAACGGAATCGAGCGGAACAGATTGACGAACGCCCCCAGCACGCGGTTCAGCGCCGGGGCCTGATAGATCCCGCCCTTGTCGCTGGTGACCAGGAATACCGCCAGCGGAATCCCCACCAGCAACGCAATCAACGAAGACACGCCGACCATCAACAGGGTGTCGATGGCGCCTTGTACTAAACGATCAAACCACATAACCCAGCACCTCCACCTGTTGTGCCCAGTTACCGGCACGGCTGCGCAGCACGTCGGCGTCGTGCGGTGAACCGTTCACCGCCAGCAGCAATTGCCCCAGCGCGTGGCCCTGGATGCGTTCCACCCCGCCCTGCAGCAAGCGCACACGCCCGCCGAGGGCCGCGAACAAGGCGGCCAGGTCCGGTTCGTCGGTGTCGTTGCCGGTGAACTGCAAGCGCAGCACGACTGCCGCGTCCGCCTGGCCGGGCGTGGGCTGCAGACGGTTTTGCAGCTCTTGCGGCAGCCCGTGTTGCAGCGGCGCCAGCAGGGTCTTGCTGACCTCATGCTGCGGGTTGCCAAACACTTCCCAGACCGGGCCTTGCTCGACGATGTGTCCGTACTCGAGCACCACCACGCGGTCGCAGATTTCGCGGATCACCGCCATCTCATGGGTGATCAATACGATGGTCAGGCCCAGGCGCTGGTTGATCTCGCGCAGCAGGCCGAGGATCGACTGGGTGGTCTCCGGATCGAGGGCCGAAGTGGCCTCGTCGCACAGCAGGATCTCGGGGTCGTGCACCAGCGAACGGGCGATGCCCACGCGCTGTTTCTGCCCGCCGGAAAGCTGCGCCGGGTAGGCCTTGTGTTTATCCTGCAGGCCGACCAGTTCGAGCAGCTCGCGCACCTTCTGCTCACGCTGGGGCTTGGGCACGCCGGCGACCTTGAGGGGCAGCTCGACGTTCTGCCACACGGTCTTGGCCGACATCAGGTTGAAGTGCTGGAAGATCATGCCGATGCGCCGCCGCAGCGCCACCAGGCGGTCTTCATCGAAGTCGCCGATGTCCACCTGATCGATCAGCACCCGCCCGCTGCTCGGTTGCTCCAGGCGATTGATGGTGCGGATCAGCGAGGATTTACCGGCGCCGCTGCGGCCGATGATGCCGAACACTTCACCGCGCTGGATCGCCAGGTCGATGCCTTGCAGGGCATGCACGTTGCCGTCATAGGTCTTGCCGAGGTTGATAAAGCGCACGTGCGCGCGGTTCAGGTCAGGGTGCAGTTCTGTCTGCTCGGCGTCCCTGGGCGGCAAGCCCAGGTCGCGCAGTTGAGAGTGGGCGGCGGTCATTTTTTATCTTCCCAGCCCACTTGGTAGAGCTTGCCAAGGGATTTATCCAACGCGGCGCGCACCACCGGCGAGTGCTGGTAGATGTCGACGAACTTGATCACACGCGGGTCGGTTTTGCTCTTCGGCTGGATCACGAACTGGATCACGTATTCCGGGTGGTCGAGGCCATCGAACAGCAGCGCCGACTCGGCATCGAAGGTCTTGGACAGGCGGATATACGCCGGGTAGCCCTGCACCAGGTCAGCGTCGTCATAGGCGCGTACCAGTTGCACGGCCTCGACTTGCAGGATCTTGATCTTCTTCGGGTTGGCGACGATGTCTTCTTCAGTGGCCTTGTAGCCCACGCCCGGCTTGAGCGTGATCAAGCCGGCCTTGGCCAGCAGTTGCAGGCCGCGACCGCTGTTGATCGGGTCGTTGGCAATCGCCACGCTGGCGCCCTGGGGCAGGTCGTTGATGCTTTTGTACTTCTTCGAATACAGCCCGACGTTGTTGATGATGCCCGGCGCGTACGGCACCAGGTCAAAACCGGCGGCGGCCTTGGCGTTTTCCAGGAACGGGATGTGCTGGAAGTAGTTCACGTCGATATCGCCAGCCGCCAGGCTGACGTTGGGCGCGATCCAGTCGGTGAACTCCACCAGCTCGACCTTCAGGCCTTGCTTGCCGGCCTCAGCAACAGCGGCTTCGAGGGGAATGGCGAAGGCGGCGGTGGTGCCGATCTTCAACGGTGCATCGGCGGCGAACACCGCCGAGCTGAACAGTCCGAAAGCCAGGGCCAGTGCTTTGACTGGGTGGGCGAGCAGGGTTTTTTTCATGGTCTATTTCCAGTCATGGGGTGTTGGTGCAAACAATCGAGTTCCAGCGTTCTGCTTCAGTGGCGGTAGGTGGACCCGGTGTGTTGTTCGGGCAGGCGAGCGCGGCCGTGGAAGACTTTTTCCCGCAGTGTTCCCTGTTCATATTCAGTCTTGTACGAGCCACGCTTTTGCAGCTCCGGCACCACCAGGTCGATAAAGTCCACGTAGCTTTCCGGCGTGACGATGCGCGTGAGGTTGAAGCCGTCCAGGCCGGTTTCGCTGATCCAGGATTCAAGTTCGTCAGCGACTTGTTCGGGCGAGCCGACCAGGGTGATATAGCGTCCGCCGAGGGCGTGCTGTTCCAGCAACTTGCGCCGGGTCCAGTCGTTGTTCTGCAGGTTCTTGGTGGCTGACTGGATCGCGTTGCTCTTCACGTACTGGATCGGCTCGTCCAGTGCGTACTGGGCAAAGTCGATGGCGGTGGAGGCCGAGAAATGCGCCACGCCGGCTTCCGGGCTGGCGTAGCTCAGGTACTCGGCATGCTTGGCCCAGGCGAGTTCTTCAGTGGCGCCCACGATCACGTTGAGGCCCATGAACACTTTGATGTCATCCGGATTGCGCCCGGCCTCGACCGCGCTGGCGCGCACTTTATCCACCTGTGCCTTGGTCGCGGCCTTGTTCTGGCCGCTGATGAAGACGCACTCGGCATGGCGCCCGGCAAACAGCAGGCCGCGGTCCGAACTGCCGGCCTGGAACAGCACCGGCGTGCGTTGCGGCGAGGGTTCGCACAGGTGATACCCCTCCACCTGGTAGAACTCGCCGTGGTGCTCGACCTTGTGCACCTTGCCCGGCTGCGCATACACCCGCGCCTGCGGATCATTGAGCACTGCATCGTCTTCCCAGCTGCCTTCCCAGAGTTTGTAGAGCACCTCCAGGTACTCATCGGCCTGGTCGTAACGGCGGTCATGCTCGACCTGCTCGGTGAGGCCCATGGCCTTGGCGGCGCTGTCGAGGTAGCCGGTGACAATGTTCCAACCCACTCGGCCGCGGCTCAGGTGGTCCAGAGTGGACAGGCGCCGGGCGAACAGATACGGCGGTTCGTAGGTGAGGTTGGCGGTGAGGCCAAAGCCGAGATGGCGGGTGACCGCAGCCATGGCCGAGACCAGCAGCAAGGGGTCATTGACCGGCAGCTGGATCGACTCCTTGAGCGGCACGTCGATCGAGTCCTGGTACACATCGTAGACGCCGACGATATCGGCAATGAACAAGCCGTCGAACAGCCCGCGTTCCAGGGTTCTGGCCAGGTCGGTCCAGTACTCGAGGGTCTTGTACTGGGTGGACGTGTCCCGTGGATGGGTCCACAGGCCATGGTTGATGTGCCCGATGCAGTTCATGTTGAAGGCATTGAGCAGGATTTTTTTCTTCGCCATCAGATGGTCCCCCGCAGTGGCGGGTTTTCAGCGTTGAGGTAGTAATTGCCCACCGCGTGATACTTCCAGCGCACCGGGTCGTGCAGGGTGTGCACGCGGGCGTTGCGCCAGTGGCGGTCGAGACCGTGCTCGGCCAGTGTTGCCTGGCTGCCGGCGAGTTCGAACAGGGTACTGCCGGCGGCCAGCGAGATTTCGGTGCTCAAGGCGCGCACTTCGGCGACGGCGATCGAGGCGGCCGCAACGGTCTCGGCATTGCTGTCGGCCTGGGCGCGGTCGAGGAATTCGCCCGAGCGTTCCAGCAACGCCTCGGCGGCGTGCAGGCGGATGCTCAGGTGGCCGAAGCTTTTCAGGGTCAGTGGGTCTTCGCTGGCTTTGTCGCTGCTGGCGTCGATCCACGGACGGGTCTTGGTGCGCACAAAGTGCAGCGCGTCTTCAAAGGCGGCGCGGGCAATACCGGTGTCGATGGCGGCGTGCAGAATCTGCGCCAGGGGCCCGACCGTGGTCGGGCGCTCGAAGGCGCTCTGGAACGGGATCACATCCTGGGCGGCGACCCACACGTTGTCGAACACCACCGACCCGCTACCGGTGGTGCGCTGGCCGAAGCCGCTCCAGTCGTCGATCACGCTCAAGCCTTCGCTGTGGCGCGGGACAAAAGCAAGTTGCTGCACCCCGTGTTCATCCACCACCGAGGTGGGGATACGCTGGGCGTAGATCGCCCCTGTGGAATAGAACTTGCGCCCGCTGATACGCAGACCGTCACCGTCGCGGGTGAGTGTAGTGACGCGATCATGGGCCGTTTTGGTGCCCAGCTCTGCCAGGGCGTTGCCGAAGCGTTGACCTGCCAATACCTCGGCATACAGGCGGCGTTGCTGCGCCGGGCTGCCATTCACGCGCAGCACTTCCAGGGCATAGAAATGATTTTGCGGGATCTGGCCCAGGGAAGCGTCCGCCTGCGCGATCAAGGCGATGACCTTGGCCAGGGTGACATTGGAAACGCCCGCACCACCGTACTCCTTGGGCACGCTGATACCCCACAGGCCGGAGCGCGAAAACGCGTCCAGTTCGGGCAAGGGCAGGCGGCGCTCGCGGTCGCGCTGTGCGCTGTCGCGGCGAAAGTCTTCGGCCAGGTCGCTGGCGACAATAAGGGCTTGTTCGTCGCTGGTGATAACCGCGACGTGAGTAGAGACAGTCATGTTGTTCTCCAGAAGCTCGTGGAAAAAGTGTTCTGGTCGGTTAAATCCAGGAGTGACGAGCGGGCAACGTGCCGTTCAATCGATAGGCGCCGATGGCGTGATACTTCCAGCGCACGGGGTCATGCAGGGTGTGCACGCGCGCGTTGCGCCAGTGGCGGTCGAGGTTGAATTCGGCGAGGGTGGCGCGGCTGCCGGCCAGTTCGAAGAGCTTTTCGCTGACCAGCAGCGACACTTCGGTGGTCAGCACCTTGGCCTCGGCCACCGCGATGGATGCCCGCGCAGCAGACTGCGCAGTGATCGGCGCGGCGCTGACGTGGTCCAGCACCTGGCCGGCCTTGCGCAGCAGGGCTTCGGCGGCGTGCAGTTCGATCTTCAGCCTGCCGATGTCGGCGATCACGTACAGGTCATCGCTGGCGCGTTCGACCTTGGCGTCGATCCATGGGCGCGAGCGCTCACGCACGAATGCAAGGGTGTCATCCAGTGCTCCACGGGCGATGCCGGCGTCGATGGCCGCCTGGATCAACTGCGAGACAGCGCCCTGGACCGTCGGTGTTTCGCCGATACGCCAGTTTTCGATCACCAGTTCGGCGTCCACCGGCACCTGGTCCAGCAGCACGGTGCCGCTGGCAGTGGTGCGCTGGCCGAAGCCGGACCAGTCATCGACGATGCGCAGCCCTTGGGTGCCACGGCGTACGAACGCCATGACCTGCTTGCCGTCATCGTTCAGCGCTTTCACCGCGACCCAGTGTGCAAACAACGCGCCGGTGGAATAGAACTTCTGGCCGCTGATCACATAGCCGTCACCTTCGGCGGTGATGCGTGCCTTGAGCTCCAGGGTGTTTTTGGTGCCGCGTTCCGGGCCGCCATTGCCGATGCGCCAGCCGTCGAGGACGCTCTGGAACAGCTGCTTTTTCTGGCGCTCGGTGGCGGCGCCCTGCAACAGCTGCAGGATACCGAAATGATTCTGCGGGATCTGCCCGAGGGCCGGGTCTGCCGCGCTGATGATCGCGAATACCTCGGCCAGGGTCACGAAGGACACCTGCGGGCCGCCGTACTCACGGGGAATGGAAATACTGCCCAGCCCACTGCGGGTGAACTGCTCGATCTGTGCCCACGGCAGCTTGCGCTGCTGGTCGCGCTTGGCGGCTTGCAGGCGCGCAGCCTGGGCCAGCTCATGGGCAGCCTTCAGCGCCTCTGCATCGTTGCGCAGCAC